>Ga0214543_1004634_pt1 | contig 25924 bp, 9 predicted proteins | sample CNSS2metaG_FD_160094 | JGI IMG/M metagenome (GOLD analysis project Ga0214543, IMG submission 160094) | Root nodule microbial communities from cowpea collected in UCLA plant growth center, Los Angeles, California, USA - CNSS2 | ecosystem: Host-associated > Plants > Roots > Nodule | place: USA... | reverse complement strand
TATATATATATATATATATATTTAAGTTTAGTTACACTGAATATTATTCTTCTCGTATAATCTTATTTTTGTTAAGTCTTTCTTGGTTCTCGTACCTTACATATCTAGTAACAATACTTCTAAGATCACTCTCTTCTTATCTAGCATATCAAAAATTAAATATTATTTGTCAATTTATCTTTATTTATCACTTTTTATTTTTCATTTCTATGATTGAGTTGTTGACTACAAAGGGTTTATGTCATGTTTACAAGTAATAAAATAATAGTTTAATCGGGAAGAACAGCGCATAATAATAACATAAAACGGTGATTGCATATTAATTTATGTTTAGAGAAAATAGTTGGATTCAGTTGCAGTTAAAATAAAACAAATACTCAAAGATAAGACATAAAATAGTTAATAAAATATATAATAAATAGTAAAGTATAAAAGGATAAAACTTTGTGTTGTTGAACATTGACATATGTTGAACTAGAGTTTGCATATTATAATGTTGTACACTAAACAAGTTAGGATTGATACTTAAATTATACCATTAACACACTTAATTATTAAAATATTAATTCATTTTAGAATTAGACCTAAACCTCTTTATTGTAATTTTAATTCCTTAACAACTTCAGTCAAATTAGGGATCATAATGGTATAATAAAATATTTACTTGTTAAAGAATTCAATGATAAATTGAATGAGAGAAAATGCATATGTACAATGAAAGAACAATGATATTTTGATAAAATTTTTGTGAAAACTTTTTTTTATTATCTGAGATGATATTTATTAAGTGATTTTGAAATATAAAAAGATAAAAAATAAAAAAATAGAAAACCATTTAAAAAATGTTAATTAAGATAAAATTGTGAAAATTTAATTATAAAAATTTTACTTTTCTAAAAAAAAATTAGGAATTGACAAGTGACGATATCACATTAATAGAGAATTGATAGGATTATAATACCTATACCAATCTTTGTTCACTGAATTTACCAACAACATTTGAAGAAAAATGTTAATATAGTGGTCAAGAAGAGCTGCCACCATGTCCTAACAGACACCATTTTGTACTATAATGTTCTACCAATGGAACTATTGTAGTGTTTCACATCAACAACACCTTGTTCAAGCTAGGCTTTCAATTCACTGAACTTAACTGGTTTAGCATATTTTTCACTCGTTCATCCATGCGTCTTCTATATGAGAGATATAACAGGAACACATAGCCTAATGCTTAAAGAAGCTTTATAACAACATAGTCATTCGCATTAGAATTGATTGTGTGCTTTTCCTTCATACTTTTTTATCTATACATCGCATGCGAAACAATGGTGGCATTCATGCGTGGACTGTAATATGCTGTAGCTCAGTTATATATCCAGAATAACACTTTGTTCAATAATTTATCATAGAAGCAAAGGCAAAGAAAGAATTTGAATAAGAGATGATTTTACGAAAAGTTATTCATCAGTTTCTATAGTTTTCTTTCCTTAAGAAACACTTATTAATGCATATGAGGATAAGAGTGATGAACATTAACACCGTACCATGCAGAAGCGCATGCAGAGTATTTGTTATATCAACCTAAGCCATATCACATGAGGGAGTGCAAACATTAAAGAACTCACACATTCATTTCCAAATGCAAGTGGCAGATATATAAAATGTTTCGTACAGCACAACATGACACCAACCACAAGGTGAAGCACAATTAACATATGCATCTTAATTATTTTATATCTTCACTTTCTCTATAGAAAAAGATTTTATATTAGTTAAAATGTTGCACCCAGAATTATAGATCAATTTCCATGATTTAAAGCGAAAAGGGCTAAGATATTTTCCTCAAAAATAAATTGATATATATCTTGCTTAATTACCTTGTGCTTGCATAATCATAAAGCTTGCCGGTGCTGGAAAACACCATCAATCCAACTTCAGCATCGCAAAGAATCGATAATTCTCTGGCTTTCTTCAGCAACCCATTTCTTCTCTTTGAGAAAGTCACTTGACGGCTCGTAGAGTTATCGATCCTTCGAATCGCAATCTTCCCTCTCCCCATCTTAAATATAAATATTAAGGGTTTCCTCCACAAATATCACACCTTTGACCTGTTAGATCAGTGAACAAACTCCACTAAGATCGTGAAAAACAACACTTATTGAACAATAATAACAATAATCCCAATCATCAGAGTAGCTATTTAGAAGATAAGAAGAAATTGGCTTGAAAAACGATCAAGAAATCAAGAAATAGCAAAACAATCTTGTCTTGTTTTTTGCGAAAAAATGAAAACCCCCAATGAACAGTGAAAAGTCAAAGAAGAATGAAAGTAACTTACTTGAAAATTATGGGAGTGGGTCGTAATGAGAGAGAAGCAGGGGAGAGAAGAGAGAAGAGAGAAGGAGAAGAAGGACAAGATTAAATTTTCCGTAGATGAATGTTCCTAATCCTAGGAGAGTAACATAACATGATGCAATACTATTATATATGCTTTATATGGAAAGCCAGAGTGGTTTTTATTTGGACAAAGGTCCCAACCACTATCCCTTTCTGGTTTTCTTCCTCAAGCGGTTTTGTGACCACTTTAGTGGTTTTCATGTGAGGCATACGAGGTTTACCCGCTGGAGTACACAACACACACTTACTCGCCCGCTGCGTTTTGAGTTGGCATGATATGGAGGATCCGCGAGGGTATTTAGATAGCAATGGGCACGTGTCGGGCGGAGAGAGCGAGTGGGCGATGCGTGGGGGAAGTGCGAGTGGGTAAGGGTTAAACCTAGTACTATATGAGAGTCCAGGAATCGTGGGGACCCTGTAATGTGCAACAGTGTGACGTATGGGGAAGCGACACGTGTGCTTTCCAAAACCGAGGGCGCTTACTTTTCCTGCTTTTAGGTTTGGCGAAAAGCTTGAAAATGGCTCTTCACAATTGTATCCGTTGCGAGTAGGGATGGCAACGGGTCGGGTCGGGCACGGATAGTATGATACCCGTACCCGACCCGTTAAAAAAAAATTCGCCCGTTACCCGCCCGTTTACCCGCCGGGTATCCGCTTAAAAAATACCCGTGGATATTTTTAAAACCCGCGGGTACCCGTGGATACCCGATACCCGCAAATATTTAAAAAAATATGAATTTTATAAATTTTTTAATATAAAATTATAAAAATAAAATATAAATTATATTATATTATAATTATAATTAAATTTGACATAATAAAATATACTGTTACTTCTAATTTTAATTAAATTTAACTTAATAAAATATAAATAAAATATTAATTTTAATTTTTTGCGGGTAACGGGTACCCGCGGGTATGGATAGTATGATACCCGTACCCGACCCGTTTATAACCGGGTATTAAAATACCCGTTACCCGCTACCCGCGGGTAATAAATACCCGCGGGTAGTAACTATCCGTCGCGGATTTTATCTGCGGATATCCGCGGGCACGGGTATTTTTGCCATCCCAAGTTGCGAGTAACATCCCAGGTAAATATGTTTCTCTTCAACAAAATAATAATAATAATAATAATAATTTTTCATTTTTGGTGGAAAAGAATAAAATTTTATATACGCGATGGCCTTCTTCGTATTTCGTCTGTTTTTCCAAAATGGAAATAATTATTTATTATTGCATATTTTAGAAGCAAGTTGAGGTGAGAGGTATTATATTTGGGTTAAAGTGGAACCGCATGTGTGATTGATTGATAGGAGTATAAAACAAGCTTTTTATGGATTCAAAACTTTAGATTAATTAATATGGCTGAATAATTATTGGTGACAGCGGAAACATATGATCTCCTGGACTCATTTTATATTAAAATAATATGATTTTAAAAATTAATAATTTTAGAAGGACTGTGAGAAGAAATAGAAAAGATATATTTGTGTGAGATAATTGCGTTTGATTTAAATACTTTATTATTTGTGATGGATAAGTTTGTTTTGGGAGATGTTACTTTTTGAAAATGGTAACATAGTAACAATTTGAAAATGGAGATTACACGTGATCCTCCAATTGCATGAAACCCAACCATTGTACATGTGATGCGCTGTCAAATTCTGAGAACTGGTAGGTAATTCAGATTAACCACAATTTCTCCTATTCATGTTCTTCCATATTCCATATTCATTAAAGTTTCTAAAATTACAATTTCACTACTCCTACTTCTACATTAAAACTATAAAATAACTTTTTTATTATTTGTTATATTATATATAAATATATAAAAGGAGGACATAGATATAATTTAAATCTATAAAACTTAAATATAAGTGCAAGTTTTTTTTTTAAATACAGTATCTTATTAAAAAAAATCATAAATGGTGTGATATTCTTTATTTTAAATTCAAATTTTATATTAAGTCATGGGTAGGGATGTCAAAAAAATCTGTATTCCCAGGTATCCAAGGACAAAACTCGCAACAGGTAGAAAATAGATACCCGCAAGTAACGGGTACGGATATTTTTAATACCCGCATGTTAACGGGCGGATACGAGTATTATAGTATCCGTACCCGTGGATATCCATATCCGTTATACTCTAATTTAAATTTAAAAAAAACATGATTAAAATACTAACATGTTAATTTTGAATGAGTTATTTTTTATGAATTAGTTATAAAAAAAATCATTTCTCTGTAAAATGTCATTCAACACTATTTAAATAAGTTATTTGGACTTTATTTAAAATTTATGAATGTTATGTATTGTATTTTATTTGAATTTATGATTAAAATATGTTATTAAATATTTATTTATTATTTTTTAAAATATCTGCAGGTATCCATGAATATTCATAGATATTAAAAAAATATACGAGTATCCGCATAACGGATATCCAATAAATATAGATATGGATATAGAGCAAATATTTATCCAGCAGGTAGGATACGGAAGAGGTACTACCCGTATCCTATCCCTGATGTTGATATCCTTGGTCATGGGTTTCTCAACACAATTACATTAAATGAAACACAAATAAAGTTCACGTCACGGTGTTAGTTATTATCTCTATCGTTTCATTAACGTTATTCTTCTAACAATGTTTAAATATATTTTTATCCTAACATTTCAACCAGTCTAATGATATCAAAAGTTGTTCTTTTGAGTTTAATAAATTTGTCACACGTTTAGATTTTCTCTAACTTAATACCAATCTTAGAAGGAAAAGATAATATGTAGGAAGGTATATTTCCACATCGAACAATTATGTTTACAATAATATATGTTTAAAACTGAAGTTATGTATTCATGAAAATAATGAAATCATACTACTGAGTTTACTAATTTGGGCAGGGTGAAAAAAAAAATACTTCGTTTTATCTTTTTGGAAAAAGTATAAACAATTTCTTCAGTGGAATGATGATTAATATTTTGTCTTCTCACTTTCACTTTCACTATTATTATTATTATTATTATTATTATTATTATTATTATGAAAACATAAATTTTTGTGGTTAATATAATATTGAAATATAAGAAATGAATGTTAAAATATATTTGATAATATAAGTTTGTAAACATTGAAAACTCTTTTTAAATAGATTATTTTGTAATAGATGTAAAAGACTGTAAAACATAGATGTGTTCATTTTTGTTTTAATTTACTTTAATCTCGTCTATGAACTTTGATTTACACCTTTTTATTATTTACTATTTAAAATACGCATTTCAGTGTTAAAAAATTTGAGATTTAAATTATATTCATACGTTTTTATTGTAGAGGTAGAAATTTTAATTATTGTTATCATGCTTGTATATGTATGATTATCCAGTTTTCTTATACGATTTTTCATTTAGGAAAAGATTTAAAAAATATGATTTTTTAAAAAAAAAACAATTTTCTTTACATCAATTTTAGTTACAACTAATGTCTGAAATGGTGTTATGTTGTGATTCAATCAAGTATGAGTTAGAATCCTACATCAAGAAAAAAAAAATGAATAGTATATAAGAAATGAAAACTAAAGAATTTATAACTTAAAATTTATAAATAATTTTTTTTTAGAATTTAACTTGAGTCTAAGTTTTATATTATTTAAAATTGTAAAAATTAAATATTATATAAAGATGAAAATTCATAAATTTATTATTTAAAATTGTTGACCAAAAATAATATTAAAATTTTATAAGAGAACCTTACCAAGAATACATTAAGAATACATCATACTTAAAATCTATCTTTTATTTGAATATCATAATCTCATTCATAAATATCCAATACCCGTTTCTACTAACGAAGGAGAATGTGTTGATTAGAATATGATGGGAAGCATCATAGCATTGATTTATAGTGAAATAAGAGTGTAACATAACATCCTATATTTGATGAATAGGTTGAGCTCTAGCACATTATATATTTGTGAAAAGAGAGTGAGCAATAGCATCTTTAATTATAGTGCTTTATTAAAGGGCACTAAACCCAAACACTAATCCGTTTTTATATTGGGATTGAATAGGACAGTTTTGGAACTTATGGCAGTGATTGGGCGAAGGCCACGTGATACAGATTTTGTGCCCAATCAAGATATCTTGTTTCCTTAAACAATGAATCGACTCATTAATTGTTGTGTATGTTCACACTCTTCCTTAATCTCTATTTAAGGAATGCTAATAAACAAAACCATCCCTTAACCTCTCCAACTAAGCCTATAGCCACGTGTCAATCATCGACAAATCATCCCCATTATTAGTCAAACCGACTCAAACCCATGCCCCAATTAATTAACATATCTATTAATTCTAATTTTCAAAATGCCCCTTTAAAATATACCCACTCTGTCATGCTTCTCACCCAGATACTGAACTTTTTATTAATTAATTAATCGATTGGTTCAGACATACTACTAAATTAAACCTTTTATATTTAAATTTTGACAACAAGTGGTTTTTAATTATAAAAAATATAAAAAAAATTAAAAAATAGAAAATCACTTGAAAGATATTATCTCAACTCATAAAAAAAAATTATCAAAATTTAATTATTAAAAAAATATTTTCCTTAACCATTTCTTCTGCACTCAGGCCTCATACATCCATCAAAGATATAAGACAACTTATTTCTTAAAGTAATAAATATTTATGTCAACACTAATTTATCTTCATGTGAAGGATTGAAGAGTATTTAAGAGAAAATATGAGTTTAATTATATGAGAAATTTATATTATTTTAATTCAAAACTTTAAAATAATAAATTTGTAAGTTTTTTTTAATATAATGTTCAACTTTTTAATTTTTATCCAATATAGAACTTAAATTTATATTTTAAATTATTTATAGTGAACAGTTTATGAAAAAAAATATAAATAATTGAAGAAAATGCTTGATATAAATTATATAAATTTTTTTCGAGAATTTAGAATATAGTGGATGTAAGAGCAAAAATGTGGGATTAAATGTATGGATACTGAGATTTCACATGTGGAGATTGTATGTGATAATAGAAATAGTGGATTTGTTAAATAGTGGTGAATTGCTATAGTTTTATTTTATGACTCATTATTATAGTACGAGGATACCTACAGAAACAGATTCATGAATCACAACAGCCTGTAAAGTTCTGCGGATCTGCTTCCCATTTTTATTTTTTTTTTAGGTTTGGCTAAATTTCTTATTTTAAAATAGATTAAATTTACGGTTGATTCTTATTTTTGTCAAAATTATTTAATTTAGGTTCTATTTATATTTTATAGTCAATTTAGTATTTATTTTGGTAAAATCGGAATCAATCAAACTCATTGAGTAAACGACATTAAAATTATTAAGAACACAATAATAAAATGAAACTGTTTGAGGAAAATAGCAAAACTGTTAAAATTATTAACAACACAGTCCCATTTTCATTTTTTTTGGGTTTGGCTAAACTTCCTATTTTAAAATAAAACCAAGAATTATAATATACTTACTGCCTCACAATGTTTACATCTCTGCCATTTACTTTAGTTTTTGGAATAAGCTATGAATACAGCGGTATTATATTGAATATAATTTTGAATTTACTGAGACTTTCTAAATCGGTTGGGTTTTTCTGAAGGAATCGAGAGAAATTGATATTAATGAATTATACATAATTTACATGAAAAATTTGGATAGTAATTTTTTTTAAGACTGTAAGATTGTTTTATATGTTGTTTACATTTTTATTTGTATTTAATGATATATTTAAATTTATATTTAGACTCCTAATATTAGTTGTTTAGACGATATTAATTGATTCATGAAATTGATTACGTGTTCGGTCACATAGAGTAGGCCCAATGGGCTTTTGCTGTATTGTGCCAATAAAATACACTAATCTTCCAAGTCTAATGGTTAAGCCCGTACATGGTCGTACCGTCGTATGATTTTTATAAGCCAAAAAAAGTCAAATGTTTTAGTCTACAAATTAATGTCAATAGTTTTAATAAATATATATATATATATATATATATATATATATATATATTTTTTTTTTTTTTTTTCATGCATCTGTGAATACTACTGTAATATGTAATCGTAAGAGTTGGTCGAGATAAGATAAAATAAGATAATCATTTAAATTTAGATTGACACATAATAAATTTTTTTTATCAATATTTCCTACTACATCATCAAGAGATTCAAACATTCCTGATTATAATATACTTTTTCAATTACTCTACGCCATATTTAGATATAGTTTAACCAATGGCTTTGAATTCAGATATAGTTACGTTTGAATGTCTACCACAACTTGAACATGACCATGACCATCTTTCTTTGTTGAATCAATAAAAAGTTCTAAGTTATATATATATGTACATTGATAGAGCTGTGGTAAAATTGACTTATAGGTTTCATTCAATGGATTTTATTTATTTTTTCATTAATTAAGTCTTTATAGTTTAAATTATTTATGAAATAGTTTTATCATTTTAAAAAATTATAAACTAAAATTCTACTTGCTAAATCTAAGATGAAACCTGAATCCTTAAAGTCCAGCGACAAAAAAATGTTGTTTACATTTTTTTTTTATCATGAAATAAGATGTTACTGCTGCTTTGATATTATTTTTTTACAATTAACTTAGAAAATTATATTTCTCATAAAATCTTTATATTTGTACTAAGGTGTTACATGTGACTTCAATTATTTTGTGGTGAAAGGTTAAAGTGAGCTCAGTCATAATCGAATCATGACGTTTAGATTATTATACTCTATAAAAAGAAATTGCACTCTAACTAAGTAAGGACTATTTTTTTTTAGACAGAAGCAGAACAACATGAAGCTGATTGTGATATTCTAAGATAAGTATATACCTTTCCCCTTGAATTTGTTCGTCGCGAGAGCATAAGCAGCGACTGATTCAAAGATTTCCCAAAGATTTCCCAAACCACAGTGCTACCCAAGCAAGAGCATTGGTTCAGAGTCATACTTTTTGTTATTTCGTTGGATAAGAACAATGTCTGTCATGAGTTTATTACCCAATTCATAGCTGTCGGTTGTCACATCGAAGGTAAACGTTTCAACTTTGGTATTATCACCACTTCAAATGCATTCCCTCCTCTTTCAGAGATAAGAACAAAATGCAAAATTCACATTAGAATGATATTGTGAAATTTATGAAAAAGTAAAACACAAAAACAACAAATATTATATAAAATATAATTTCATTTATAAATATACATTGTATTGTTCTTAATATTTTTACATCCATGTTGGTTTTTTATTTTCACTCTTGTATATTATTACTAGTTATTACTTTCTGAAAGAAGTTATTAAAGAAGTTCAAATCATGACTAAATTTAATCAGAAGATAATTATTTTGTTATCTAAAAAGAATGCAAAGAGGTTTGAATGAGAAGATAATAGAATAGTTGAAACAATCGTACGAACATCTTGAACGGGAATTGCTTAAGAAAACATTAAATATTCATCGATAACACATTTACAACAATCATATTATAACTTCTATTTTTTTCATTTTTTACTCTTCGAAGTTGATGTTATTCGGTGTGAGTTATTGATTAATGTATCACTATTTTTTTTATTTTAAAATTAATAATTCATACTAAATCACGTTAGAGAATAAAAAATAGAATAAAAAAACAAATTCATAATATAATAATATAATTTGTCCCACAGTAGAAGAAAGAAATTATTATAAGTTTGTTCATCATTGAGAGTTTACACCAGTTCCACAGCCCGAAAAAAATGTATCCTGAAAAAAATGTATCCTGGTTTAGATTTCAGTTTATCCTTAACTAATAAAACTTAATTGGGCATCATGATTGCTCAGGGCTATGATTAATGACAGAGAGAAAATTCTAAAACTCCTTTTATACTTTTTAAAATTGCACAATAATGGACAAAACAAAAACATGTTGAATTTCTTCAATTCTACGTAGCATTGACACCACCAAAGGTAGACCAAGGTGGGTGGCATCATAGGAAATTCTCAGATACGATAAAGAAAAAAACAAAGTTTAATTGCAGACAACTGTGAAAAGGGTTCACGTGAATATAAAGTTGCATCATGAAACCTAAAAGACGTCGTCACATCCAAGCATGACATTGGCATTGTGCAAGTTACTAAGTATTTGGGTTGTTTCCAAGGTTGGTTACCAAATTTTGAACCCGATTATTCTGTGTCTCTTCTTCCGTAGCAGCACGTACGAATATCAGACAAACCATATAAAAAAACTTACAAGTCACAGTGAAAAGAAATTACTGCATATATAATACATGAAAAGCCTTTGATTGATACCAAAAGTGAGTAACTTGCATATGGGGAATGGAGGTTTTGACACACTAACTCTTATGTTGTGCTATGCAATGGCAACAGTTTCATTCCTCCCTCGTTCAAATACACTATCGTGTAGCTACCTCAAGTTTTGGGAGAATGATGCACGGTTGCAACTGCAAGGAGACGCAGAAGTTTTAGGTTCAGAAATCCAAGTCACATCTAACAGGGAAGGGAAAAACAACAGTTACAGTGTTGGACGTGTGACACCTCTTCTAACGATGCATCTCTGGGATAAGAGTTCTGGGAAACTTGCAGACTTCACTACTCACTTTTCGTTCTCTGTTTATTCAGATGGAGTTCATTTCGGAGATGGGTTGGCATTTTTCTTGGCGGATCCTGGGCTTCCCCTTTTGAATAACATCACAGAAGGGGGTGGTCTTGGCCTTGTGGATGGTGATCGAGTGTTGAACTCAACTCAGCAGTACTCATTTGTGGCAGTGGAGTTTGACACCTTCCAAAATTCATGGGATCCAGAAGACGCAGACCCTCATGTAGGTATGAATTTCAACTCTATGAAATCTAACAAAACTGCATCATGGTTTGCTGATATGTCACAAGACGTGGTTTATAATTGTAGCATTGAGTACAATTCCACCACTCTTAGTTTAACTGCTTCTTTCACTGGCTACAATTACGATAAATATGGTAAAATAGAAAACAGCCTTTCGTACCAAGTTGATTTGAGAAAGCACTTACCGGAGAGGGTTATGGTTGGTTTCTCCGCAGCTGCGGGATATTATTTCGAGGACCATATTCTGAAGTCATGGTCATTTTATAGTTCAGACCTAGAAATAGAAATTGGTCATGCTTCTGGTGATGATAATACAGTAGTTGAGTGGCTAGGAATTTGGATGGGTCTGGTGGTTTTCTTAGGATTGGTTTGTTTTGTGGTGTGGAGAAGGATTAAAGGGAAGAGAGAAGTCTTGGAACTTGATCTAAAAATGGACGATGAGTTCCAAAAGGGAATAGGACCCAAGAGGTTTCGTTACAACGAACTGGAAAGTGCAACAAGTAAATTTTCAGAGTCAGAGAAGCTTGGACAAGGTGGCTTCGGTGGCGTGTATAAAGGTTTTCTGAAGGATTTAAACTCCTACGTTGCAATCAAGAGGGTATCGAGAGAGTCAAAGCAAGGGGTTAAGGAATATGCTACTGAAGTTAAGGTCATTAGCCAGTTGAGGCACAAGAATCTGGTGCAACTCCTTGGTTGGTGCCATAGAGAAAAAGATCTCCTTCTTGTGTATGAATTCATGCCAAATGGAAGCTTAGATTTCCATTTATATGGGAACGGTTTCTTGACATGGCCAGTGAGGTATAACATAGCTCTAGGCTTGGCTTCGGCATTGCTATACCTGCAAGAAGAGTGGGAGCAGTGTGTTCTTCACAGGGACATAAAATCAAGCAACATAATGTTGGATTCAAGCTTCAACGCCAAGCTTGGTGATTTTGGTTTGGCTAGGTTGGTGGATCATGAAAAGGGGTCACAAACCACGTTTATAGCTGGGACAAGAGGGTACATTGCACCAGAATATGTGACCACAGGGAAAGCTTATAAGGAATCTGACATATACAGTTTTGGGGTTGTGCTATTGGAGATTGCTAGTGGAAGAAAACCCATTGATCTAAAGGCACAGGAGGGGAAAGTAACAATAGTAGAGTGGGTTTGGGAAATGTATGAATTGGGAGAGATTTTGAAAGTTGCAGATCCAAAACTGTGTGGAGCATTTGATGAGGAACAAATGAAAAGATTAGTGGGTATTGGTCTTTGGTGTGCTCATCCAAATTACAGATTGAGGCCTTCTGTGATGCAAGTTATCCAAATGCTTAAATTTGAAGCTGAATTGCCAGCTCTGCCAAAGTGGCTACCTGTGCAAAATTTTTATCCTTCAACAGTAAGAATAAATTTTTCATCGTCTTCGAACACTTTACCTATTACGCAGGAAATTTTGTAGACGAAACTGTTGAGATGAACGTTGCTGGCTATTTTGCTTTGGAAAAACTTACGATGTTTGTGAACATGGCACTCCGGTTTTACTAAACATTCTAACACCATTAGCATGATACTTTTTGTTTTAAAATATGAAATAATATTTAGAATTAGTTAACTATAAAAGCCAAAATATTTTTATGTTATGAGATATCTGAATGACATAAAAGAATTAGAAAAGTATGCGTATAACATTGTCCTCTTATCAATAACTAATTAACAACTTTTTTATAATGATATAATATTGATCAAATTTAAAATACATTATATACAAACTATTCATAAAAATTTATTATTATAAATCAATGTATCATTATAAAAATTACATTATGTTATTATAATTAGGTTATCAAATAATATAAATATATATATATATATATATATATATATATATATATAAATTATTATTTAATAAACTAATTGTATAAACACAACTTTTGAAGTATATTTTATAATGAGTGTAACATGAATTAATTTCCTAAAATTGAATTAAGCTTTTTTTTTTAAATAAATAAGGTTTAATTATTCATTTAGTTTGTGTTTAGGTTTAAAAATTTTAAGTAAGTTTTCCAAATTAATTTAGTCTCCATTTAGTCGTAATTCATAGAACGGATACAATTTAATCTTTATTTTAAAAAGATTATGTAATTTAGTTATTTTTGTTAAATATTTTAACACGAATCAAATATTTTTTATTAAAATTGAAATTTTTATCAAAGATAATTTATTTTTTTTAAATTAACATATTATAGTGTTAATTTAGTAAACAAATATGTGATATGTTAAAACAAATAAAAAGAATTAGATTACATCAACTTTTATACAACTAGAACTAAATTGAATCGATTTTCACAAAAACCAAATTAAGAGTTAAAAAAAGAAAAAAAATCATCTTGAAATTTTTAAGCAAAAATAAATACTAAATAAAGAATTAAACTAATAAATAAACATTTATAAAATGTATAATTAAATTTATCACTGCAGTATTATATGATGAATTAGTTTAATAAAAAAATGATTGTTACTTTATTAAAATTTAGAGTGTGAAACCATTTCTTTAGCGTAAGAATTACAATTGTTACTTTATTAATCTTAAGTTTGAGACTAATTCCACTCGTGATACAAAAGTTAGCTAAACAAGTTTTCACGTGTCTTGTAGTATCAAACATGGATTCTTCCTATCTCGATCATTTCCGTAAGATGTGAAAGTCACCCAAAAAGGAGCTTAGAAAAGATAAAAACATTTTTCTAAAATTAAATGATTCTTTTCGTTTTTTGAAAAATTCTTTAATATTTAAATTTTTAAATTTCATAATTTTTATTTAAGTTTTATTAAATATGATATTTTAAAAAATAAAAGAGACTCATATCATGTTGTGAAAAAAAAACGCATGTTTATTTAAATATTATAGAATGTGAGTGTCATTTTTATTTATTAAAAATATAAAAAATGTGAATATATATTTTGAAATTAGAGAATATGTGAGTATGCTATACTATAATATATAATTAAAGGAGGCGAATACAATTTCTCAAATAAATATTTAAAATTATAAAATCATCATTAATCATGAATTAAAGTAAATATAAAATTAAAGAAGAGAGTGAAAAACTTGAATTTTTAACTTCTCTTATTTGATTTTTAAATATAACTTTCAAAAATATTTCAAAATAAATAATACGTATATTATATAAAATATATATATAAATATATATATATATATATATATATATATATATATATATATATATATATATATATATATACTTCATGAATTATCTATAACAATATAACAATATATTTGTATCCACATTTCATAATGTTAATTCCACTTTTTACAATATAATTATTTATTAAATTTTTAAAAATTAATAGTTATTTTTACCTATATAATTTTTTTTTAATCATCAACAATCAATTTCTCTATTCATTTTACTTGATTTTTAATAAATATAAATTTATTTTATATATTAACTTAATAACATTACACTATTATCATCTACTAATATACTATCATTCATATATAAGATATATATAAGATATACGCCAATAATACTCTCTATGCCGGTAATTTTAAACATTTTTATTATTTAATCTAGAGTTCAGTCTTCCTTAGTTTATTTCTTTTGTGTTAATATTAGTTAATAAAATTAATAAAATCTGAATGTGAAAAGAATCCTGAACTTTCATCAAATTGCCTTAAATTAATTTTATGGCTGATGTAATTGCTTGAAAATCACAATAGAAAAATAAAGGAGTCATTTATTTTACATCTTCATCCCCTCCGATCTTCACATTCGTAGATCCTTACTCAACACACCACAGGTGACTCTCTTATTGACTCTTGGTGAACTATTACAATTTACAAAGCTATTTCGCAATTTTTTACAAAGCCATTTCGTAATTTTCCGCCATCTCAGTTTAGGATATGGATTTGGTATATAAGCAAGGTTAGTAGCATTTGTTGAATTGAAGAAAAGGGTAAATATGTTCGTCTGTTGATGTATCGTTAAGTGATTGGGTTAATTTAGTTCATGAATTAGGTAATTCGTTGCCTTATTATATCTGTTGTTGTCAACTCAGCCTGTGATTTTTGGTCTTAACACTTGCAAGCATGAAATAATTTTGTCAAATACAGTTTTCGTGATTGAATATTGATGATTAGGGATTTTTCTTGCAACTACAAGCATCAATTCACGGACATTTTTCCATTTCTATGGCATATTGCATTTTCTATCTATCCCTGACTTCTCTGATTTGTTAGAAGTTACATGAGGATGATAATAACCTGTAAATTCTTGCTGAACTTTCCTATGTTAGTTTCATGAGAAGTAAACTGATAGTTAATAACGTTATGGTGGAGTAGAAAAATTATGAGTTCCAAAGGTGTTGATGAACAGTGCCTGGGATGGGCGGCAAGAGATGCATCCGGAGTTCTATCACCTTACAAATTCAGTCGCAGGTATGTTCCTCTCATAATACCCCTTTATAGAATGGACTGCTGGAGTATCTGTTTTCTGTAAATGGTCATATTTTTTTCATGGCAACCCTATTTCCAAAAGTTACTAGTTGCGGTTCCATGTTGGATGCCACATACAGATGTCAATTTGGTCATGTATATATTTTTGTCTTATCTTGAGATAAAAGTTGACTTTCTGATATTTTTCTTAATGATAATATGATTGTTCAGGAATCTTGGGAATGAAGATGTTCATATTAAAATTACACACTGCGGTGTTTGCTACGCTGATGTAATTTGGACAAGGAATAAACATGGTGACTCAAAGTATCCTGTTGTGCCTGGGTATGCACGTTTTTTTTCTTGTGTATGGATGAGTCATTGAGAATCCAATGTAGTTTACCTAATCTGCTTATGTTTTTTTTCACATCAGTCATGAGATTGCTGGGATTGTGACAAAGGTTGGCCCTAATGTCCACCGTTTCAATGTTGGTGACCATGTTGGAGTGGGGACTTATGTCAACTCGTGTAGGGATTGTGAGTATTGTAACGAAAAACAAGAAGTTCTTTGTACCAAGGGATCAGTTTTCACTTTTAATGGTGTTGATTTTGATGGTACAATAACAAAAGGAGGATACTCAAGCTACATAGTAGTCCATGAGAGGTAAACTTAATAGATGGCTAGATGCTAATTGTGAGTTTTACAAGGTCTTCTGCTCTGAATTTTTTTCATAAGTTCTGAATATACGCTTGATTTTATACTAACTACAGATATAGTTCTGGTTCATGTCATATTTAGTGTTGCATCTGCAGGTACTGCTTCACGATACCAAAAGGCTATCCATTGGCTTCAGCTGCTCCTTTGCTTTGTGCTGGAGTTACTGTTTATTCTCCGATGGTGCGCCACAAGATGAATCAACCTGGAAAATCTCTTGGGGTGATTGGTCTTGGTGGCCTTGGTCATATGGCAGTGAAATTCGGAAAGGCATTTGGTTTGAGTGTAACAGTTTTTAGCACTAGTGTATCCAAGAAAGAAGAGGCACTGACCTCGCTTGGTGCGGACAAATTTGTTGTTTCATCTAATCAAGAGGAAATGAAGGTAACATCTACTCATAACATTTTCATCAGACCATGAACAAAACACTGATATTGACAGACCCTCGTACTTCTTTGTCGTCAAAATTGACGGTGATTCCTATATAGGCGTTGGCTAAATCGCTGGATTTTATAATCGACACAGCATCTGGTGATCACCCATTTGATCCTTACATGTCACTTTTGAAGCCATATGGTGTTTTTGTCCTAGTTGGTTTCCCTAGTGAAGTCAAATTCAGCCCTGCAAGCCTTAATATAGGTATGTTGCTTTTGAGGCATAGTTTTGTAGGAATTATCAGTTTTCAATCGGGTAATTCAATATATTGATGCCGTGGAACTGCATATAAATATGTATCTTCTGTTTGACAGGATCAAAGACTTTTGCCGGAAGCATTACAGGTGGTACAAAAGATATACAAGAGATGATTGACTTCTGTGCTGCAAACGATATTCACCCAATGATAGAGGTGATTCCAATCGAGTATGCCAATGAAGCTCTTGAAAGGCTCGTAAATAGAGACATCAAATACCGGTTTGTAATAGATATTGAGAACTCCCTAAAAGAAAATTAAGAAGTTGCTTGCAAAACTAGACATCGTTGGAGTTTATCATGTCCAAAAGGTAATGATGCTTAGTGTTCATATTTACTTCCATAGACATGGTTCCAATGGATCATTCGATCTAAATAAAATGTTGAATTTTCCTCAACTATGTGTAACTGATATGATATGATTATTGGAATATTTTGGGACATGGAAATTAATAGTATTATTTTAATTTTAATAGTCTGGGATCAGAAATTGTAAAGAGTGTTTTTCTTAATATTAATTGATCTGTATAATAAGATTATTGCCTTATTGTTCCGACCTCAAGGTACTAATATACCAAAATAACATTGTTAGGGCGCTTTGGAGTAAAGCAGACTTCGATAATTCTGATATAGTTCGTCCCGAAAAGATGTATATAAATTGTCATTAACTACGATTCTTATTCATTGTAGAACTATTTTCAACGTAAAACTGTATCCAAAATCGCGTTCCATTATTATTTTTTACCACGACCTCAATTCTTTCACAATCCTCATCCAGTAGCTACAAATTTAAAATCTCCACATATAATATTCATCAAACTCTTTGTCTTGGAAGCGACAACCATTAATTTCATATATTTATTCTTTAATTTTGAATGAGTTAGATGTGTGCTCCTAATGAGTTATTTTTAATTTTTCATATATTTGATGGTAAATTTAAAACACTTATTAATCAATATGGTGGATATTGTTAAGTTTGGTCGTGGGTGTAAAACAAAATAAATTTTGCTAGACTCAGTTGTCAAGTCATCCTGAGTGTTTGGTGTTGGTACTTGGCAAGATATCACCTGCAGCTTTAATCATCTTGATCACTACTACCCTTTACCAATATTTGGGAGAATGATGAAATAACACATCTGGCTTGAATGCTTCATTGTCTGTAATTTGGCCAGTTAAGGCTAGATCAAACTCTACTAAAAGACAGGTTTTCAAGATCTCATACTACAACAGCAATAGCTTCTACGGAAACAGCTACTTTAAGCTTGATTCCGATCAATAAAAAATTCCTTGTTTACTGTTAATTCTAACCATTTGTTGACATTTTGCATTATCAATAATTTTTCATTTCTGAAGAATATGACAAGAAAATGGTGACAAAAGAAACAGGTAAACAATGCAAAATAAAAGCCGAGAATTCAGTAACATGACAATCTCTGGTCCAAATCAAACCGTGTCACAGAGCGAAGCTGGCCATTCAGTCCCATAAACTAAACACCCTCCCCCTAAGTTACAATTACAGAAAACGATATGAACGCACGATAAACACATCAAATCACATATCAACCATGTCATTAAAAGATAAGCCGTGTGTCAAAATAATCACCCTTTCGAAGAATGACAAAACACAATTTATAACACAAATAACTAAATGAACATTAATTTTAAAAAATTGAACAGAAAAGGACAGCTAAATCCCAAAAAAAATCATGACAAAATACATGAAGCTTGGTACCTTCTAACTTGGAAGAAGAAACACATGATGCTTCATTGTTTAATAATGATTAATACAAATAGTCTCAAAATTTCCAACAAAAAAGTACACTACGACCTCTCAAAACCTCTCTAAATTCCACCTTAGGCATGCTGGTAATGGTGCAACTTATACAATAACACTTTGCCTGAAGCGTTTCCCACAGCCATGAAACCACCACCTGGACTAAAATCAATACAGCGAGGATAATACAGACTCTTATTAAGCGGTGGCCAGTTGGAAAAAACAGTATAGGATGGGATATGTATTAATTTTAAGCTGCTCCTCTTCATGCCAGAACAGATTGCTAATATTTGAGAGTCGTGATTAAATCTCATAAAATCCACTCTCGTAGTCAAATTCTCTATGGCCTTGATAGGCTTTTTCTTGCCCCCAAGAAATTCTTCTCTGTTGTAAACATTCACAATTCCACTGTCTGAACCAGTTGCAAAATGAGTCCCACTTGGTGAAGTACATAGTGCTGTGCCGTTTATGCAACCTTCATCTACACCTTTATGCAGGCAAGTTCTCGTTCTCAGATCCCAGTGATAAACATGGCCATCACCACCACTGCTTAACAACTGCTGTCCATTCTCAGCAAAAGCTAATGAACGGATTGTTCCATTCATCTTTAGTGTACCAACTAATTGCTTTGTTTTTGTTGAAACCAATAATATATAACCTTCATTACCTATAAATGCTATCAATTGAGAATCAGGAGATACTTCAAAATCCTCTATACTCTTCTCCTCCCTACCAACCAGAGGACCTATTTTATCAACTCTAGCTTTAACTAAATCAAAACTATAAAAAAACTTTCTTCTTCCGGATACAATAACCTGAGACCCATCTGGCAAGAAAGACGCTTTTCGAATGGGGCAATCTTCAAGGAAGATGCTCTGAATTTTAGTATTCCGCTTGCCATCAATTTGAAAGAATCTAAGCTTCCGATCTAATCCAGCGGCAAGAAATAGCTGTCCATTCTGATGGAACTGAACTGAATTTATGGGCCCATTAGAAGGATCCTGTATATTTGCATCCACAAGTCTGGAGTATTCAAGATGTCCGGGCAACAGTTTTGCACCACTCTTCACAACTAGGTCTTCATTTGTCTTGAGAACACCATCCAAATCCTCGAAACCTCGGCTCACAACAGCTTCGTTTTCATCATCAGTCGACTCATCATCGGAACCTCTATCCGTTTTTGAATCAACCCGTGCCCATTCTGTTCCTGGGTTGAGCTTAACATGCTGAGCCCTCAATCTTGACACATACTCTGAACCCGAGATCAAATCCTCGTCCTCTCCCTTCCTCAACTTTCTCAATCTGGAAACCTTGGCTATGTTCACAGTGGCCTTTTCTTCTTCGTCATCCACCCACACAGGTTTCCTTTGCAAAGCACGTTCATCATCATGTCCACGATTTCCCTCAGACAAGTCAGCATCTTTTTGGTAAACTGAGAGAACATTATCCGCAGAACGGTCAGTGAAGAACAAATCCGAAACCTTTTCAGCAGCCTTCCCGGGTTCCACTTCTTCATCCTCCTTTCCAAACTCAACAGGGGAATAGAGAGAACCAAACAAAAAGCTCTCAAGTTTCTTCATTTCTTTCACTTGTTCATCCTCGAAGTCTTTCTTCCTCTTCCGCACTTTCAGAGTACCATTATTCTTGACATCATTTTCAACCTCCCTCTTGCTCTTAACAACCTCGTTTTTAGTGCGAACATGTTGGGATATCAAACTCATCTTGCACAACCCAGCCTGCAAGGTAAATAAAGTTCAACCAATTTGCCATTGAGGAATTAAAATCATGAAGTTGAATACGAAACAAAAGAACGGAATCAGCGAGACAACAAATAAGAAATTCATATGAAACAAGAAACAATTAAAAGTTACGATACCTAAAATCAAACACATAAAGGAAAACGAGAAAAACTAAATCAACTAAATTAACGCGAACAAAGGAGCGCGAATACCTCGTCAATGGCCAATTTGGAATTGAACGCGACGGTGGTGGCAGAGTGAGACTCACGACGGAAGCCTTTTTAGGTTTTAGCTCAGAGAAAAAGCTGCAGCAAGGGTTTTAGAAACTGGATTGGGCCTTTCTCTTCTAACGGGCCGTACAAGTTTTTTCTTCATACAGAGTTGGAATATCTTCTTGCACCCCCATCCCCAAAATACAAAATAACGGAATCGTCCTTAAATATTTTTTAAACTTTGTTGCATCAAATAAATTTTCATCAGTTGCAGAAAGACTCAAGACTAGATTAAAAGTCATTCTACCTCGTAAAAGTTTTATATTTTTCAAGAAAATAATTTAAAATAATTTAATGTGTTTTTAAAAGAGCATTTTATAATAAATCTTATTATGAAATAGTAAATCTTATTAAAGGTATTATGAAATTATCTTGGAGATCGCATTTCACACAATGTGAGTTCAGACTTTGTAATGGTCCAATTTGATTTAATGCATTTCGTTTAGACGTTACTGTAATCGAGATTATATAAACTCTTTTTTTTTTTTTTTTAAACCAATTTTTCATTCCACATTTTTAATTAAAATTTCTGTCACCTTCAATGCTTCTCTTTGGTTGAAAAAAAAAATCTTATTAGATTTTAGCATTTGTCGTATCTTACAATAGGGAAAGAAATTTGTGACATAATGAAAACTAAAATATATAAAGGGAGCGTGTAACTAATATCAAACGCATTATACTGCCATAATTTCAAAACTCACAATTAAAGTAAAAATATATTTAACGTAAATCAAACTTTTTTTCTGAAATGGTATATTTCCAAGAAAAGTTTATCCAACAAAAATCATTTATATTTTATTTTCCTATCATCAAATCTTGATATTCATTTGTCATTCCAGTGTGGACAAGTCAATCAAACTCTAACAAAATTTTCAGCCTAAGAATGAATAAATAAAAGAAGGTCTACTTAATAAATACGATACACATAAATTTAGTTGGTAATTCTTGTAATGAGATATATTATTCTGAAAAAAAAATCACGTAAATCATATTTACAAAACATTACATTAATATATATTATTCGTCACATCATTTTTTTAAAAGACATTCATGACATAAATTGTAAATATCAAAAGAGCAAGTTTCTTAAAAAAGGTTGGAGTGATTTTATATTCTTAAAGTGGATTAATGGAACCTTCCTCCTATTACAGTATTACTTCCTCTGACGTAGTGCTATAATTGCCTCTCTTTGATTATTAATTATTGTCTTTCTCAGCCTCTCAACTCCTCCTTTTCCACGAAATTTCATTTTTAAATAAAAAAAAATTGTCTGTGAGTTTGGTCAAGAAGTAGCATCCATCTAATTATCTAATACCAAAATGTTAATGCTACATTATATTTCGTAAAATAAAATAAGCTACCCAAAGGTGGTGTTATTAAAAATAAAAATTAAAGTCTCAAAGGGCATAAATTTGTATTACTTAACAACATTAATTAAAAACAAAAGATGTTAAGTTCAACTTGGTTTCTATCAATTTATTTTTGTATATTATTAAATACTAAAATTTTATATTTTTTTAATTGAATATTTGGCATTTAATTTTTTTATTAATTAGATATATAAATGTTTGACTTCAAGGATAACATATATCGTCAAATTTTGTTTTTTTTACAATTTTTATGTCATCGCCTATGACTAAGAAACCGTTATTAAATGATGCAAATAATGTCGTTATATTTCATGTTAACTTAATTGAAAAATATAAATTTAGAATAAAAATATAATAAAAACTAAAATGAATGTATTTTCATTACATTTCATCCTCAGCAGGCCTAGCGGTTTGGACTTCACATCGAATGAGTATGGGTCCTATAAGTGTGACTTGGTCAATTTGATTTTGATCAAAACAATTGAACTCTAATTAAGCTCTTTTCTATATTTCAAGGTTCGCTACAAGACATTTATACAAATCCAAAACTCATTAAAAACAACGAATAAAATCATTGTCCAAGTTACATAAATAAGAAAATCAAAGTATTATATGATTACTATTATATCCAACAAAAAGGTTTCTAAAACAACTCTTTCACAGAGATGGCTCCTTCTTCCCATGTTGGTCTCCATGCAACAACAAACCATTTATTCTGTTATTCACAGGGAATCTTGTTCTTATTTCTTATGATGAGTTTTGCAAATCCACTTTCATTTCGTCACCATGGATTTCAGTATAATGATACCAAGATCGAAGGAGATGCTATTTTGTCACAGTCAGAAATCCAACTCACCAAAACCACCAGGTACCAGAGCAATGCTTACAGTGTTGGGAGAGTCACAAGTTTTCAAAGATTGCACCTTTGGGACAACATCACAGGAAAACTCACCGATTTCACTACGCAATTTTCCTTTCTCATTTTCTCAAATGAGACTAGTTTTGGAGATGGCTTGGCTTTTTTCTTGGCAGATCCAGAGCTTCCACTTTCAAATCAGATACAACAAGGAGGTGGTCTTGGTCTTCTGGATGGTAACCAGTTTCTGAATTCAACTAAACATCCATTTGTAGCAGTGGAGTTTGACACACACCAGAATTCATGGGATCCACCTGGGACTCATGTAGGTATAAATTTCAACTCTATGAAATCTAACAAAACTGTTCCATGGTACATTGATATTACGCAAATGAAAGCTTATTATTGTGTAATTGAGTACAATGCAACTACTCTTAATTTAAGTGTTTCTTTCACTGGAAACAAGCTCGGTCCCAAGCCAATGAAAAGATATATCTCATGCAATGTTGACCTGAGATATTACCTACCAGAGTGGGTTATATTTGGTTTCTCAGCTGCTACAGGAGTTATGTTTGAGTTGAACACACTGCAGTCATGGTCATTCCATTCAACTTTACAGAGTGATGAGAATGTGTCAAACAAGATACCTCCAATTGCAGTGTCACCAAGCCCTTCACCGTTTTCAACTGACACTATTAGCCCTAAACAAGAGGGGAACAAAGGTTTAATGATGGGACTAGAAGTTGGGGTAGGCATAGCTGCAACTTTCCTTATTTTAGGGTTGGTTTGTGTTTTAATGTGGAAGAAAAGGGGTAAAGGGAAAAAGGAAGATTCAACAATTCTTGATCTGAGCATGGATGATGAATTCCAAAAGGGAATTGGACCCAGAAGATTTTGCTATAAGGAGTTGGCAAGTGCAACAAAAAACTTCGCAGAGTCACAGAAGATTGGACAGGGTGGTTTTGGTGGTGTGTACAAAGGCTATTTGAAAGAACTGAACACCAACGTTGCTATAAAGAGGATATCAAGAGAATCTAGGCAAGGAGCGAAGGAATATGCAAGTGAAGTTAAGATCATAAGCCAACTAAGGCACAGGAATTTAGTGCAATTAATTGGCTGGTGCCACATGAAGAAAGATCTCCTTCTTATATACGAGTTCATGCAAAATGGTAGCTTAGATTCCCACCTATATCGTGGGAAAAGCATCTTGACATGCGAGATGAGGTACAACATAGCCATGGACTTGGCTCTGGCAGTGTTGTACCTTCATGAAGAATGGGAGCAGTGTGTGCTTCACAGGGACATTAAATCAAGCAACATTATGTTGGATTCAAATTTCAACGCTAAGCTTGGGGATTTTGGCTTAGCTAGGTTTGTTGATCATGAGAAAGGGTCCCAAACTACAATTCTAGCAGGGACAAGAGGGTACATAGCCCCTGAATACTTCACTACAGGGAAGGCTAGGAAGGAATCTGATATATACAGTGTTGGGGTTGTTTTTCTGGAGTTAGCCACCGGAAGAAAACCGGTTGATCTCAATGCCATGGAAGGTCAAATAACCATATTTGAGTGGGTTTGGGAGCTTCATAAATTGGGAAAGTTACTTGAAGTGGTAGACAAAAAACTTGGAGGAGCATTTGATGAGGAACAAATGAAACATTTAGTGATTGTTGGCCTTTGGTGTGCCAATCCAGATCATACATCTAGACCCTCTGTGAGGCAATTGATTCAAGTGCTTAAGTTTGAAGCTCCTTTACCAGTTCTCCCACAAAAATTAGCTGAGCCATTTTATCATTCTCCAACTATGAGTACAATATTTGCTTCAATTTCTTCTCCCCTCTCCGGCCACATGTTAGAACCAAATACAATGTAAGTTGTAACCAATAGAGGAATTTGATGTACATAAAGTTATTGGAATGTTCATGTTTCTTGAGTTTGGTACTGATATATCTCAATTCTAGTACAGCATAGGCTACAGTTATAGCGAGTTATGCCAATTTTACAGTTATGTGTAAAGATCTTTTACACTCTTTGCATTTGTTCACGCACACTTGTGTTCTTGTGATTACGTACAATTGTAAATTTGTGTTGCAGAAACATAGAAAATGAAATAAATAACTGTGATTACGTACCTGTTACTTGAAGTCTTTTTCTTGTCAGTTTTAAATCAATTTAGAACTGAATTAGGGTGCACTGTTCTGGAAACAAAATGGGATCCACATTTTATTGGTTTGTTTGAAAGGCAAGTGTTTATTGAAGTTAACATCATCACACCTCTTCACTCTTCAACAAATGTTATCAGTCTTGAATTGCTTCAAATCTTTAACCTAACGTGTTTTTTTCTCAAACACGTTGCTTGCACTGAACCTTAAAAAACAAAACATAGCTTTAAGAATGCGAGACATTTAATAATTGATATTTCTTGATATGGTCATCATGTGCATGTTCCAATTTCCAACAGGAGCTGTAGATGGAGTTTTTGGGTTTATGAAGAATGCATCATTGTTGATAAGATCTAACCTAGAAAGAATTCATTTTCTGGTGGCTTTGGCACACTGAATCTTTTGTGACGTAACCATTCTTTGACCACACTGTCCACAATGAAAGTAACACATTTTCATGAATGATCCATCATTCCTATGGGTATCCTCAATTCCGCATCACAATTGATAAATAGGAATGCGAAAATTAACCACTAGTTCTCATAAATTAAAAAATATGTTTTTTTAATTTGTATACTTTCCCTTTACCAATTAATATTATATATATATATATATATATATATATATATATAT
>Ga0214543_1004629_pt1 | contig 25935 bp, 12 predicted proteins | sample CNSS2metaG_FD_160094 | JGI IMG/M metagenome (GOLD analysis project Ga0214543, IMG submission 160094) | Root nodule microbial communities from cowpea collected in UCLA plant growth center, Los Angeles, California, USA - CNSS2 | ecosystem: Host-associated > Plants > Roots > Nodule | place: USA... | reverse complement strand
TTGTGTGTCGCGGCGCAATGAAGCTTTGCGTGAGCGTTAATGGTGCATATCAGTGTTGGAGCGTTGCGAAGAATGCATCTTGCTCTCGTTGCTGCAATGGAGGCGTTGGTCGCAGTTTCAGATCTGCGGAGCGTTGATGATGGTTCGAATCTGGCTCGCGTGCAGGCAGTGGATCTGTGTTGATGGTGAACGTTGCAGGTGCTGCCTTGGTGGTTGCAGGTCCAGACAATGTTGTTGCTATTGCGGAACGCTGGCTGTTGTTGCGATGCCGGAACTCGCGGTCACGGTGGAAGAAGATGGTGGTGGCTGCTGCTTTTCGCTGGCAAGGTTACAGAACACTATGGCTCCGGTTCATTTAGAACCGAGGCATAAAAGGAATTTTATGGCTTCGGGTAACGACCGAGGCCAAAAGGGGTGTCTTTAGGCCTCGTCCCAATATGCCTCGGTTCCAGACCCGAGGCAAAATGAGGAAAACAACCGGGGCAAAAAGCCCTTACTGCACTAGTGCATGGTCAAAAACTTTTTTTTGGAATGGTGATTACCAAATGAAAATTATATATATCACTGAACAAATAAAAAGTTTGTGTCACCATATATCAACATAACCCTATGTAATCACAAATCAACCTAAATCAAGTATTTTGTGCAGCCAAATAACAAAATTCAATCAATTCACATGTAATCTAACGTGTCGTATTTAATGAGTCGAGTTTATATAGGTTTCATATTAGAATCCAATGCTATATTCAATGATAATTGTTTTTGATTGAATTGAATTTTATTCTTCTAAAATCTGAGAAGTGTAACCTTAGATTCAGATTCAGATATGCTCTAGTTTGCTTAATAATCAACATTTATTTTTTTAAATATTTTATATTTTAAATTGGTATTTTAACTAAGTAGATCAATTAGCACAAAGTTAGATTTAAATATTTGTAAAAAGAGAATTATCATTTTTAATAATCTTAATTAACCAATTCAAGGAGTTTTAAATATGATATTTTTATCTGAATTTTGATTTTTTAACACATTTAAATCACATTTTTAATGTCATATAAAGTTGTTAATTCTTACTTGCTCTTTTATTTAAAGCTGATAAACAAGTTCGGGTAGGTTCACTTTATCCTTGCCAAATATAAAATTTTGATCATTTATTTATTTGAACTTGAATTCAACTTCTTTAAAAACAAAAATTATAGTAATATATTGACTAACTTATCTTTATCATTAATTATAGTAAATTTCATTCTAAAACTGAAATATATTAGTTAATGTAATTAAGGTAAAAAAAAAGTAATATTTAAAGTTGATATAATTAAATTTGTAAGGTGTGAGATTCTATTTAATCAAAAAAATTTAATAAATAAAATATCACAAATAACTATTACAATCATCCAAAATGTACTAGAATTAATAGAAGTATCATGGACGTGAAACAACCTAACATAAACACCAATAAAGACAATGAAAGTTGTGAAAAGATTGTTCAACAGAGCATACAAAACATAAATAGTTCTTCCAAAGATGCTCAAAAGAGAAACATTCAACATGCCTAATCTAAACGGCAACATCTCCACCATCTTGACGATCACCAATGGCTCCCTAGTTTGCTCTCACAAAGATTGGTGATCATTGCAAAAAGAAAACATCACAAGAAAACAAAGCATAGAAAAGAGAAGGGTAAGCTAATGAAAATATTTTTTAACAGATAAACAAACAAGTTATTAAGAACAAGCAGCAATATGTGATAGCAAACAAAGGATTCTATGGATAGTGATCATGTCTATAAATATAGCAACATCATCTGATTTTGCTTAGTTTATATCTTTGCCTATATTTTGGATTTTAATGGATTTGTAGTTAAGTAATGGTTTTGCTACTCTTAGCTTATTATGGGTCTTTGTTGGGTGGTACCCGTATCTGTTGAATTTTTTGTTTCTGCTAGATTGAGGTTAGTTTGACCTTGAAGGGAAGTGTTGCATTGCAGTGCAGGCTTAATATTTTTTTTGTTTCTTTGCAAAAGGGTTGGTGCACCCCATAAGTGTTCTTCTATTATTTATTTATTCTTTGCTGATAAAAAAAACTCTAATTCGATTATCCAGATACATGTAATGAAATTAGATTCACTGGAAATTTGCACTTCTGGTGGCCTCTACTACTTCGCAAAACTATTGCCAATGGGTTTCACCCTACCCCACACACAAGGTTAATCCATGTTCATCTAAGGTCATTATCCTGCTAGAGACTATGACTTCCTATTACTCTCATCACATGAACCAATCTTCTATATGAGTCTAATTAATCCATTAGAGTGTTAGGATGTAACCTTACTTGAATCCTTAAGTCATTACATACACTACTTTATCACCAAATGAATTTCTCCATGAAATCCTCACATACTCCACATACAATACAAGGATAATTGCCATTTCAAATTTCAAATGTAAAGCAATCACATATTTTACAAAAATATACCAAGTCAAGTCTCATACATTATACCATCAATGTACAATACGCATATCCATCGGCAAGGTCGTCATCACAATTTATTATATCATTACATTCCAAAAATTCATATAATCCCCACACATTCACATAGTCACCAAATATACTACATTATATCTTAATAACACATATGCAAATCGGTTGGGTTTTTTTTTTTTTTTAAAATGCAACTTGTAAAAATATCCAAAAATTATGTTCTTACAATCAAGTGAAAGATAATTTAATCAATAACTCGATGCAAAAAGAATCAATCTTATTCGATACCTATAGAAAAAGTTATGCAACAAACAAGTGATAAAGGTCAAAGCTATCAACAACTTAATCTACGGGAACCTTTAAAAAAGACTGCTCTCACTATAGACTTCCAAACAAGGATCACAATGGTCAAAACAAAGCATCATATGTCTAGAATCTGTTGTAAAAATTTCAGCTCGATCCGACAATTAACAAAGTGGGAATTCAAAATTCTGCGAGATAAGTCAAAGTTAGAAAGCTCAACTCGCCCAAGGAGTATGCATAACGTAGAAACACGAATTCTGCAATTTAACAACGTCAAATGAACCTAAAACTCTTTTTAAGCCCCATGTAAGTCAGACACCTCTCTAATTTCACGTTACAAACTCAATTCTCATCAAATTTATCTTAAATCACATGCATTCAACAAAAACCCCAATTTTTTCTAACCCATATGTTCCCAAACATGAAATTAGGGATATTTCATCTCACATCCACAAAGAACAACATCAACAGATTAATTTGAGGTACCAAACAAAACATCAATACACAACCATAAATTCAAACAAAATCATCGTGCAAAAAGTAAGGTTTAGCTTCTCTCATCTTGAACTGTTATACTACTCTTGGGAAGAAAGTCCTAGACAGAGATGAGCTCCACACCCAAAATAGACCAAAGAACTTAAACGTAAGAGCATAGGGAGGCGAAAATGAGGCTCTTATACAAGACTCCAAACTAAAAACAAAGATACGAGACTAGGGTTTGAAATTTTCTACTTACACAAAAAGAAAGACATTCGCTCAGCTCTGTGCAAAATTCCGCAATGGCCATAACTCATATTCTAAGGAGAGAAGAGAATAAGAAGGAGAAAAGAATAGTGACTTGGAAGAATGGACAAAGTTGAGAGAAGAATAAAGTGGAAACTAAAAGGATTTCTGAATAAAAGAACAAGTAGAGTGACTTTGTCCTTTTTAATTTACTGAGCACCAATAAAATAATAAAAAAAGAAAAAATGCGTTTTACACAAAATTTACTTTAAAAAAATATATTTATTATTTAATATAAAAAGTACAGTCCTACATCTTATTTTAGTTTTTATTCAATAATTTACATAGATGTTTCAAATTTATTTTCCATATATTAATGTAATATTATAATTTAAGCGGTTCAAGAAAAAAATATATCAAAAACATAAATTTTATCCACAAATAAAAAAAAAATCATAATTTTTTTGTACTTTTAGCATTACAGTTGCAATATATTAGTATTATATGTTATATATAAATATTAATTTGTAATAGATTAAAAATTATTAAATATTAATAATATTACATAAAATTATAAAATTATTAGATACCAATATGTAATAAATTGGAATACAATATTAAAGTTACTGAATGAAATATAAAATAAAAACGATACGATTATCTTTATTATCTCAATTTGAAATGTTTCTTTTTCCCTTCGCCATATGACTTAATATTTTTTTTTCACTTTTAACATTGAAATAATTATAATTAATTATAATAATTAAAAGGGTTAAATATGTTTTTGGTTCTTAAATTTTAGTGAAATTTGAAATTAGTCCCTTTACGAAATTTTTGACCTATTTAGTCCTTCATCTTTAGAAAAACGTTGATTTAGTCCTTATAACCAAATTTTGTTAAGTTTATTTAACATTTCAAGTGCATTTCATGATAGTATTTGAATTGTTTACACTGTTTGACACATTTTCGCTTTAATGTTAATTCAAATACAATCATAAATCACATTTGAAATGTTAAATAAACTTAACAAAATTTGATTAAAAGGACTAAATTCATGCATTTCTAAAATTTAATGACTAAATTAGGTCAAAGTTTCAAAAATGGTCTAATTTTATTTTTTACTTAAATTAAGGAACTAAAAACATATTTAACTTAAAAATCAACAATTATAAGATATGAGAGATTTAATATTAAATAATATTTTCGTAGGGATTGAAATGGAAGGAACAATATTTACATAGACTGAAAATAGATGGAACTATATTTTTATAGAATAAATAAAAATATGCAAAATAAATGGAACTCTATTTTAATAGAGTAAAAATATGTTTGAGTATGATGAGAATGACAACAAATTTATGACGTTGACATATAAATGGAATTAGGAATATTGGTATGATAATTGTAGGGAAAACTATACACCTATATAATATAGTTTTATCATATTATTCAATCGTAAATTATTATGATAATTTTATTATAATTAACTTAATTCATAATTATCATAATTTAGAATTGGATAACAATCTAAAATTATTTTATAACGTAAATCCATAATCACTAAACTCACATAATTATTAGGCAGAGAGATATAAGAAATTGTTATCGGGCTTAGGAAGAGAGTCTATTGGGCTCCTCAGGAAGGCGTCATGAGTTTGGGCATTTCTGCACATCCATAATTTCTTCTGACACCTCCATACATTTTTAAAATTCTAATTTTATCCTTTTTCATTTTCAATTCTGGAATAAATAATCCGAAAATATTTTAAATATATAATCTGAAAACCAAAATTTATATACCGAATCATACTGCAAGGTAAAATGATAAATGCAATTTAAAATTCGAAATACATATTTTACATTTTAAATTATATAATCTAGTAGAAGAGGATATAGTAGAAGAGTGCACCTCGAGAAAGAAGATCGGAATAAAGGGGTAAATTGGTTTTTTCAATTTACTTTGGGAAATGCAGGTAGAAATTATGGTGGTGCAAGAAGAAATGGCCCATGAGTTTGTAACGGGGCTTGCTGAAAAGGAGGATCCAATTCTCAGTAAGACAGTCATGTAAATAAAAAACATAAAAAAGAATTACGAATTAAAAAACAATACTGGTAATAAAAAAATTATTTAAATGGTTTATTTTATTTATATTCATGAGTTATGAATTTATGGTTTACTACGACATGAAATAAAGATTGCTATTTTATAGTGTGAATTATGAAATATGGTTATGATTAGTAATTTAGAATTATGATTATTGAATTTATGCATTCTATTTAATGTCACTTTAAAAATAAAAAAATACTTGTCGCAGATATTCATAACTTTATCTATACATATTATTCATCACCCAAAAAATCAATTTTTAATTATCTCAACAAAATAAATCGATAGCTAGCCATAAGTTATTTTGGCTAAAGAGGCTAATTTTATATTCCTTTATGTTTTGGATTTCGGCACATTAACTTTTACAAGTTTTATGTTTTTTAAAAAATTGCTCCTTTTAATTTCTTTAACCGAGTTGTAAAAGTCTCGATTTAATATTTTATATATATTTTTTAAAAAGTCCACGTCAATATTTAAACTTTAAAAAAAAACTTTATTGACAGACATGTCAAGAAATTCCATTAACTTATTAGATATTTTAATTAAAAAAATTAAAATATAAAAAGATCAAATTAAAACAATAGAATCGAAAAAAATGGCATATATCATAAAATAATAAAGTAACGTATAGGTTTAGCCATTTGTTTTTGTTACAAATTTCTTGTCTCCTCCCCTACAAATAACCAAAAACAAGAGCCCAAACCCTTGCATGAAACCCGCACGAATGCTAGGTCAAAATTCAAAACTTGATGAGTTTCTTAATTAATACCCTAAATCGTTCAATTGATCTACGTTGTTAAAGCATTCTTTGACCTCATCAACATCATTGTCCAATATTGTCGCAGCCTCACCTCGTTCCAATGGTGCAAAATCAACCTCCAAATTGGAACAATAAGGTTCCATGGTCAAGGGCACATTCATCATGTTAAGATCCATTTCAGCTTCCACATTTATCTTCAATCCAAAGCTGATAACACCCACTTTCATCTGTTCATCGATCTCTTGAATCACATCATCATCCACCACCGGTTGATCTTTCTCCCACCCAGTAGTGTTGAAACTCAAATGCAGCGTCTTCTTCTCGTTCTTACTCACGGAGAAAATCCCATGTGCGTCTAATAAATTCTCTGGTTGAATCGGGGAACTCAGTGCTAGAGGTATATCATCCTTGTACAAGATCATGGCTTTGAAGTTCACAATGTTTATGAACGTTGAGTTCACCTCGTTGGAGATGGCTAAGTCCACGTTCCACGTCGCTGTTAACTCTCCCTGGGAGATGTTGAACGTGGAAACACGCAGAGAATGAATGAAAAATCTGGGTGGAGCAATATGCGACATTGTGCTGATGTTATGTTCATTTATCACAACAATTCCCAACAGAACAACAACTGCAATCAAACCCACAAAGGTTCTAGCAACTCGCCAAGGAGTTCCACAGAACTCCTCACATGATACCTCGTTCTCGTCTTCGTCGTGGGAAACGGGAATTAAGGAGTAAGTGTTAGTTCTGTCAACCCTGGATTCACCACGAAGAATTGAAGGTGCCATGTTTGAGGAAAACTTGTCGTACAAATGTTCTGATGAATTATGCAGTTTACACACTCAATTTTTTATAGTATAGATGTTGGAAACGATGATAGAAAAAACAACTAGACAGTGCCTTGTTCAACACGAGTTGCGTTGTAAGTTGACTTGTTTAGTAAAAATTTGTATCTGCCATCTTTTTTTAGACCTAAAAACATTGGGAAATTTAATTAGGTCTATATATGTAAATTTATCGTTTAGTTATAATCAACTTTTCTAAATATAAACTAGACGTTTATGGTATTTCACAATGTGCCAAATCACCTAAATTTATACATACACATAAAAAAAAGACTAATATTTCTTTACGTGCTTTTAAATTAGCAAATAACGTGTATTTAATAAAATAAAAATCTATATAATAAAAATTCTATCTGCTGGAAATTTAAATCTATGATTGAGAGTCACAAAGATGGTACATGTGGGTTTGGTTCAGGCTAAAAATTATGTTTTATTGGAATGCAAAGATATGTAAGAGCATCATTTTGTTCATGATCGTTTGTATAAGGGTTAGAGCACCTCTTAAGTACTCTCTTTAATTTAATTTAATTTTTTGCTGATAAAAAAAATAAAATAAAATAAAATAATACCAATATTACTTATCCTTAATACATAAAAATTAAAACAAGAATTCACACCTGATTAATAAACAGATTATTCTAGATATAGAACTATAGATGGCAAATGAGTTGGATCTGACGGACCAACCCGTCAGCCAGCAAAATGGAGCGGATCGGACTAGCATTTTCAATTCATTAGTCCATTTTGATCCAACATGCTTAGTGTGTCAAACTGACAAGACAAAGACCGACCCTGATCCATTGACCCTTTTTCTTATAATTTAAATTAAAAATAACAAAAAATGTTAAATTTTTCATGTTATATTTTTGTAAAGATGTAAATATAGAATACTATTATAATTTAAATCATTAACAATTAAAACCTAAGTTTCAATTATTATTTATAATAAGTAATTTAACATGTAAATATAAAAGTTATTTAAATTTATCCAATTAAAAATATTAATTAATCAATTAAAAACTTAAAAAATATATGATCAAATATGTTTTAAATATTCATTTATTAGTATATATATACAAACAAATTTTATAAATAAAAATTAAAAAAAATTAAAAAAAGATTAAAAAAAACTGGCGACTGGTTTGCCTTATGGTAGAGCGGGTTGCAATTCTTAGCCCATTTTACAGTGGGAGACCGGACCCACCCCACCCATTTTTAGCGGGCCAAGAACAGGATGGGCCAAAATGGGTCAGGCTAGCCCATTTTGCCACCCTTATACAAAACTCTAAACATAAAGGAAAAGATAACATGCATGGACTCCAATTTTAAAAGCATCACCTCTTAAATTTTAGTTATACATACAAGATTTAAAGTGTGCTTAACTTTAGTGAAAATATGATTTCCGAGATATTTCAAAGATGTGAAAGATTCCTAGAGATATTAATATCTAGAAATTTGAGTAGAAATAATTGTGACAAGGACTGAGGTGTGGATGATTAAGAATTAGGATACTCCTCTGCACAAGCTAAAGTGTTAACTAAGAATAGAGTTTAAGATTTTAAGTAAAAAGCAAAGGTTTTGTTAAAGCACAAATGAAAAAATACAAATTAATGATGATTTATTATGACAGGTGTAGTCACATGTCATAATAAGTTAATTGGTGTCAATTTTATAATAAAAGGTTAACTTATTATGATGGATGTAGGTTTATCTATCATAATAAATTGACTGATGATATTTTTGCAATCAAAATTAAACTTTTTATGACAAGTATAGGTAAATCTGCCATAATAACTGAGGGTGATGACAAGAAATCTTTGATTGAGTCGAAGTTGGAGAAATAAATAATAGATGATAAATTATAATGTTAACTAATGAAAAATGGTTATTGTGAGGATAAATAAATACTGTAAAAACATTGTAGAAGGAAAATATAATTACTCTAAATTGATCAAACATGATTATCTGTTACTAGTTCTGGACTCTGAATTGACAATGTTGATTCAAGCCCAGGAAACGGAATGACCCATTCAAAATGGTATAATCCTTAATTTTTAGAAATTTGTACCCGTTTTAGATGCAATTGAATCACTAATACAAAAGGTGATCTAGATAATTACAACCTAAAATATTATTAAGTTAAGATAGGGATCAGAACTGAAGACCCACAACAAAAAGTATAATTAGGTAAAGATCACAAGCTATTAAGTATTGTAATTTGTAACATATCTATTCTTTTACCTCACCTTGTCAAAAACAAACACATTGGTCCGACATCGGAATTATTTAACCATTGCAAATACAATTCAGAGCATAATTTCGTATGCCCATGATTATTTTCTGTTTAAAATTCAATGGTTATAATTTCTCCCTTAAATACTTTTTACACAAACAATCAATATAAACTTTTAATATACCAACCAATCAAAATCCATTGTTAACATGACCTTTGGTTTCAGTTTGTATAAAAAAGGTAAATTAATATCAGTCAGTCAGTGACAGATAGTGTTTTGAAAAAAAAAAAATATATATATATATATATATATATATATATATATATATATATTAGACAATATTAATGAAATTCACCATTTTTATTGGAATTTAAAATTTTAGTCATTTTTATTTATTTTTATTTAGATAAACCCATTTAAATTTCTTAAAATTTTCAAATTCTCAATTTGAATAGGATAATTTAAATTTATAACATTAAAACATTATATGATTAAGAAAAATAAATCTTAATATATACATTTTAAAATAATATTTAATAATTTAAAAAATAAATATCAGCACATTTTACATATATATTAACAAGCCAAAGAGATATTAATAAGAAAAATTAGGTAAGTAAAAGAGTTAAATGTGATATATAAAGGATCAAGCCAAAGAGATAGAGAAACTTACTTTCACATTTAGGAATGAATAAAATGAGTCGAATTCGGGTCTAATACTCTCATTAATTCGAATTCAAAATTTTAAAACTGTCCGATTATTTAGCTTCTTCGATTAGTCGGATTTTTTAGTTATTCGAATTATGACTAAATCAGATGTACAGCGAGTTATCCAGATAAAAGACAAAGAAGAAAAAAAAGGAAATTGGAAGAAAATGAGTAACATAAATTACAAAGATCATGAAATATATCTAAAAATAAATAAATAAATATACATCTTTGTTGCACCTCCTTTACATATCCTCAAAGATCATTTCTTTCACCTATAATTTTCAATTTTCCTAAACCAAAGAGGAACCAAAGCAACAATAATAACAATAGCCACGAACCAAAGAAAAAGACGAAGATATCACATAATAAAAAACATATACCAACAAGAACTCAAGAAAGAAGACGAGCAGTGGCCACCAAATAATGCCACCACCACCTCCCACAACATCAACAATAACAACACCATGACAGCCAAAAAATTTGATACCCTAATAATGGACATGAAAGAAAAATAAAACTGAAGAAGGAAGAATCAAGGGTTGCAACAACATAAAATTATGTTAAAACAAAAATTTTGCTTTTATAAATTGGAGATTCGAGTCAGGTCGAGTATCCACGAAATTAAAAATTAATATTCATATATGACCGTAACAACATTTTTTTTCTTACTCAAATCAGAAAATTTGGACAGGCCCGCATAATTTGCTAGTTTAGTTAAGTAACATGTAGTGGATTAATTTGGTGACAGATTGGACAAACCAAGTTATTGCAAATGGACTTCAAAACTATAATCCAACCCACTTTGTAACACCTAACCCTAAAATTCCTCTTCAAAAAAATTAAAATTTAATTCTTTTAACTAATTAAAATAATTTCATAAATTTCAACTTTTCCTAGAAAATTATCATTGAAGAATAGTTATATAATATATAAAATATAATAGATTTCACTACTAAATAGTTCTAAAAATATAAATTAACTCTTTACTGATAATTGTAAGAGAACCAAATTTATCACACCCAATGTCTTTTCAATTGCTTAATAAAAAAATTATCCATAACTTTAACCCCATACGAATAATATTGGAACAAAAACTCAGAAATCATACATTAACTTCCAAAGAATTCCCAAGCAATCATATTTTCTTCATAGATCACCAAAATAAGATCTACCTCTGCTGACAGCAGACCAAGAATATTTCATCAAGAAAAAAAAAAAAAACCCTTATTTTCATATACACAAATAAAAATCAAACTCTCATTAGCACATAAACTCAATTATCTTATTCTTACTTTTAAGTATAGGTGTTTTCTTTCTTCAAATTCACTTTTCATTAAAGTCTAATAGTTACTGTTCCCAAATTACGTTTTCAAGTTTAAAGTCTATATAATGCACATTTAACTTCAGAGTTAGATAAAGTAATTGGACATTTAATGAATAGATTCCTGTGTGCATCTGTTACATATTTTTTAAGTTTTGTGACTAAAAATGTACACCCGATCCAAATTTCCTACCTTTAGAAGTCTCTTCCAACAGAATTTAACATTGAAAGTGATTAGCTCTCCTTTACCAAACCCAACCCAAATTCTTACATAGCTCCAATATAGAATTGTAAAATAATATCTCATAATAATTGCTTGATAGTTAAATATAGCAACAAATGAACCAAAGATCAGTATCCCAAGCTTTGCAAAAGGTTCAAAACCCATCATATTTCAATGAAAATAAAAGTTATTGTGATGAGATAATCCGGTAATTATTGAATTGAATAAAAACAATAATTAGAGTGGATAAGGAATAACAAATAGATACCAGGGTTTTCAAAATGTATGGCTCACACGCTCTCTATTTCGACCTGCAAGTTGAATCATTCATGAATGGTGATTCAAAGTCCACTATTACTTCGTTCTGTTTGTCTGTTACTAACAGTAATTTTGCTAAAACGAATCAAGTTATTTCTTCGTTCATCAAAGTCTAAAGTTAAGACTCGGAAAGTTAAAACCATAAATCTCCTCCATAACGTGCGGAGCGAGTGGCGACCCCTTCCAAACGTCACATAAGGAAGAAAAAAAACATTATTGCTTAAAAATTAACAACTAACATCCTTCAATAGATTAACTTCACAGCTCTAAAGTGTAAAAACAAATATGGAAAAGCCAAACATGCCTTTTAAACTGAACAAGATAAGATCGAAACACGAAGTTTCTAGCATAACATAAAAATTATCTATTTTCACTCTTTTATGAGGTACAAGTTTCATGCACTATGCAATGCCAAAAGAAGAGGAAGCATTTATTTGATGAGCAAACATTTCAACCTCTCTGAAGTGATAAGGCCCTACACACTACTACCAAGCCTGCAAATGCACCACATTGCATCATTCTCCATATAGTGTCACACAAGCAACACAAATATGAAATTCCCAAAACAACCCTCTCTCCAGAAAACACTTCACATCCATCATAATAATTAAAAGCCCAATCCCTTAGGGCAATATAGTCTATATACTATGCCTATAGTCACCTAAAAACTAATTAATTAAATGTGAAGCATAACTTTTAAGTTTCAAGGTATACCTCGTTTTGGCTTATCGTATACCCCTCCACACGTGATCATTATCCCTTCCTTTTTTTTATGCACAATTCTTCACTTAAGGTCGGAGACAAACAAAAAACTGAACCGCCAACAGAAATTAGGCGCCGTCTTCACCGGAATTTCTCGCCGGCCTGGAAATCGGTCCCGCCGACGACCGGAACCCTACCGTCACCGTATCGAGAACGCACAGGTGAAAAGCAACGTTGATTCCGTCCGTATTCGCCTTCAAACAGTCTTCGCAAATGGCAGCGGAGGCGGGAACGGTTTTCGGTGATTCTCTCCCGACGGCGACGCCGTTGATTGCGGCGCTCATATTCATCCGAAAGGAGTCCCTCTCCATCTGAAAATTCATCAATCTTTTCTCGTAGTCAGCGCGACCGAGAATCGGCGGCCCGAACGTCGTATTGAAAGGGGGATCTCCGGCGGCGGCGCGGCGGAGGAGCATGACTTTCTCCGGCGGCTTCTTCTTCGCGTTCGCATACGCCTTCTTGGCGCGCTTGGAGCGCTTGACGAAAAAATATTGCCCCGTAACCTCCCGGCGCACGGCGGCGAGATTGACCTTGGCTGTAATTGGAATTTTCCGGTCGGTGTCGATGGCGGCGAGGTATACGGAGAACTGATGAGGAGAGATCCCGATCATCTGGCTTAAGACCGAGAGCAGACTCTTAAAGTTGAGCGAGGGGTCCACCACGACAGTGCCGACGTTGATCTCACGGTTGCCGTCGTAGTAGACGACGGCAAGAGACGCGGCTCCTGCATCTATCATTTTTCCGGCGAATCGTTGATGTTGAAAACGCGCGTCTGCGTTTGGAACTTTGCGTGGTAAACAGAACCCAAGGGTTTACACCACTTTATAGAAAGGTGGTGCGGTGTTGTGCTGCGCGTTGTGGGGTTTTAGGTGTTGTTTTGAAAATATAGAGAGGCGGTTAGGGCTATTTCCGACATTTCAGTCTACTACTAGAACATTTTTATCACTCTATATTCTAATCTCATCGCATCTTAATCGAGATTTAACTAAAACTTCACCTAAAATAAATAAAGATATACCATAAAAAATATAAATAACATATTATCTCATGTGTATATTATTTGTGATAAGAAATAAATTTTTAATTTAAATGTGTATATTTTTATATAAGAGTAGTTTCTATAATAACCTAAACTAAATATATATGGGTGTGAAAATTGTTTAAAGTGGTATAATGCAAATTAATTTGTGTGGATTTGTATTAGTTAAAGAGAATATTGAATATCTAGCAATAATGGTAATTAGGAGCGGAAAATCCAGAGAATTCTTGGGGTTGACGCGCGGATCCTATGTATGGCTTATGCGTGTGACTTGGGGACCAAGTAAGGTAGAAACGGTTCGTTTCATCTATAAACAAATAGATATATATACTTTTTGTTTCGGATTTTAATTTACGTGGAAAGAAGGACGTGGTCGTGTGCTGTTCAAATCTGTCATTGATGCGAGAACGTGTTTGATTGAGGGTAACTTTTAAACAAATCTAAAAAGTTTTTGAAAAGTGATTTTCATAATAAAAATCAGTTTATTGTTATTTTAAACTGGAATGTGTTTTATTGATTAAATTGAATAACAAATATATCTCGCAAAAATAATAAAAGGACACAACAGAATTATATTTTTCCTTTTATTTCAAACAATAATTCAACGCACAAATCAATTATATATTCGGTTAAAATAATATATTTTTTAAAGAAAATATAAATATTAGAGATAACTATTTTTTTACGGAGAGAGTAACAACCCAATTTTCAATTTTTAATACTAAGGGGAAGGGCATTTATCACGTCCTTCCAGTCAGTTATCAAAATACACAATTATGACAATAAATATAAGCATATTAAGTAGAGTTTTTAAAGATATAAACTTTTCTTTCAAAACAACATTTTAAAATATCAGAAAAATTTTAAGACTGGTACAAAATATTTTTATAGTATCTATGCTTATAACTATGACTCATCAATTATCTCTTGACAGCATAGTGTTGTTTCTTATCAACTTTTGCGTTACTTTCTACTCACATGAGTAGCATAACCATAATAGAAAGATCAAAATACATAAAAGAATAAGTTAAAGTTATTAAAATTAAACTAAAAATTTTTGGCCATAATAACAATTTTACGTATGACCACAATAAAATATCATATATATAAAGAGATAGATATAGATTTTTAGTGATAATTTACATTATGGTTATAATAAAGGATGTTTCATATTATTGTATTCACACATTAATTCATAATACAGATAATTAGCTAAAATAATCATAAAGTTTTTCATGACACATTCACATTCTTTCATAATCATACACTCGACACGATTCTTGAAAGACTCGATATGTATTGATTAGAATATGAGATTTTGTACCTACACACCCTTTTCCATCAAGAGTCATCATTATCTCATGACTACATCTCATACCAAAAGTATAATAGGGTAAATAACCCATTAGTAAATTTAACCCTCAAGGTCAAATCTACGGATGCAGATCCAGATCTCCTTTAACTTTCTTTCTAAGTATCTTTATCTACGTGAGTTCAATACTTAGTTGAGTTAGGATAGTCTCACTTTGAACTCTGACATCAATGAACTCAAACAACATTTAAACAGTAGCATTTCCATCTTGGAAATCTCCAGACTCTCATTTCAACTCATATATATCTAACCAAAGTGAAATCCAATTAAAAACAAAAGTATATATATAATCATTCACATATTTCATACATATTTCTTTTCATCCATAATTTATCCATGTTCAATTAAAATTCATTTAAAAGTCATACAATGGACATACAATTGCAAAACCAGGCAACGCCAGTGGATCTTCCCCAGCATTAGTAGTCGTGAGGCTCTTTGACTTAAAAATTTGCAATAGCACTTAACTGTAGTCACCTCACACCCAACGCCAAAACCATTGATGCTCTTTGTAAAGGAAGCGTCCAACCGTCTATCGTGGCACCTAACACCCTAAACCACTCGAGTTTATTGTCCAGAGAGCGCCAAAAGCTTTTAGAGTGGCACCCAATGTTACCTTCCCATGAGCTCACCGACTTGGAATTTTTAATCTACCTTCACATGGCGCCCAATACTTTGATTTTGCTATACTAGGTTACCCCACATTGGATTGTCCAAATGATCTTCCTACTTCCTTCCATTTATTTACCATTTTATAGTTTAAATTTTATCATTAGACAAAGCAAATTTGAATATCCTAGTATATCACTCAAAATACCCAATTTCATCAAATTAGTTTGTTCAATTCAACACACTTATTAATTAGCCCCATAATCAATCCCTAATCTAACAACCAAATATGCATGCAAATCTCTAACTTCACATAGCAATTTTAGCTCACTCATATAGGTAACTCTATTTACACAAAAGAACATCAAATCAACAATGTGAACATACTACAAAGATCACATACACACAAAGAATTAATTTGAGTAAAATTGAACCACATGTGATCAATTCTACTTGCATGCAATCGAGGAAAACAAATTTGGCTATAGAAAAAAGGTACAGAGAGAACTTACTTTGTTTACGATTTTGGTCCGATAAAGTTGTAGAATAATATGTTGTGAGCTCAACAAAGAACGGATGAAGAATGAGATAAATCTTTTAAAGAGAAGATAAAGAAATATTGAGAAAAAGAGAGTTTAGAGAGATAGTAAGTTTTTATAAAATGAACTCAATAATTGAAAAATATATTTATAATTTAGTATTTTATTAATAATATATTCAAGTATCATTTTATTAAATATTCTACAACTTAAATATTCATTTTCTAGATCTTCACAAAGAGATTCTAGTGCTATATATTTTACCAAATGGTAAAATTATTTTAATTAGATAAAAAAATATTTAATCAAAATATTTATAAGAAAAATGTATATTTTTAAGTATTTTATAGATAGTTTATGTATAAATTTTATATTTATAGTATATAAAGTTTATATCCAGAGTTTATTTAGTAAAACTAGCTTATAAATTAACTTATAAATTAGTTAGTATTCGATTATGCAAAAACAATTTTACATGGTAAATTCTAAGATATTTTAGCTAAAATTAATGAGATAAATTTCGAAACATAAGCCAAAACATTTAGTATAAGAACAACCACAATATAATCTCTTTATACACCCGATATTAATGTTAACATTTGTTAATGTATTATTAAGACTCATATTATACAACCTAGAGATTTCTTTTTGTAGATTACATATACATGACTTTCAATGACAACAAAGACTAGGATAAGGAAGCGAAACCGTCACAAAATTGTTATGGTTCGTGTTTTAGCAATTCAGCATGTGTACGTCTCATTTTTTTTTTTTTTCTACACATGTCTTGTTCTTTCTTAATTATTTCTATTTGATCTAGATGTGGTTTATTTGTGAAAATCTTTATGTATTGTTATACCTTTATGTTTGACGAAGATTTTTGGACTTATCTACTCATTTTTCTTATTTTGTGTTGTTCTTTGCTCCATTATCTTATATATTTTTTATTCTTGACAAAAAAATCATATATTTTAACTTCATTATGTTTTTTTCGTATATTTTAGGAAGGGAGTGAGTTTCCTCTAAATGATTCTCATTGTAAAAGAATCACTTTTAAATTCATTCACCACTTAATGACAAACATCTTAAATAAATAATGAAGTTTTAAACATTAAAAAATCATCATACAATTCCCAACCTTGAAAACATATTTTTCATTTTTTTTTATTTTTGATGTCTTGTGTAATTTATATATTTTAATTAAGTTTTCATTAAAACATTGCTTGCAAAAATATCATCCGATTTTTGTTTACCAACTAATTTTGTTTGGTTGGATCTTCTTTATTCATAATTTAGTTTGAATGTTATTTTCATAATTTGTAAAGTAATGCCACGTCATAAATATTCACCAAAAATATTACAAAATTATAATTCGAACAATTTCTTATGGATAAAACTGGAAACTTTACACCCAAAAGACTTTTAGCAGTTAACATCATAATTTGTATATATATATATATATATATATATATATATATATATATATATATATATATATATATATATATATATATATATATATAGATAAATTTGTTTCATAAATGAGATAAAAATATGTCTATAATAAGAAAGAATGTTGTAGTATGCACAAGTTTTAGCCCTTTTGGTACAATGCTCTTTAAACTGATTTACATGTCCAATATAGCAGAAACAGTAATCAATGAACAAATAGCAGGCTCTCTCATTGATTGTGGTTCATTATCTACAACCATTGAATCTTAAATATCAGAGTTGAAAATACAAAGCATACACATGAAAACTCTTAAATCCACCACTACACCACTTACAGTAAAAGAAGTGACACTGAGAGTGAAGAAAAGGAACAACTAGGAGCAAGGTTTTGAGTATAAAACCATAACTGTAGCTGCATCATCAAGACTAACATGATCTCCAAAACCATCACAATGCAAACACATTTGTCTACAGTTTTCTGCAATGTTAAGGTTTCGAAAGGTGCATTGAAGAAATCAACAAACAACTTGTTTCAGCGGCCATCAACAGAAGTGAAAGACTCTGCAAACCCAGTAGGTCTTGCAGGGATACTGCTCTTACTGTCTTGAAGATCCACATAGCTCAATTCCTTCCCTTCTGTCTCTTGCCAATCCTTCACCATTTGGTTGAGGGGAAGACTATAGTCGATGCCAGAATACTCCTCAGTCTCATCATCGAATGGTTTCCATTTCTCAACAAGCGGTCCAAGAACATTCACAACATGACTCATATCTGGCCTTTGGTTTGGTTCTCTGGCAGTGCAGTGCCCAGCTAACTCCGCAACGATGGAGACAATATCGAACATTTCTTCCTTTATGTCAAGGGCAGGGTCGACAGCAGCCATTAGTTTCTCCTTGTCTGATTTCACATGCCAGAACCACGATGCCAAGTACTGGCTTTCCTCGGGTCTATCCTCATCAAGTGCCATTAATCCAGTTACCAGCTCCATTAGCACAACGCCGAAACTGAAAACATCTGCTTTGGTGGTGACTTTTCCTGTCACTGAAATTTATATTTTAAAAAGCAGAAATCAGTGTAGTTCAGTGTGTCCAACACATCAGGATCATGCATTTGGGACTGTAAAAGTCTCAATATGGTCCCTGATAATGATATCATGCAGAATCATACTAAGTCTATCCTCCCCGGGGAGATATTTCTCTCTGTTTTCTGTGAAATTTTTAGCATTGTGTTCACTTCTTTTCAAGATTTCTCAGTAATAGCATATAGAATCAACAGAAGTCACAGCAAATATAAAGCGATTAAATTCGGGAATGGTATAAAATTTCTTATTATAAAAGATTTGCAAAATGAAATAAAACACAATTACCTGCATATTCTGGTGCCAAGTATCCAAATGTACCAGCAAGCCTGGTCACTACAGATTTTTTGCCATCAGGGGCAAGTTTCACCAATCCAAAATCTGAGACTTTTGCTCTAAAGTCATCCCCAAGCAAAATATTTGATGATTTAAGATCTCTGTGAATGAAGATCTGGTGTGCCAGGCTATGAAGATACTCCATTCCTCTAGCAACATCCAAGGCAATATTGAGCCTCCTCTTCCAAGAGAGTGGCTCCAGTTGCGAGCTCTTCCAATGGAACAGATGCATACTGAGAGCCCCTTGTGGCATGTACTCATAAACCAGAATCCTCTCATTACCTTCAACCGAATAACCCAAAAGAGATACCAAATGCCGGTGTCTGACTTTCGATAGAACTGCAATCTCAGACTGGAACTCATCCAAGGCCTTGCTGGTAATAACACCCGATTCCATTCGTTTCACCGCAATCTTAGTTCCATCATCCAATTCTCCCTTGTAAACTACTCCAAATCCACCGCGTCCAAGCTCATTCTCCCGTGCAAAATTCTTGGTCACGTTTCGAAGAACCTGAACCGATATCACAAGGTTCCCAGATTCAATGACATGAGAATCCGCACTTCCATTTAGAGTCCCAGAGCCAGTCACTGTGGAAACACTCCCATTGCCGTCGTTAGCAATTACAACCTTCAGCAAATTGTTCGAATCAGAAGATTCTCTGGGGTGAATCACCAGAGACCCTGCTTTCTCAGAGACACCCTTTCTCTTCCTGAAACAATACACAGAAAGCGGAATGAGAACAAAAGCCGCAGCAGCAACACCTGCGATAGGAGCCACAATCGTAACCAAGCCTTTCCTTCTGGAATTATTTGACTCAGGAGAGACACTGCCAGACTTTGGATTGGGACCAGTGTCTTTAGATGGATTAGGATTATGCTTATCAGATGAAGGAGGTTCAACCTCACCAGAACCAGAACCAGGACTAGAACCAGAAACAGAACCTGGTGCTGGGGCACCATGTAACTGAGGATTCCCATCAATCACAAGCTTCACCCCTTTCGCGAAACTCGGCAAGGGAAGGGAAATGTTATTACCACTCAGATCCAACAACGTCAATGATCTCAAACTAGTCCAATTACTGGGTATCCTACCACTGATATCGTTACCTCCCAATCTTATTCCAACAAGAGAATCTAACTTGGCAATAGAAGGACTCAAAGTACCACTAAGATTAAAGTTATTCAGAATAATCATTTCCACCTTTCCATCCCCATTGCACTTTATCCCCAGCCATGGCCCATCACACGGATTATTGCCACTCCACGAATCAACCAAAATCTGAGGGTAACCCAACCCCCCAAGAAAATCCAACAGCGCCATCACCTCAAACGCACACATAGCCCCAGGCTTCGACAAGCAAAAATTATTGCTTTCAAAACTCACTTTATCCGCTGCAAAATCAGGGATCGGACCCATGAAGTGGTTATTATTCAAATCCAACCGCTCCAACTTCATCCCACTCAAACCACGCGGAATCAACCCAACAAACTCATTCCCATTAAGATCCAAATCCCTCAGCGAGACCAAATCCCCAATGTTCATCGGAATACTCCCGCTAAACTTATTCCCGTGAAGCCACAAACTCGTCAACGAAATCATGCTCGCAACAACTTCAATTTTCCCTGTAAGTCCGTCGCCACGCTGGTTGTTCAGCCAGAGAATCTGCAACGCCGGAACGGCGTTCAGCGCCGCCGGAATCTCCCCGGTCAAGCTGTTCCCGGAGAGCTGCAGCACCTCCAGCGACGCCAAAGAGCCGAGAAACGCAGGAATGGGACCCACCAAGTTGCAGCTCATGCAAGAAAAGTTCCTCAACTGCGCCGAATCTTCCAAAGTTTGAGGAAGCACCCAGCCACCAGAAGAGGCATTGAGATTATTGTAATCCAAAGCCAACACCTGCAGACTTCGAAGCCCCCGGAAAAAATCTCCGGGAATGGATTCAAACCCATTGCGGTTGAGAAATGCGTACTTCAAGTTTGACAAGCCATTGAAGGAGGGTAGGGGCCCGGTGAGGTTGTTGTTCTGCAGACCCAGATTCTCCAACATGGAAAGCTTGTTGAAGTCGGAGGGTAGCGGGCCCACCAGACCCAAGTCCTTGGTCTGAATCTGAGAAACTCTGTTGCCATTGCAGAAGATGTACTTCCATGGCGGATTCCCACACGGGTCTCCTCCTTCTTCCGGCCACGGTAAGAGCTCTTTGTTCTTCAGACCACTTCGAAAACTGTTCAGAATCCCCACATCGTTCGGGTCCGTTTCGGTTAACACCACCGTCCACAGAGAGAAAAGAAGCAACGGCAAAGAGTATGACAGAGCCATTGCCATTGCCGCGTCGCTCAAAACGCTGCGTTTTGGAAAGGCATCGCCATAGAGAAGAAGCTTGCTGCCACCAACTACGAACAGTGAGTGCAATGTATTAAGATTGAGTTTGATGTTCCTGTTACATTATAAGGCCATGTTTGTCTCTGCACTAATAATTACAATCACTTCCACCACCCACGTCCTATTTTTGTAATATAGGTTAGTATTTAATTAACCTAAACTCCCCTTGTCACCTTTTCTTACAATTCACTTTCATAACATTTTTATTAATTTATCTGGTTTCTTTAAAAAGAACAGTGTTTTTCATTACAGATAATTTAAAAATGCAAAACTCATTGGTCCAATAACACTTCACAACGTCACGTCAGATCCACACGAAGAATACGCAGAGGTTAAAATAACCATGCTAAAACTAAATCAATTAATTTCACATTAATTATTTCACGTGTGCAATTACTTCTTTAGCTTCTTTTTTTTTTATTTCTCTTATTCGATTATACATTTCTAAGATGTACATTCATATTTTCTCGTACAATAAAGTTATACAATAGATAAAGAGTGGCTCACCATAAATATGAATTTTAAAACAATGAATACTAATATATATATATATATATAAATATATATATATATATATAATTTTAATAAATGTGAACTAAATTTACTATCGGGACATACCCCATTTACTTTTTTTTTTTCATTAATTATAAAAGTCGTGACACTAAAATTTAGAAAAATAAAATGTTTTTTCTTATATACTTCTAAGAAGGACACTGCTGTGTCTATGGATCTTTTTTCATCCTTTAAAATTAAATTTATTACCTGGTTACTTCATCCATTTTTTTAATGGTTAGTTTTTTTTAAGAAATTCTTATTTATCGGTGTATCTTTTAAGTTTTAAGAAAATGTATTTTATTTAATAATAACTTTAATGCAGTTTTAAGATAATGTGTTTTATTTAATGCGGAGAGAAAACAATTAATTATGTTAAATAATAATACGTTAATAAAATAGAAAAATATATTTTCAGTTGCTGAAATTTGATCTAAATTTAAAAATATCACTAGTCGAAATTTATTATTTAGTGCTTAGACTTTCAAAATCATTGTTTTTTTCCTACTTCTAAACAATTATAAAAATCACAAACAGCATACTACATTTTATTTAATTAATTTCATAAAATAAAAATATAACATCATTCTAGCCGATACCTTTTACGATTAATTAAAAAAAATTAAAATATTAAAATATTAACATTGACCTAGTCCACGTTATCTTTTAATTTAATTTATAATAAATAATAATATATTGTTAATATATAATAATAATTCTAATATACTACTATTATTAATATCAATATTAGTAATAATTACATAATAATATTATTAATATATCAGTAACAATATTAATAATATTGTTATTTATTATTAATTATTAATTATTATTAATATTAATAATTAATAATATTATATAATAATGATAATTATATATTATCATTAATAATATAATAATATTATTGATATATAATTATTAATAGTGTTATTATTAATATTAATAATATTATTATTATATAATATTCTTAATTATTATTAACATTATTACTTATATATTTACATGTAATAACTATTAGTTATTAGTAATATTAATATTAATAATTAATATATATTAGTAATATTATTATATATTGTTAATAATATTAATATTAATATATATATATATATAATGACAATACTATTAATAATTATGTAATGTTATTATTATATATTAATGATATATTATTATATATTATAAATTAAATTAAAAGCTAATATTTAACTTTTTTAATTTTTTTTATTAATCATGAAAACCGTCGATTTAACTTACGCTAATTTTTTATTTTATAAAAATAATTAAATTACATTGACATATTTTTTGTTATTTTTTAATGTTGTCATTAAAATCGAAAGATAAGATGCAAAATCAAATAGTAATCAAGTTTTAACTAGGAATCATCTTTAAATTAAAGTCAAATTTTATGGAATAAAAATAAAAAATATTATAAAGAAATAAATAAATTAATATATATAATGCTGTTTTAAATTAAATCCATTAAAATAACTTTGTTAAAATTAATTACTGAATTTAAAATATCAAAGTTAATTTTATCCTTTAAAGGTTTTATGGTTTAACATACTCAAACGTCTAACTTCAAATTTATCATATTAATAAAGAAGTGAAGACGGTGTAACTTTTTATTAATAGATAAATATCTAAAAGTACATCTTAATTATAAAAATCATTTTAATATTTTTTTTGTAGTTTCTATTATTTTTAAACTTTGGTCAACTTCAAACTTATATTTTACAAAATTAGTTATCTTTTTATTTTTTCCCATTTTATAAATATATATCTCTGCACTTAAAATATTTTATGGATTACTGTTGATTTAAAAATATATTTTAAGTCAATTATTATATAAATATACTGTAATTGGGTACAGCTCGTCATTCTCAAAATACGTGCCTCACGGTTCGTACTTTAAGTTCGGAGACTATTTTTTTTTAACATGATTCTATATTAAATGATTCTTTGTTATTTAATGAAAAATATTTTTTATTACTTTGGTATATCATTTGTGGTACATCCCAATTGGATAACAGTATTTGCTAGTTTTTAAGTTAATTTTAAGTTTAGATATATAGAATAAAAAAAATCAAGTTTGACTAAGGTTATGATATTGCAATGAATATTTTTTTATCTTAATCTTTTGTCAATTAATTGCTTCCTGTTTTTATTGTATGAAATTAAAAATAAAAGGTAATTTTTTTTGTCAGTTTGACCAAGATTTTGACGTTTCTTGAAGACTTTTTGAACAATAATAATATTTTAAACTGATTATTAACATTGACCATTAATTAATTTAATTGTAAAATTATAAATATTAATTTTATTTTTGAATTATCAAATATCTTGACTTTTTTACACCAAATATTGGAATAAATTTTCAATCCAAAAATAATAATACTTTAAACTCATTATTAACAATTTGATAATTCATTATTTTAGTTTTACACTTACAAAATATTAATTTTATTTTTGAATTATCAAATCTTGACATTTTTTACTTAGAGTAACTAATTTGTTTTTTTTACAAAAAAAAAAAAAATTAACGCATTCCATTTCATTCCATACCAACTTCTAGTGTAAGTTTGGATCTAGTTATATATTATTCACAATGAAGAGAGGCACACATCTTAGTGTTTTTTTTAATAAATAAATCAAATAAAAAGAATCAGGTTTTATTTTTCGAACTAGACATATTTAGTATGTAAGTTCAGAATTTGACTTTCAGAAAACTGAATTCCTAACTATCAACATAAAAAAATTATAAAATAGTTTTAATGTATTTTTATAGTAATTTTAAAAAATAAAAAATAAAATAAAATAAGTTAAAATAATTAATTAAAATACTGAGATTAATTTTAATTTGTCTTGAGAGAAATAACAAAATAAAAAATATTTGCAGTGTAAATAAATTTTAGAAAAAAACTGAGTATAATTCTAATTTTGATTTTTTAATGTAATTGAGAATAATATTTTATTATTATAATAATTTGTAAAAAAATATTAATGAAAAATACAAGAAAAATATAAAAGGTATACCATTATGATGGAAACATCATTATATTATTATGATAAAATAAAATTATCTAACAATTTGATTATAGTAATTGAAAATTTATAAATTATAAAATGATATAAAATCAATTAATGCAATGATACTTAAAATTAAGGATTAATTTGAAATTTGAAAGTTAATGATAATTTAATTTGGTGTGAATAAAATATTTGAATGTTTTTAACTTTACTTTTTTTATCCTTACTTCTTATACAAAGAAAATCATTATTTTATAGCATAGTGACCAATACTTAAAGAAATCATAATCAATGATTATGTTCAATAGTCATAATCGAATATTTACGTAGCTATAATGAATGATCATGTTGCAATATTAAATTTTAATTTGTCAATAATTACTTTATAATTAACTATTTTTTTTATTTTAATATATATATTATTCTTTACTCTAATATATATGTCTGACTATTAGAAACAATATCACATTATAGTTAATTTTTTACTTCATTAAACCTCGTATTATTGTATAAATGTTTTACTATATTCTTTATCTAGAATGAGTTATTTCAAGTGTGTTATATTCAATATATAGATTTATTTAAACTATTTTATTTGTTCCACTAGCTAAACATTACGTATCATGATTTTTTAAGCTTTATTTAAATTCTTTTATTGCATATTAAATCACAAGTATATATATATATATATATATATATATATATATATATATATATATATATATATATATATATATATACATATATATATATATATATATATATAGAT
>Ga0214543_1004627_pt1 | contig 25936 bp, 15 predicted proteins | sample CNSS2metaG_FD_160094 | JGI IMG/M metagenome (GOLD analysis project Ga0214543, IMG submission 160094) | Root nodule microbial communities from cowpea collected in UCLA plant growth center, Los Angeles, California, USA - CNSS2 | ecosystem: Host-associated > Plants > Roots > Nodule | place: USA... | reverse complement strand
ATAAGAATAAAGACCCATAAACCCATTGCCTTAAGGTTTTGGGTTGAGAGTGGTGTCAGTGCTTTATATGGTTTGGCTCAGGTCTCATTGGTGTTGTATCTCCCCAGTGATACCTCCTCCTTAAAAATCTAAGAAGTGGTATCAGAGCCGATGGTTAATACCGGCTCAGGCGAGTGCAGTACCAGTATTTAAGAAGAACGACGGTACAGAAAAGGACAGAAAAGGAGTACTCGTGGTTGGGCGGCTTCCGCTGGAAGGAGAGTGTACCAATGTGGTTGAAGGGACTCACCCTTGAAGGGGAGATGGTTAGAAATCCAAGTGTAAGTCTAAGTCCCACATTGACCAGAAATGAGAAAGTAGAGCACTATATAAGAATAAAGACCCATAAACCCATTGTCTTAAGGTTTTTAGCCTTAAGGTTTTTGGTTGAGAGTGATGTCAGTGTCTTATGTGGTTGAGCTCAGGTCTCATTGGTGTTGTATCTCCCCAGTGATACCCTCTCCTTTATAAACCTGACAAGTGGTATCAGAGTCGATGGTTAATACCGACTCAGACGAGTGCAATATGGTCCTAGTATCGAAAGTCTTCCTGACAGTGTTGGTCAGGTAAAGCGTGTCCCATTAAGAAGAACGACGGTACAGAAAAGGGCAGAAAATTAGTACTCGTGGTTGGGCAACTTCCGCTGGAAGGGGAGTGTACCAATGTGGTTGAAGGGACTCACCCTTGAGGGGGAGATTGTTAGGAATCCAAGTGTGAGTCTAAGTCCCACATTGACCAGATTTGAGAAAGTACAGCACCATATAAGGATCAAGGCCCATAAACCCATCGCCTTAAGGTTTTGGGTTGAGAGTGGTGTCAATGCCTTATGTGGTTAGGCTCAGGTCTCATTGGTGTTTGTATCTCCCTAGTGAAACCCCCTCTATGTAAACCTAACAAGTAGTATCAGAGCCGATGGTTAAAACCGGCTCAGACGAGTGTAGTATGGTCCTAGTATCGAAAGTCTTCCTGGCAAGGGTCCCAGGTAAGGGTTCCAGGTAAGCGTGTCCCGTTAAGAAGAACGGCGGTACAGAAAAGGGCAGAAAAGGAGTACTCATGGTTGGGCACCTTCCGCTGGAGGGGGAGTGTACCAATGTGGTTGAAGGGACTCACCCTTGAGGGGGAGATTGTTAGGAATACAAGTGTGAGTCTAAGTCTCACATTGACCAGAAATGAAGAAGTAGAGCACTACATAAGAATAAAGACCCATAAACCCATTGCCTTAAGGTTTTGGGTTGAGAGTGGTGTCAATATCTTATATGGTTGGGCTCAGGTCTCATTGGTGTTATATCTCCCCAGTGATACCCCTCCTTATAAACCTAACAAGTGGTATCAGAGCCGATGGTTAATACCGGCTCAGACGAGTGCAGTACCAGTATGGTCCTAGTATCGAAAGTCTTTCTGACAGTGGGTCAGGCAAGCGTGTCCCGTTAAGAAAAACGACGGTACAGAAAAGGAGTACTCGTGGTTGGGCAGCTTCCGCTGGAGGAGGAGTGTACCAATGTGGTTGAAGGGACTCACCCTTGAGGGGGAGATTGTTAGGAATCCAAGTGTGAGTCTAAGTCCCACATTGACCAGAAATGAGAAAGTAGAGCACTATATAAGAATAAAGACCCATAAACTCATTGCCTTAAGGTTTTGGATTGAGAGTGGTGTTAATATCTTATATGGTTGGGCTCAGGTCTCATTGGTGTTGTATCTCCCCAGTGATACCACTCCTTATAAACCTAACAAGTGGTATCAGAGCCGATGGTTAATACCGGCTCAGACGAGTGCAGTACCAGTATGGTCCTAGTATCGAAAGTCTTCCTGACAGTGTGGGTCAGGCAAGCGTGTCCCGTTAAGAAGAACGACGACTCACCCTTGAGGGGGAGATTGTTAGGAATCCAAGTGTGAGTCTAAGTCCCACATTGACCAGAAATGAGAAAATAGAGCACTATATAAGAATCACGACCCATAAATCCATTGCTTTAAGGTTTTGGATTGAGAGTGGTGTCAGTGCCTGTGCCTTATGTGGTTGGGCTCAGGTCTCATTGGTGTTGTATCTCCCCAGTGATACCCCTCCTTAATCCTAACAGATTCTGATTGCAAAGTAACTACCAAGCTGAAGGGAAATTTTATCTTATTGTTATTTTTCTTCTATACTTTATGGAAGAATGTGTTGATCATTAAATGAACAGAAGAAAAAAGTGAGAACAGAAACAGTAAATACGTTAAGATGGATGTGTAATCGTAAAGTAAAGGACATTATACGGGATGATTGAAGACATCAAGATATTGGTGTAACATCTATCGTGGAATATATGTCAAAACTGGTTAAAGTGATCGGACACCTACAAAGGAAAGAAGGCGGCCAATAATAAAAGTACTGATGAAAATAGTAGATGGTATGTTTTTTTAGTATATAAAGAGGAATAGAAGGGAAAGCAAGGATATAAAAGAAATTACTAAGGATATAAAAGAAATTACTGAAGGAGACTAATGGTGAATAATAACCCTGATAATTCGGTTTTTAACTGAGATCAATGACATCTTATGATCTATATAGCCAATCTCACTTAGTGGGATAGCGTTGTTTAGTAGTAATTCAGAAATATAGCTCACTGAGATATCAAATATCACAATTGTAAGATATTAAGCAGATAGTATTCATCAACCCTCTCCTTAACTTGGAAATTTAGAATACCTGGAACCCTTGGCTTCGAGCAACATCAATAATACTTTTGCGAGTAATGCCAGGTAGGATTGTCCCTTTAATAGCGGGAGTGGAAATAACGTTACCCTGAAAGGACACAGGAATAATGGAAGCTAGACATGTGAGTTCAAATGAAAATAATAGTGCTTGAAAACAACGCAATAAAGCCTGAACCATAAAATACACAAAAGAACATTAAGGAAGTTTACACAAAAATTCATGTTCAAGAAAACTTGTGAAAAGACCAAATTGAAAATTTTATAGTCATCCAGACAATATTTAAATGAACCTAACAATTTTGTTCAGACTAGCGTAAAAAGATTCCTTTATTAAAGCTACCACGAAAATATAGAATTTTTTCGATAGTGGACTCCAAATAATACTTTTGACCTTGTAGCAGACATGATTTATACAACTTAAAATTACAAGTCATGGTGAAATTCTCGTTTCAAAAAGGAGACAAGCAAAACGCAAATTCATAGAAGAGATGATTTCAGTTGTTTAAAGTTTGCAATTTGCAAAGGCACCGACGACTAGTTGGAGCAAGCATCATGGATCAAGAGACTACCATTACTGAAAATTTTTGCTAGTATACCTAGAAGATACTTCAAATCAGTTGATGGGGCTCTGTCAAGAAATTGATGGAAACTTTGCACGTAAACTTAAATGATTGGTAATTCTGACCACTACAAGATATTCATCTTACTATCCCAACATGTACATGCCCGGGGAAATTATTCATGCATTTGTGACACAAGAGATGTGGCAATTAGAAAATAATTCAGTGCATGAAAATGTAACAGCTATGCATAGCAACAATGACAGATATATGTGTGTAAACATGATCTTGATTTCAAACTGGGTGATTAACTACAATACCTTCACAACAAAAATGTTGCAGGAAGAAACCTCCTCCAGATATCTTTTGTGCACACAGTCAAGGTATAAAACATCAGAGTAGCCTTTAGCTTTTGCTTCAGACTGTGCCTTCAGAACCTACAAGGAATATTTGCACATGTTCACTTAGAGAAAGTTAGGGATTTAAAGAGAGAGTAGTACAGTATGCCGGTGGCAAGAAATGACATCTAAGAAACCAAACAAATAACTTTAGCATCTGAAATTGCTCTATACAGGATAGTTCTGTTAATAAATATGGAAATTGCAAGAGGAAGAAATCGAAGGCAGAAAAAAAAACCCTCAATTATTTCCTATGTGGTAAGTACAAGAATGTAAATATAAATATAAAATATCAATTAAAATATGGGAAAAGAGAAAAATCTAACGTTCAAAATAGTTTGATGATTTAAAAATTTAAGTCTATTAAAATAAAAGAGAAGCTAAATCCCTATATGTGGTAGAGCACATAGAGTTATACATTTATAAACAGGATAATACAATGAGATGGGCTAAACCCATTAAATCTAGCATTCCCACTTAAGTTAGTGCATATATATATAGTATATACCATGTTTGTTACAAATATAATCAATTTTATGTCCCTATGATGGGTTAAGACCTCAGCTACAAATTTTGGAATTGACACAGGCGAAATAGATGAAAGACAAGTATATAGTGATGGATATACCGAGGACAATAACTCATTGAAGTCATGGAGAAGAGCATTAACTTTATCCAAACATTCAATCTTTGTACCATCAAGTCAAGACGTCTAGGTCTCATGGAGAAGAGCATTGACAAACACCATAAAAACATTCAGTATCATTGGTTTGTGACAGTTTGGCCTATTCCCAAACACTTGAACAGGTTTCATAAGCAGGAAATATATGTTTTAGTGATGAAGGAATAGTACACTTGAGTATAATACATAATTGAACATCAATTTTCAATCAAGGAGAAAGCTCCTTTTCAGCAATAGTAGCCACATTCTTATGATGATGAACAACATAACCTAACTCTTAAGCCAAAGTCTAATTTTGATGCCTAGGTATCATAACTAATTCCATCTAATTTGTCAATGGAGAGATGCACATTGACGTAATTGGTATTGATGGATGGATCAGACATAAGAGCAACAGAAGAGGCTATAGAAAATTGTAAAGAGTTAATAATTCCTAATAGAGAGAAACAACCATAAAAGATGTGAAAAAGTTACAACGAACTCCAATCGTGATGAAAGTTAAATTTTTAGGAAAGAGGATGGAGAGACAAGTCTAACGATAGTGGTTGCCATCAGAAAGGATGTCGGATGCACCATCACGCATGGCGACGCCAACGAGGACTGGGACAGGGTGTAGCTGGCCAGGACGATCACAACCATGGTGACGCCGTCCAAACGGTGTCGACAATGGGAGGATCAGACTAGGTGGTGGTAGTACATTGGTGACGAAAAACAATGGCGGAAAAGAAAAAGCCTAAGAACAAAGTCAGAAATTAAAAGAGGAACAATTTCTAAAAAAAAAAATTAGCACGGGTGAAAAGTGTGTTAACCGGGAGGCAAAGATTAAACATAGCTCTAGATACCATGTTAAAATAAAAAATAGAGGCACAGCCTGAATCCCTAATGTATGTAGACCACATAAGGTTACGCGTTTATAAATAGGAAAAGGCAAAATAATGACCAAAACCTGTTATATCGAACAAAATCAGATAGAGAGAACATGTAGGAACAAGTGACAGTAGACAACACATAAGAAAGAAGAAAGGGATGCAATCTGTCTTACCGCAGCATAATTTCCAATGGTCTTCACACCTCCGGTGCCACCGGGAGTTGCGCGATGTAATTCATTTTCCACAATCAAATTAATTGGGGCTAAACCTTCCTGTGGTGAAATTGATATTTTATTAATTTTGGGAGGTAATAAAAGATGCGAAAAAGAAACAAGCATTACAATGATATGTTGAAAATAATAATAATTATTAAGAAAATGTGATACTGCACTAATAGAAGTTGTAGAAGTAGAAAATAAATCCTACTAAGAAAATAGGTGGTAACAATCTGGACCCATAATAGAACACTGTTGCAAATTTTTCTTCATCTTTTCATACTAAAAATTCAACCCATTCAATCATATCAGAAAAATCTAATAAAATTTAAATTTCTATTGATGTTGCATCTCAATTCTCATAATATCCAGCTCTCAGACTACAAGTTATATTGGAATAAATCGTTCAAATTTCTCTTAGCCATGGGGATTTGGATCAAAATTTGTTATATCCCAAAGAAGATAATGAAATTGGAAAACTTATAAAACAATAAATAAAGACGCTGTCTTTCAATGAAACAAATTAGATACCAAACCTTAAAGTAGTTCCCAACAGGTGAAACGTATATTAGAAAGGTGTACTCTGGAGAAGGTGCAAGACCAAGTACAGGTCCACTTCCCATTAGCAATGGTCTAATGTACAATGAACCTTTACCTGGAGGGGGAACCTGAAACCAAAGTTCATCTAATCAATCTGAGGTCATTACAAAATCTACAATGTCTAAGGCGATGACATGAGTCCATAACACCCGTACCCAACGTTTGTTTGCTAAAACAGTATCCTTTACAGCTTCCACAAACTGCTCCACAGTAGGCGACGGCATGCACATCCGCTCTGCCCCTATCTGCATCCGCAGACCATTTTCTTCCGGACGGAATAGGAGTATATTCCCATCTTCTTTCCGATACGCTTTCAAACCCTCAAACAATCCCTATGTTGAAGCAGGGAAACAAATACTCCATCAAACAAGCACATCAGGTAAATTGAATACAAAATGCTAAGAATACCGATGCAACTAATTGGATTTCAATTTTAGAACATTGCACTGTAGCACCAAACACATTTCACTTAAATTCAAATACAAAGTAAGCATTGTTTTCAGGTAAAAAGCAATTCAACAAACTGAAGTCGGAAGTTGAATATGTAATGCCTCAAATAAAATATAAGCCAACCTGGCCGTAGTTTAGAATTCCGGCGGAGGGGTTTAATTCAATGTTACCAAAACGCTGGAGTTGACCTTTGGAGAAGGTTCCACCTCGAGCGCATTTCATGATATACATGTAATCCGTGGGTTGAAGGCCAAACCCAAGGTTGTCCCAATCTATATCAGCTAAGTCACATGTTTCCCTGCTCCGTTCCAATACTATTCCGATTAATCAACGGAAGCGTTAAAATGAAAAAAAAAATAATAATGAAAAGGAGAAGAAAGTACCTGTAGGAATCAGAGAGAGTGGCGGAAGGCTTGAGAGGAGAAGGAGCTTCGAGAAGATTGAACGAAGTGAGAGGAAAGTGATTTTGACTAAGCTGCAGATTAAGCGAAAATGAATTAGGGAAGATAACAGAATGTAGTAAGAGAATAGGAAAATAGAAAAGGGAAAAAACCTTGAGAGATAGAGAGTGAGAAGAAGGGAAGAGGAAGGGCGATTGGTGAGAAGGAAAATGTCGAGAGGGACAGATCGGGTATGTTAGTCGAATGCGTGCGGAGACGGCGCTGCTCTCCATTTTTTCTCCTTCCTCAAACAACGACGACAATGGGAGGGTTTGTGAAGCACGTGGGTTATACTATGTGATTCTGAATCTCTCTTCTTTTTTACTTTTGTAGTCATCAATAATAATTTAATAAATACTATAATTAGTAATGTGAATGAAATCAATGGATTCAAAAGCATCGGGGCGAATCAATACTCACTGTTATGGATGGGATGCGATAGTCTACACTGTTCTAAGTTCACTCTTACCCCTCCAACCTTCATTTTGAATTAAAAGCTATTTTAAGTTTGACAACAATTTTTTGAACCGTGCAGAGTCAAACTGCGTCGGCTGCAGTGTGCATTTGAGTGCAGTGGATCCCTACATTTTTTATTTTATCACTTTGGAAGAAAGTGGAAGTAAAAAATAGCTTACATGTGTTGTTTGGATTATCCTACATTCTTATGCTTATCTAAACTCCACTACTCTATTTTCTTATCTAATAAATCCACTGCTGTCGGCTAGTTGTCTATGAAAGTATGAATCGACTATATATAAATAAACTATAAACTTATATGTGTAAGTGAGATTGTTATGTTTAAATTAAACTTATTATTTGATATATAAACCATATCTACAATTTATATATTTTAAAGTTTTTGTTACTTAATATATCCTCAATCATTATTAATTGACATATTTTTCACGAGCAATAAAATTTATTTATTTTATTTTTAAATAAAGTTATTTTATACATTAATTATATATTCTAAAATGTCAGTTAAGGACATCAGAGTAAGTTAATCCGACTCATACAAATTGAAAAAAAGTGAGTTTCACTCAGCTCACTTGTTGGTGAGTTATAAATTTTGTAATGAGACTCGACTCACCACAAGTTAATAATTTAGTAAGTTGACTTACTTACTAATTATATATTTTTTATAATTTATATTATATATTTATTGCATTGAAATGAAAGTGGATATCCGATTTATTTTCTTATAATAGTACAATATCATTGAATAACATCCTAGTATTTAAAAAGTCAAATTATAAATCTACATAATTATAATTACTAAATAATTATAAGAAAAAACTTACAAAAAAAATTATAAGAAAAAAAAAAGTGTTGTTGGTGGTGGGTTACGAGTCAACTCGTCTTGACCCGGTTTAACCTGTAGAGTAAGTGAATCAAGTTGATTCAGTTCATCCCACATTTAAAAAATTGAAAATTTTTTAACCTAACCTGATTCGAACCCATGATAAACCAGATTGGCTCATAGGTCAAAATTCATTTTAACATATAAATCAGTTCCTATCATGTGAAAAATTATTAAAAAAAACAAAATACAAAAAGAACCACATTAAACTCATGATAAAAAGTACACTTTATGATCAAACTATACTTATTACGAAAAATTTAAATGGAATTAAAACATTAAATCACTTATACTATTCACATTCAAATTTATTTACAATTATTTTTAAATTTTAAATTTATTTGTTTTAAATTGTTATAAAATTGTTTAAAATTATTTTAAAATTTTATATTTGAATTTATATAATTGTTATTTTTAAATTAACTCGAACGTTTGTATATAAATTATTAAATTTTACAAATTTTAAAAATAGAAAATTATTTAAAATACAAATTCAAATAAAAATCAATATTAAAGTATGGTGTAATAAAATATCAATACAGATAAAGTTTAATGTAAAATATAAATTTTAAAAGTGTTTAAAAAGTTCATAAATACATTTATTTTGTGAAATGGAATTGATAAACAAGTTTAGCATATTTGTTAGTTGAAATTAATTTTGAATTAATTTTATTAATATTACTTTCCAACTTTAAAATACTTTTAAACAAAGTTCAATGTAAAATATAAATTTAAATAATTTAATATTGTTAAAAATATTTAATATAAATATAAATTCTAATAAAAATATTTATATACCATTTACGTAAAATTTAAATTTGGTTTTAACATGAAGAGAGATGAAATTGTTCAATTTTTAGAAAGGTTGAGGTTAAATTTAAAAAAATAAAAAATATAGGGACTAAAGATTGAGGAGTGTTTGACGTGACAGTGACACGTGACACGATGTCAGTTTGACACATAGGAAAAAATATTTTTATTTTTAAATTAAATAAAATTATTATGAATGACATATGACATCTCTTTAATGCAATATTAACAAAAATAAAAACTTGATTACATCAAATTTTTCAAAATAAAAACCAAATTTAGAGACATAAAAAAAAAGAACTAAATTTACTTTTTTTCAACAAAAAATGGAAATCAAAGAAATAATTTAACCTTTATTATTCATTGATCAATCATAAGAGCACTAACACTTAATAGACAAATTATACTTCATAAATGAATATAAATATCAGATAATTAATATGGAATTAAGCAAACCATTAATAAAGGTTAAATTTTCCACTATAGGAGCACATAAAAATGTTATTATTTTTATATAATTTACGAAATTCCCTTAACTATTATTTAAAAATTCAGTTTTCAAAAAATTAAACAAAATATAATTTAATTTTTAGGTTACTAATAAAGTTAATTAACTACTTTTTTTAGTTTAGTTTTTTTAACACCTCTGGTACACAAACTTCGATCTAGCTCCAAAGCTTGAGTTTCAATAATGTTCCTCGTCTCATTTGTGATAAAGAAAAAACACTCGTATAACAAAAAACAAAACTCAAAACAAACTTTAAACATAAAAAATAAAAATAAAAAGGTTGGCAAGCCAGGGTGAGCTGGCCTGCCAATTGGACGGGTTAGATAGGGCGGGCTACAGTGAGTTGGTGGGTTGAAAATTCCAACTCGATCCACCCTTTTCCTGGCGGGCTGGCGGATTTGACCCACTTTAACATCTCTATTTAGATAGCAATATGACACATGATCTTTACTAATTTAACATTCGGGTAACTTGAAAATTTTGTGAACCATATGAATCTACAGTAAACATTCGCTTAAGTTCACATTCATTAAGTCCGTATCCGATCTAAATTTGCATTTGAAAGAAAAATTTTTGGATCAATAATTTTGTAATTTTATTTTTTAAAAAACACATGTAAAGTAATTATATTATGTTACATTTTGTTATATATATATATATATATATATATATATATATAGAGAGAGAGAGAGAGAGAGAAGATAGAGAGAGGGAAAATATATGAATAAAATAAAATAATAAGTTTTTTCGGTATTATATATTTTTTATCTATCATATATCTTATATCTCTCATATTTTTATAATTTTTATAAATTCTAAACACTCATAATATTTCATACTGTAATTATATGATCATAATATTCTATATTATAATATGACTCTTAAAATTTTATAAGTTCGCATATTAAGTCTACATCAAATTCTGAAGATCAAAATGTAGACTTAAGTGTATTTGTTAAATAAAAAAAGATTTCATGTTTGTTGAATTTGGCTGAGCTTGTTGAAATTATTAATACTAATTATAAAGAGAGACGTGTTTAAATAAAAAAAAAAAATTGTTGTTATAAAAAGGAAAACTGAGTTCACACAGAACACAATTTATAAATTATTTTATTTATCTTAATAGCAAGTTTTTTTACGAACTTTGAATGCGCCATTTATTAACTAAATTTCATTATAAATTACAAAAACAAAAGTTTATAATGCTGAAGTAATTTATAAAGTGAACAAAAACGTGACAATTCATTGTGATTTTTTAAACGATAAATATTTTAAACATTTTTTCAAGTTGAGATTCTTAATAAATACATGAAAAAAGTATAGGTTTTCTTATTTAATAAATTTCAGCATCAAAATCCTTAATTGGATATATGATAATATAATAATATTTTTCCTGCGGTGCTCTGCCCACCGTAGGCACCAATTATTAACTTATACAAAGAAAGAAAAAAAATCACTTGGTAATTGGGAAGTCTTTGGTCTAGAGTTTGAACAAGGTGGCAAAATGGGCTTAGTCCAACGGGCCAATTTATGTTGAAAGGGAAGAATTGAGTTGAAGATTTTAACCTATCAGTTCGTTCTGATCCGTCACGTCCAGTCCGTTAATTTGATGGATCAAAGTACGAGACAATCTGTCCTACCCTGTTTTAAAAAAAACAAAATAAAATAAAATAATTAAAAAGAATAATTTTTTATATTATATTTTTAAAATGTGTAAATATATCATAGTATTATAATTTAAATTATTAACACCTATAAATTAAGTTTCAATTATTAGTTACAATTGAATAATTGAATATATAAATTTAATAATTATTTTAATTATCCAATTAAAAACATTAACTAATCAATTAAAAATTTAAAAAATATTTTATTTGATTAAATATGTCTTTAATAATAATTTATATGTATTAAAAAATAAATTAAAAAACTAAAAAAAATAAAAATAAAAATTGATGGGCCAACTTGACCCGACCCGTTAACCTGTCCTATACGGGATGAATTGTGATTATTGACCCGTTTCTGTTCGATGGACCAATCTGGCTCAATTTATTTTTGACGGATCACATACAAACCAGACCAAAATAGGTTAAACTGATTCGTCTTGCCACCCCGATCTGAACTGGGTTTTTCCCGTCGCCTTCTATGTCATTTCTGTATCTCAAATGTTGCTTCATGAGGCCATAACAAAATAATGTCTCAAACTAAAGTCCTATGTTATATTGTTTCCCCTTTCTGTTTTATTGACCTGTTTCAGCTACAATAGATGAATAAATTATTTTTCACGAAATAAAAAATATAGAATAAAATAGGTTTTAATTCCTCCATCAAAATATAAGTTTCACAAAAAAATAAAAATAGAACTTCCCTCCGTTTAAATCCCTATTCACCTCCTCTGAAATCCTTCAACTTGATCACATTTTCACTAGAGTTTTAAATTAAATGCACCCAAAATAAAGAGTTATTGAGCTTCCCCTTCACCGCATCTTCATAACAGTGTGTCATTGAATTGAGATTGAAAATAGTTGAATGTGATGGGCACGGGTCTGGTCCCAAATAATGAAGATTTATCTTGTCTCTTATATATCATCATCTCCATCCATCTGAGTCTGACCCACTTTGTTGCACAATGCACGAAGAAAATGGAGTCCTTAATTAATATTTTGTGGGGGCACGCTACACGGGTAATCATCTTTTGGATTCTTTCAAGCAAAAACACCACAAAAATTGGACCTCAATAAATTAAGAAAAATATGTTATAAAAGATTCTTATATAACCTTAAAATAAAGTTTAAGTTATCAATAATCTTTTTCTTCAAATCTCAGTCTTCAGGATGGTATACACTCCTTTAAATTCAAACTAGCTTTTATTTTTATTCGTACGACTCTTTATTACGGGTGGCAAAATAGCTTACTCCAACTCCTTCCATTTATGGTTTGCAAAAAATAGTTGGGTCAGTCCGTCATTAGGAATAGGTTGAACAATTTAACCGGTTCTGTCTCTTAGAATGGACTGGTCTGTCATTTTTTTAATTTTTTATAAATTTGTTGTTTAAAAATTATATATAAAAATTTGTTTATATAATATAAAAATTTATTTATTTTTAATTTTAAACATAAAAAAAATAATTGACAATCTAGGACAAACTGACCTGTCTTTGACCCATCAGTTTGACAGATTAGACGAATCGAACCATAATAAATTAGTGGGTTAAAAATTTAAACCCGACCTTCTATTAATGGCAGACTGATTGACCATCCAATCTGATCTGCTTTGATATGTCTATGATTTATTAACCATCTCATTAGTGATTTAAATAATGTAATAATTATTTTTGTACATTATGATTCATTCCATGTTGATGTGATATTTATTAATAAGATTTCAAGTTTAATAAATTTATAAATTATTCGAGAGTTATTGTTCTTAGATTATATATTTTTTAAATAATTATATTTAATTAACAAATTAATTCATTTAGATACACTAACAAATTCAGCAAGTAGTCACAGAAATAAGAGTATATAAATTTCAAAATTATAGGTTTCGATTTTTCTTTGACTTTAATGCCTCTACAACTTAATTTTTTTTTGTGACTCAATTCCTATTTTAAATTTGATTTCTCTATTCATTAATTTTTCTTCAATTTAATCAAAATTTTCCCTTTATTACGTAATATACACAACTAAAATAAACATATAAATATTTATTTTATTATAATTTTTTTAATTGGTAGTAATTTTTTATATTAGACTGATATAATCTGATGTAAATTTTCACTTTTAGGACAAGTTTAGTATAGTATGTTGTGTTAAGTGTTTCTTATATGATTTAAATTTATGTGTCCTATAAAACCGTTAGACGTAAAATAAATTTTAAAAATAAAAAATAACATGTGAAAAATATCATTTGTGTCAGTGTAAATACTATTTTTGCGAAAGTAAAAATATATTGTACTTCTTCAAATAAATGTTTGCACATTTCAAGAAATTATGACATTTGTTCTTGATGAGGACATGTTTGAAAATTATATTTAGTGTGGACCATTGATTATTTCAAAAAAATATATAGTGGTATATTAATCAATGATCCACATTAAATCACGTTAGAAAATAAATGATCAGAGTCAAAATATAGAAGTTATAATATTATTGTCCATTGTATACCATATACCATTTTGATTAATAAGTCAGACTTACCGGTAAGACCGTATAGTATATTCTTAGATTGATTCCCACGATAGATTGGCAAGATCGACCGATGCACTTTTTGGTCGATCTCCCAAACCGATTAACAAAATCAACTAATACATCCTTGAATCGATTTCTCAAACTGAATGACCAACCCAACCAATACACCTTTAAACGAATCTATCAAATCTACCTACCATATCAACCAATTATAAAATAAAGGTTAAATTATCACATTAGTCAATAATAACCACAAATCAAACGACTAATGTTGATTAAGGTATAATTGGACTGCCAAGAAAGTAAAAGTTCATAACAATCGTTAGAAATCAAGAGGTGTCAGTCACAAAACTTAATACCTTTTACATTTAGACTAAAACTAACTGAGGCATCCGAATACTTTTAACATGTACACCATGTACACCCCCATCGGATTGGACGAATAAAGCACTGTTCTGAAAGTTTAAAGAAACTTAAAGTGTCGAAGTGAAGGACCGGCTCTGCAGAAACGTATATTATTGTATACACAAGTAATTATTGTGACTTTTGCATTGTGCAGTGGATAATCAGTTGTATAAGATGATAGAAGGGCATTATATTATTATAAAGGTTTCGTAAATGTTGATAATGCAGTGTGTTTGTGATGATGGAGCATGCATGCGTGTAAAATGTTGTTGATTTCCTGAAAGTTTGCTAACCAATGGAGGGACAAAAATATATATCCAATATCATGCACAGTTGTTGCAACTCTTATTAGGAGCGCCTATTATATGCACCCAATGGGTCCCTTCTGCCTTAACTTTCTGTCACAATATAACCGGCAAAACCATGCCAACTCTTTCTGCTCCTCATCTCCCCCATCTCTGTAACCATTTAATTACTCAAATCTTTTTCATTTCGTTGTGGTTTTCTCTCAAAGTGTTCCTCGGTGGGACCTGCCACAAAATTCTTTCCTTAATTCACTCTCTGCTCTTCTATCTTCATGCTAGTGGAGCTCTGACATGGCTGTCTCTCTGTGCTTTCACTACTTTAAACGCAACCATGATGGTTATGTTTTATGTGTGATACTTCGATGCTCTCTTCTCACCACTACAAATATCCAACTCCTGTCTTTTCACCCACACCCTGCACCAATTACTTCACATTCTTTCAATTTAATCAATCATTCCTGTTTCAAATTTTCAGTCTGTAACTCCATGTGTTGAATGTTCAGAGTAAATGTCGTCTTTACTCATTCTCCACCTCAGATTAATAAAGTTGTTTCCCTGTTGTATAAGAAAAAACACCGTATAATGTTTGTGTTTGTCGTGTGTATTTCTTGGAATATAGGAATCAAATCTTCTTAAATTTTGGTTTCTTTTTGACAGCATAATCAACCAGTTCGTGCATGGGCCCGTTACACAGTTGGAGTATTTCTGAAAATAACATTTTCACGTGGGATTAAGGTTCTCTGCAAAGACTAGCAGAAAAGGAGAAATGGAATATGTATATATGGAAATAAATCATAAATCCAATATATATACTTAACAAAGTATAAAATAGATAAAAAAGTTTAATCCTTTCGTTCAATCTTCACTTCTTTCCTTCTAATTAACAAACCATTCTTTAGGCTAAACCTGTGTTCATTACAATTACATGAACATTGATTACATTATTATTTTTTGTGTCTGTATTTTAATACTTATAATATAGAGGTCCAAAAGATATATGCTAGTTAGAAGGAACTCAGAGTTTCTCCTTTTGTTGTGCTTTTTCCCCGAATATTCTGAGTTCTACTTGCAGAGGCATAATCAGATAAACTTTTACCAAGTAGTTTGCAGATAAGGGGCAGTTATACATATGCTGCCACTTTTTATGTTGAGTAATATTCTGTATCCACTTTTTAAGGAGCTGTGAGAACATTTTGGTCAAGTCTATAGACAGCTAGCTATGTTACTTTACTAAATACATCCCTCTTTTTTTCATCAAAATATATACCTGCTTCTCTTTTATTTTAATTAAGAGAAGTTTAGAACAAATCTTACAAGAAAGCACTGGTGGGTTTAAAAAAATTTTATTATTAAGATTGTTTTGTAATTTAAATTTTAAAAAGTCTATAATGTCAGACTTAGAATATAACTAAAGAGTAAAAGTAATCCTTTATAAATGACACTTAATTATTTATTATTAAAAGGTCGAATTATAAATTCAAAGATCAATTAATTTGATTTTATAAAAACTATCGTCTCTTTAGGAAACTATTTTATTTTCTTTCTATACATTCTTTATATCTCTGAATCATCTATTAATATTAGAAACCATTATAAGAGTCTTGACTTGTAATATAACAATTCTACTTGATCATAGTTGTGCTAAGAGTAAGTTAATTTTTTTTTCTCTTTTTTTTTTTGAGTCATTTTTAGTTTTCTTACATGCATATGATGTTTTTCGTGGTTGCATGTGTTTTAAGAGAATTTAAGATGAATATCTATTGTTTCTGGCCATTAAAATATATTCGAATCATTGTAGAAAAAATATATGTGAGAGTTAGAGCATTTCAAGCAAAGTATAGTGAGTAAGAAGTTGAATCCACTTAAAAAAAAGATTTATTTTTTTAGTAATATTTGTACGGAACATTCTTTTTCTATATACTTTGTTAAACGGAAATAGATTTTTAAAAATATTTAAAATGAATAAAAAAACTTAAAAACTATATATATTCTGTTTACTGGATTTATTTTTTGTTCTTGTTGATTCGAACGTTTTTGTGTTCGCAGGAGAGGAAAAACGGGAAGGATAAGAAAGTAGAGAGAGAGAATATTTTGTTAGGAATTAAATCTTGTTCTGAAATTCTTACTCTTAGCCGATTAAAGAAGAATGTGTGGAAAGAAATAAAAAATGAAGGGATAGGAGAAGATGGTATGAAATATTGTAGGGGCTAAAACGTGTGGCCACTGCAGAGTGGACCCTGCACTGTAGTAAACCATTGTTTCCTTGAATAGGAGATTTGGTACGCATGCAAATGCTCACCTCAGACATAATGTTACTCTTGTCTTCCTCGTATAATGTTTGAATTTTGAAGTAAAAGTAAGTGAATAATATATAAAAGAAAAAAAGAAAAGAAACAGGAGAAAGCAAGATGGTCGGTTTGGGAGAAAGAAAGGAACAAAGAAACATGAGCGAAACCTTATCTCAAATGCTGAATGCTCGCTCATCCATCTATCTTTCTATCTATCTATCACTCCCAACTCCCAACTTTGTACGCTCCACAATCATCTACTTCCCACGGAATCAAATGCCCATCATACCAAATCATTGGTGGACCCTCCTGTCTCTGCCCCGTACACACCCTTCCTCTTTCTTTCTTTTTTCCCCTTTTTCTTATCTATTTTTATTATATTACTCACACCACAACCACCACTGCGTTTCTTCGCTTTTATGTCACTTTCTTTCCCTCTCCAATCACATTCCTCCATTTTTCTTCACCCAACCAAACATCTTACAAAATACTCATATCGAATAACTTATTTTGGAGAATAATACCACACATATCCCATTATTTTTGCCTTTGTAAATTTATTTCTTCACTGTTTCAAAGTCAACTTCTATCTACTTCGTTTGGCTCTCAAATCAAATACCAAACCTGCGGTTACTCATCCACTTTTTTTTGGTATTCAGCCACTTCCTCACAAAACCTCTACACTTTTCTCTTCTAAAATATTATACCTATCAACGGATTGCTGCCCCGGAGTATCCATACCTTATTTTAGTTCCTTCTTTTTATCACAAAATAAAATCTAAACTAGTAATTTTTTATTTCACTGCTTTTCTTTCATATTTAGTTAATTTAGTTCATTCGATTCAAGTTTACTTAAGTTTATTTCATTTTATCTCTTCAATTTTTATCCCATCCAATTATGTTTTTACAATATCATTTATTTATTTATTTTATATTATCGTAAAGTGATAATTTTTTTTAATAATTCTAGATACTCGTTAAGTCAATTATGAGAGTGATGTTTTTTAATTAATATATATTTTAATTATATCTTTATGTTCTTTGATTAATAATCTCTTTATTAAAACACAATAAAGACATTGGATAAGGAAACAAAAGCTTTAAACACACTTAATAAGAATGAAAATTAAAGGTGAAACTTAAGTACTGAAATTCTAAAGTATACAATCAATTAAAATAGCAAGTTAACACTTATCTTGTTCCATGATTTGTTTCCAAACACAAGCATATCAAGCGAAAAAAAAGTTCGAAAAACAGAGTATACAATTACAGAAAATGAAAACAATTTTAGCATCATATTTTCCACCTTCATTGGAGGAGAAAGTCACCTTTTAAAGAATCATAATATATTAAAAAACAAACTTAATCGATCAAAATTAAATGAAATATGATAACATATTTATTGTTTAATTCTAAATAAAATATATCGTATTATTAAAATAAAATGAATAATTTAAATTAAAATAAAAATATAGTTAACAAGTTTGTCAATATTTGTTTTGTATTAAAATAAATAAAATTAAAAAAATAAATTAATAATTAAAATTAAATTAATTATTTTAAATTTTAAAATATTTTTTTACTAACATTTTTAATTTTTTTAATTTAATTTATTTTTTTAAAACTTTATTTTACATTTTCAAAAATATTTTTGTATTAAATTATTTTCAAATATATTAATGTCAACACAAATTTATTTTAACACATCAATCAAATATAAGATAAATTGTTTTCACACTTCCACTTACTTTACTTAAATTTCAAACAACTCACTTTCTTTTTATTTTTATTCTTTTTAACTACCCTCAATTGCCGTTTTAGGATATGAGAAAGCAGGGTGAAATAACTATTTTAATATTTTGTTTAGTATAGGTATAAAACTTTTTTTCTTTTTCATATTTGCTATCTTGTTATTAATATGACATACTATGATATAAAGATAGGATAAACCTACTTGTTCAATCTTATTACAACTAATATATTTTATCATTTTTCTCTTCATCATTATTATTATCATTGTTATCATTTCTAACACCATCATTTTTGTTTTCATCATCTAATATATATGTGTCGTCTATATCATTATAGTTATCAATATTGTAAGAACAACTACCATACCATGACTACTATTATCATCACCCCCATAATATATAGTGTCTCTGCTTCTTTCATCTTTATTGTCATTACTATTATCACAATTGTTAACATAATTATTGTAATTATTATCTCTATTATTAATAGTCATGAGAGTCTTGTTTTTGTTGCTAACATTAAAACTTTTATCTAATGAAGCTTCTTTCTTAAGCAAACAATAAAAGTTCTCGTGGCGCTGTACGTGGGCTGTAGAGCTTTCTTTATAAATTTTTACTTTATAATATTACCTGACGTCATAAATACCTAGCCATGACGTAATAAACTGAACAGTAAGTTCGTCCAACGAAAATTTCCGATTCAGCCTTAAAACCTTGTTTTTTGAAATTTGAAGGGTCGCGTTTTGTGCATTGAAATGAAAAAAAAAAATAAAAATAAATAAAGGGTGTGTTTGCCGCTTTTTGACCTTGTTGTGATCGAAGAGGAGATTGGAATTAGATTCAGGTACCGAAAAGCAGAACAACTTGCATTCTTATTTTCAAAATAATCATTTGGCCCGTTCACTTTTTGTGTAACCATATGATGATGCATCCAATTAAAGTTAAACCAAAGATGCGTGGGTTTATTCCCATCCAACAATCCTGCTCAATTATAATTCATTATTTTTTTCAATCCCTGTTGGTTTAAAAAAGGACACCTCCAATACAAAATGAAATCCCCAATTAATAATTAAGCTTTAAAGATGATATTTTTTGCTGAGAGAATTGTAGTAGATTGAATGAGAACATTTTTATGACGTTCCACCACAGCATGATGAAAAGGGTAGAAGAGAAAAATTGTTTAATGATGCGTGGGTGTAAAAGGTGGTGGTAATTACGCCGTTATTTCGTGGTGAGTAAATTATATTAGGTTTATCATTAATTACGGGTGACCTAACTTCTGCTGAGCATCGCCGACAATGCATTATTGGAAGTGCTTATAGTACTAATAGAGAAAAAGTAGGTCCCAAACGCTTCACATCAACTTTCTAGTTAAGCAAAGATCCGGATTCTTGTTGATGAATCATATTCTGGCACCATTATAACTCTTTGAAACTCCATTTGTGTCTTATACCTACTTTTATCTCATTTTCTATTGGAAACAAACAAATAGTGCACATCCCTTTCTACTCTTCCACATTCATTATAAGCTAGAGGAAAAAGCCCCAACCATCGCCCTTCACATTCCTAATTCATTAAAAACTATACAAGATTGGTAAGCAAAGTGACATGGTACCCATCTCTAACTAGTTCAACAAGCCATCAAGTGGGAGACAGTTCATGTGCCTCTCTTATACTTTCTCACACATACATACATACATTTATATATTCTTTTTTATTTTGCCTTTTGCCTTGCAAGACAATCTTTGCATCACTGCCATTTATTTTAATCCCTCTGTGTGTAGTGTCAGAGTAACGTGGAAAATAAATTATGAAGAGCAAATAAATCATGAGAAAATGAATAAACATAGGAGAAAAAGAAATAAAAGGTGACTGGGACACGTGTAAAGCAGGACTGGAGGGGGGCAATAATTGGTACAATGTAAAGTGAAAGAAACTACTATATGATATGTATGTATATATAGATATATAGGTAAAGAAAGTGAGGTAACAGTAATGATAAAGGAATATATAGCTATATCTGGTACACTCGTTGGTGTTGATGGGCACAGTAAGAGATTGCAGGTATTTAAGAGAGAGAAGGATTTTCCATGTTTGTCTGTTATTATAATTATAAATAATTATAATGGACGTAACAGTGTTGGGGCTCAAATGGTCAACCTAAGCAAGAGATATACTACTCCAAGGGACTTTCATTATTTCCAATATATCAAGATTCCTTTCTCTACTCATTCCTCCCTTTGATTAACAATAATCATAGCCACCCACCCACCCACCCAACGCCCCCACAAAACCTCACTCTCTCTCCTCTCTTCTTAAGACCCTTTCAATCCCACGACCCATCTATAATTTTTCAACCCAAGAAGCAGATACGTACCCACCCCCTTACTCTCTCAAATGGGTTTTGATCACGACGCCACTACCTCTGGCCTTCACCTCGTTCTAGGGTTATCTTTGACGGCTACCACCACTCCATCCACCAAGCCTCAAGATCATCATCATCATCATCATCATCATTTTTGTGTTGTTAAGCCTACGCCAACCAAGCCTAATTCCCCCAATGAACCGTCTTTGACGTTGGGTTTGTCTGGCGAGAGCTGCCACCTAGCCAAGCAAGTGCCCACCAACAGTAAGGTTTATTGTGAGGATCCTCTCGACATGTCTCGACAGACGTCACCTCACAGCGTGGTCTCGTCTTTCTCGACCGGGAGGGTTGTGAAGAGGGAGAGAGATCTTAGCTTTGAAGAGGTAGAGGCAGAGGCAGAGGCAGAAGAGAGGGTTTCTTCAAGAGTCAGCGACGAAGAAGAAGACGGCACCAATGCTAGGAAGAAACTCAGACTCACCAAAGAACAATCTGCACTACTAGAGGAGAGCTTCAAACAACACAGCACTCTCAATCCTGTAAATAACACTTATTATTATTATTATTATTATTATTATTATTAAATAATTAATCTCTCTCTTCTTAATTTTTGTTTTTTAGAGAAAATCTGTTTGAAATTAATATTATTTTCTTGGATTGGATTTACAGAAACAGAAGCAAGCTTTAGCCAGAGAGCTAAATCTACGGCCTCGACAAGTTGAAGTGTGGTTTCAGAATCGGAGAGCCAGGTACGTCTTCTTTTTGATTATAAAATCGACGGCTCTATATCACACAGCACCGTAACAAATGTTTCATTACGTTCTCCTTCATGTGTATATAAAAAGAGGTTTATATTTATAATCATCAAGCACAAGATTAATATTATCGTACGTGTGGCATGATAAAGTTTCGGTTTTAAGGATTAAACAAATTTAATTAATTGATTAGTTAATAAAACCTAGAATCATATGGGAAGGATTAATTTCCTTGTTGATGAATTTGGCAGATTCATGAGATGTTGGTTTATTAAGGTTTTGGGTTGGTTGCTGCAGAACAAAGCTGAAGCAGACAGAGGTGGACTGTGAGTTCTTAAAGAAATGCTGCGAAACGTTGACGGACGAAAACAGAAGGTTAAAGAAGGAGCTGCAGGAGCTGAAGGCACTGAAACTGGCTCAACCCTTGTACATGCCTATGCCTGCGGCAACACTCACCATGTGCCCTTCTTGCGAGAGGCTCGGTGGCGTTAGCGATAACGCTTCCAATAAAAGCCCTTTCTCCATGGCTCCCAAGACCCACTTCTACAACCCCTTTGCCAATCCTTCTGCAGCATGTTGATTGTGGTTAGGTTTTCACGCTTTCGGGCCAAGAGGTAAACCAGAAGAGTTATTTCCCACGACCATTGTATTTTTTTGGTTGAGGGCGATGCGTCTAGCTAGGGAAAAGTTGTAATTAGCTAATACTGTTAAGAATAGTAACTTCTGATTGAAATTACCTTTTGCTTTTTCTTCCTCTATTATTGTATGTTTATATATAAACCATTATAGAAGTTGTCCTTCTATATACGAAGGTGTTAGAATTTTTTTATTGTTCATTTTAAAGTTCTCATGGTAAGTGTATATGTATAGATATAGATACACATATGCTAATGTTGTGAAACAGACAATGGAAAAGAAAAAAGATAGCTGGCCGTGGGGATAATCTCATTTCCTCTTACATTCTAAGGCCTCATGTTAACGTGCATGTTTTTGTCCACACTGTGTGTAACATGTATCTTCAATTACACTTCTATCAGTGATTATTATTAATTAATATAATAAGTATGATTGAAATAATAATAATAACAGTTATCAAGTGACTAATTTATGAAAATAATAGCTCTATATACATATATATTGTATGCATGTATTAGTACGAAGTTGATTCAGATATTGATTCCTGTACGTTTTTACTTCCTTCAAATAATAATTGATACATTGTAATTAAAGTTTTATGCATATACACAACTGGCATGTAATCTATCGACTCTCGTGAAAGAATTTTCAATAATTAGTATACGTTTAAAACTCCTTGTGTTGGGTTTGATCGTCTATAACATATAACAGTCTTCTATCCAGGTGAAGAATTCTGTAATATGATTTATTTATAATTTCGTGAACAAAATTAACTTCAAATATATGATTGATACAGTGACAACAGTGAAGTTTAACAAGCGGTCAAACTTTATTCCTAAGTTATAATGTCAGAGTTGTAATTAAATTCAAAGAAGACTTCAGTAAATCCTAGCCCAGAAAAAGAGAAACAGTTGAAGACTGAAAATAAAAAGAAATTATCGATGGTAATGATATTAATCAACCGGGGAAAATAACGTAGTTGAAGATGGAAAACCGTAAAACAAATACTGAAAAGAAGACAGTTGAAAAAAGTCAATTGGTTGCATATATATGGAGATTAAAAAAATAATATTTGAAATTAATTATAAAATAGAATTGAATAGTATGAGTGGGATGGGAGGTTATGATTAAGTGAAGGAAAGGGAAGTTAGCTCACGTGTTTGTGTCTGGAAATCAGTTGCTTAAAGAGAAAACGAATGAGAGAGACATAGGGATAGGAGAGAGAGGGAGAGAGAAATGGATGGTTGAGTTTTAAATAAGAGATGATTAATCACAGGACAATTATGCATCTATATCCATCATTTTCAAACACTTTATTAATATCCACGACTTTTCATTATGTCATAATATTTATTTATAAAATAATTTGAATGCCATTTAATGTTATATGTGTTTATTTATATATGTTTTAATTTTATGTGCATTCATGGTGGCGTCTCGTGAGGTGCTTTGCCTTTAAGGGGACTTGTGGGTCACATCCCACGTGATGGCCCAATGCCAAAATCTTAAAACCAAAAAACTGAAAAATGAAAAAGAGATTTTGTTTAACCAAGGGTCTTATTGTAGTTGGGTTAGTTTGGCAGAAAGCCTTCTAATTGTCATTTCAATTTCGAGATTAAAATATATATTTCAAACATTTATCTGTCTACCAATTACGACCCCTTATTGATGAGTCACAACAACACAACTTCCTACCATCTAACAAACTTACATAAAATAAATCAAACAAACACGTACCGTGGGGTTTCATTCGGATAATACAATAATGTAATTCATCATGCTGTGGACCAATCAATATCGTGAGAGGACTTTCCGGGAAAATAAACCCACTTTCCTCGAAACTGCAAATCTGCTTCCCCTCCTCCTCATCACCATGTTAATCCATCGCCATCATAAATCTACCCACTTCAATTCAATGCCCTTCTTCAACTCCAACTCTATGAATCATTATTTTATATATTTCTAGAATTATAACCCAACAACAGTGTCATAGAATACAGAATTTGAGTTTGGTACTTGTACCATTTAATGTACCTAACCGACCACCTTGTCCTTGGACGTACCTTCTCATCTTCTACACTTGGCAAATGAACTTGTAATGCAGTAAAATAAATTTAGAAATACTGTAATCAAAATCACGATCGCAGATCTAGAAAACGTTGTTACTACGTTTGCACACACGTAACGCATTTACCAAGTCCCAGATTTAATCTCCTCGACACACGTACTTGTCAACCCTATACTATACACAAAATCCCATGAAACAATTATTGGATGAATTTCAAGATTGTGATAGTCATAGTCAATTCTAATTTGTAACACCGGTATTTTGTTTTGACTCATCGTATTAAATTAATGACGCATACGCTCCTTATAAGAGATTATGTTTATTTATTTAAAATAATAATCAGCTTTGTCAATGATGCACATCAACTGTGTCAGTGCCATGTCATGGTCATCCTTAGTTTCAATATATTTAATAACGTTTGAAAACGGTTCAACTCAGTCATCGACCTAATTAAGAGGTTGGCTGTAATATAACTTCAGTGTACAAATTCAATTTGTATTAATTAGTGGAGTTTTCTTGAATTCACCCAAATTAACTAAATTGATGAAAAAATTATACAGTTAATTTCGAAATTATATATAATATGGGAAGTATTTACGAAACCGTGTACATTTTATTCTTTTAAAAGGTATAGTATATATATTATTTTAAATAGAACTCAATTAAATAAGAAGACGAAGGACATAGAAAAAAAATGTCTTTAATTTTTAATTAGGTATAAATTTTGTTTTAAGTAAAACCCATTCGTCAAGAAAACAAATGAAATAAATAAGTTTTGTAGCCGTAAACAAATTTGAAGTTAGTTCCATTGATTTTTAATTGCGTGTTATTACTTTAGGTCTGTGGAATTTTAATTATATTAACTTTTAATTAGATTTTAAATTTTATTTAAAATAGAACTATTTACCCAAAAATGTAAACACGTGATGAAATGTTTAACTAAAAAAACGACACAACTTTACAATTATAGATTATTATAGGCTTAAATACCTTTTTGGTCCTCATTTTCGTAGTGTTTGTTGTGGATGATCCTCATTTTCACAAAATGTTTAAAATGGTCCTCATTTTTACCGAATGTTTAGAATGATCCTCATTTTCGCAATTCGTGTTTTATTTGGTCCTTTTCTGTAATGCCGTTTAAATCATTAACGGAACATTGTACAGGTGGCACGGTTTGTATTAGGATGTGTTACGTGTATAGGTGACTAATTAACGTTAATTTTTCAATTTAGGGGAAATTTTGCAATTAGGGAAATTTCTTTATTTTCGTCTTTCTTGAGTTCAGATTTGCAGAGGAAGCAGCTAATACTTGCCATTTCATCATTGGATTGCAGTTGCACTCTTCATTTCAATTTTCTAGTTGATCATCATCAACGAGGTAAGTGGGTTCAGGGTTTTCTGGGTTGTGTTTGCTCGTGGGTTAGGATTTTCGTAATTCTATTTTTGGGTTTGTTTGTCTTTCGATTGTTGTGATGTTCTGCATGGTTTCTAAATTACTTCCATGATTTTGTGTAGTTTGTGTCTGTAGGTGGGGTTCAGTGGGGTATTATTTT
>Ga0214543_1004624_pt1 | contig 25944 bp, 27 predicted proteins | sample CNSS2metaG_FD_160094 | JGI IMG/M metagenome (GOLD analysis project Ga0214543, IMG submission 160094) | Root nodule microbial communities from cowpea collected in UCLA plant growth center, Los Angeles, California, USA - CNSS2 | ecosystem: Host-associated > Plants > Roots > Nodule | place: USA... | reverse complement strand
ATATAAATATAATTATAATGATATTTTAATTTTCACAATTTAATTTTTATTTTATAATCCCTCTGACATGATTTAATATTAAATATTACTTTTAAAAATAATAATAATGATACATTAATTCATTTTTCATACTAAAATATATCAAAAAATATAAAATAATAGTTAAATTGTAAGAGTCAAAATATAATTTTACCGTAAAAAATATATTTTGTTTTTTACAAAAATTCTTTAATTTATATTTAAGTTAATTTGAATTTATGAAAAACATATATTTTGTGTTTTCTATTTTTCTCAAGTTAAAATACCTGTGGTAAACATATGTCACATGCTTAACCAATGTTACATTTTCTCACCGATTTATTATTATATTTTAAAATAAATAACATATGGAGTATAACAAAATATTTTCATTACTAATTATTAAAATAACTATATTAAAAGTCATATTAAATATTTTTTTTTTACTAATTAAGGGTGTAAAAAAAAATTAAACCGAGAAAATCCATCGCCAACGTTTCTTTGTGTACGCTTTGTCTGAATCTAATATAATTTAAAACTTCCCATGTGTAAGTGTGGATAAAGACAGAGAAGATCATATTTATCCATTTCTTTCTTATCATACCGGAGAATATATCATATTTGTCGTATTCCTGTAAAACCGGTGAAGTCAAATGGTGCATCGTTCTCGGAGTGTTGATACCTGACGGAACGAAAAGGGGATCTCAATGGATAACACCAAACCTCTTATCGAACTTGAACCGGACGATGATGGCAGAATCAGAAGAACCGGTGCGTTTTCTTTCTAACTACCTCGAATCTTCAATTCCATCCATGAATTTGTATTGATTTCGTTTCTGAACTCTATAATATTTAGATTTGATCTCTAAATCGGTGGTTTTAGGTCCCTATACCCTCTGGAAGACTTGATTCTGGTAGCGTATTAATAAGTTTTTGGAAAAATGAAATTGTTCTGAGTTGATATTTAAGTGAGAGTAACTTTATCAACTGGTTGACGCTCTGAGAGAGAATTTTAAGGATACAAAAGTTAAAACAAGTTAACAATTTCAAGAATGCGTATTAACTCATTTATAGTACGAAAGACCAAAACTGAAAGTTTAACCGAGTATCTTGTGCAGTTTTGCGCTTCCAAATTGAGTGAACTTAACTCGCTCAACTCACTTTGGAAGTAAAATATACTGCAATGCCCGTTTAGGCCTAATCAACCTGATGTAAAATTGAGGTTTGCAAATTTCAGTTGTGTATTCTGTCATATGTAGTTGATATGATATTTTCAATAAAATAATTTATCTTTGATAAGGAACCAATAGTTGATGTTATGATTTGTTAAACATGTAGATACTATGGATAGTTGATTTTAGACATGAAGAATGGAAATTAGTTCCTTTATCTTCTTAATTGAGGTATTTATCTTAGAGAAGTGAGATTCATTTTGTGCATTTGTATATCTTAACCAGTGATCAGACATACTTTACCTAAGAAATAAAACATTGAAATCCAGATGAAGCTGAAAGAGCATATATTATTTGTGATGCTTGTTTCTGTTTGCAGGGAATGTGTTGACGGCAAGCACACACATTATAACTGTGGTGGTAGGGGCAGGAGTGCTGGCTCTGGCATGGGCCATGGCACAACTAGGATGGATAGCTGGCATAGGATGTATTGTGACCTTTTCAGCTATCTCCATTTTCACTTACAGTCTTGTAGCCGATTGTTACAGATATCCAGACCCTGTCACTGGCCAGAGAAATTATACTTATATGCAGGCTGTCAAGGCTTACTTAGGTAATTTCTGGAAAAAATTGACCCAAAATCTGAAAATTAACCCAATTTTTTACATCCCTCTTTTCCTTTACGACTGTGATTAGAATAGAAGTAAAACTAAAGTTAGGTGATTTTCATTTTCTATTTCTCTTTGCTACTTGAACATATATTGGTATCATTGCCTTCAATTAAATAGTATTGTTGTAAATTGTGAATTTGTTAGAGCTCAATCATTATCTTTCTAAAAAGTTTTCCTATTAATTTTTATATAAACATATACATGTTTCACCTTTTTCTAGGATGGTCTATGCATTATGTTAGTTCTTCTCTCAAATAAGTAAATTTGACACTCAGATTTTCACACACACACACGTGTATATATATATATATATATAGATATCCATTCAATATTAGTTTTTATTTCTTTTACATCTATCATTTTTGTCTTATCTATTAACTTTAAATTGTTGAAATTTTGGTAATATCAGTTTGTTGAAATTTTATTCACCTTATTTCTATTATTCTTTCAAATAATTCATATTTCTAAAAAAGTTAACTCTGTTATGGGGACAATTTTGTTTATTTTTTTTAGAAGTTCAAAATAACATTATTTATTCTATTGTCATTTATATTTGTTCCCTTCATTTAATATTTAAATAGTTTAAACATCTATGCATTTTAAGGTAGAATTGAAAATCATAAAATAAAAGTATTAATTATTTTATTACGATTAAGAAAAGTTATGAAATTTATTATTTATTTTAAAAAATATTTATTCTAGTAAGACTACAAAAAAAAAACTCTATTATTTTCTATTTAAAAAATGATAAAATAAATATTTTGATTGGTAGTGTTACTTGTATTAATTTGGCCTTGCTATTTTGGTAATAGGTGGAACAATGCATGTGCTTTGTGGATTGATTCAATATACCAAGCTCGCTGGGATCACGGTGGGCTACACAATAACTTCCTCCACAAGCTTGGTGTGCGTAATATAATTAAAGCTTATTTAAGAATTTATTTATTACGATTAGGTCTGATATTATTTGTGAATCATAATTGGAATTGTTTACAAAAATTACTTATCAATAAAAATTTAATTTTAACGAGATCCTAACTTGTAAGCAACTCCGGAAATGCTATTAATAGAATTGAATTAATCATTTAGAATACAACTATCAACTATAAAATGTAAAACTCTTTAGTAGAGATCATTTAACCTTTTTTTTTTTTTAATGGTGAATGATGATGCGTGTGATATGGCAGGGCAATAAGGAAAGCCATTTGTTTCCACAACGCTGGAAATGCAGCTTCCTGCAAGTTTTCGAACAATCCCTCCATGATCGGCTTTGGGATTTTGCAAATTTTTTTGTCTCAGATTCCAAACTTTCACGAGCTTACATGGCTCTCAACTGCTGCTGCCATCACCTCTTTTGGTTATGTATTCATTGGTAGTGGGCTATGTCTCTCGGTCGTTCTCTCGGGTAAGCGCTTTTCAGTTTTCATCATTAATTTTATCAAAATAATTTAATATTAATCACCAAAATTTACTTACACAACTGTCTGTTTTAGTTTTTCATTGTTGATATGTGCGTTCTTCCCTTCATTTTAATTATTCATAGGTCAAGATGATGTATATGTTTTAAGAATATTGATAATATCTTTTATTAAACTGTTATTATTAAATAATTAAAGATTAATTGTAAATTAATTAGTATTTAAATGTGGTGATGAATAATTTCTTTTGAAAACAAAACTAATGTTTTTTAGATACTTTAAATACAATTTTCTTAAAATAAACTAAAACTCCTAAAAGTATATGGTAATTTTACACTGGCCACGTGATTAGGTAACGTTAGCTATATTGTGGTCGTTGAAAAGAGAAATAGTTTTATAGTATGGGTGTTGTGGATGTGGTTACGCGTGCCTATCATGTCATATGTGGAATGTGATTTCTTTTTCTTTTTCTCTTAAGTTTAGAGTGAAAGTGAATTATTTAAATTTAAGAAAAGGATGTCAGAAAGTGAAGTACAAAGTAGAATTGTTTGAATTAAGAAAAAAAGAAAAAAAAATTGACAATAAACAAGTGGAAAATTGAGAATTGTTTGATTTAAGTGATGTGAGAAAATATTTTTTCTTAAATTGATATATTTGCCACATTACTTACCTAAAACATGAAAAGATTTAAAAAAAGAAAAGCGACATTCTTATCTTGTTAGTACTTGGACATTTCAAGACACGTTAACATGTCTACAAGTTTAACTATTACAAGAAAGTTAACAATGGAAGATGAGGAAATACTATGGATTTATCAAGACGGTTAGAAAGAGACGTGAAAAGGAGAACAGAACGGTATGGATATTATTATTAGTGTATGAGATACAAGGAGAGAGCCTTAATATAGGCAGCATGATAAAGAAACAGAAAGACTAACTAACAGAAACGTCTAGAAGCCGTTTATATGGATGAAGACAGAGATAACCTTTCTTGTTTACAGATAAACCAAGAAACAAGCATGCATGGGATTTAAAATTAAACTCGTGTGAATTATATGGTCGCAATAACGGAAAACAGCTACAACCAAAATGAGAAAAATATCATAGTTAGATGAACGTTTATAAGCATTTGATATGGGTTTGATATTGTAAAACCACAGTGGGAAGGTTATTTATAATCAAAGTAGCAGTTTGAAAGGCAATATTCCAGTATTTTAAAGGCATAGAGGCATGAGCTAAAAGACTTAAGCCTGTCTCAATTATGTGGCGGTGTTTACGTTCCACGGTGCCATTCTGTTGGTGCGAGTAAGGGCAAATATACCTATGATGAATACCTATCTTGGCAAGAAAACGATCAAAATGCAAGAATTCACTGGCATTATCAGTTTGTATAGATTTGATGGAGCATCCCTATTGATTTTCGATCAAATTTTTAAAATTGATAAACACAGCTAAAGCCTGAGACTTGAAGTCCAACATGTATATCCACGTGAATTTTGATAACGCATCAACAAAGGAGATATAACAACGATCACCATTCACAGAGCATACGTGAGATGGATCCCATTTATATATATGTTAATCAACCCAAGCGGATGTTGATAACACGGGTTAGAAGAAGAGAACGATAATTGGTGTATTTTAGACGCATCACAGGAATCACAAGAAACAGAGCCAGATTTATATGAAATATTGCATCGTTGAAGAATGTGTTAAAAGTCTGTAAGGAGGCATGACCCATCCTAGCATGCCATAGATCTAAAACAGAAGACGATGTAGTAGAAGAGTGGTTAACCGTAGGAGATGGAAGTCTTTGTAGCGTTGGAAAAACATAGATGCCGTTCCTTAAGTTGACCTTGAAGCAAGATCTCCTTTGTGACCTGATGTTTAACATTGCAATGATGAGAATAGAATTCAAAAAATACACAATTATCTTTAGCAAATTGAGAGACACTTAAAAGATTTTTGGTGATACGTGGAACATGAAAAAGATTGTTTAAAACAAATTTAGAAGAATATGGCAAGGAAGAAAGATTAGTTGAACCATTGTGAGTAATGGTCAAACCTGCAACATTGCCAAGTTTTAGGAGCTCAGAAGCAGTGTAATGGGTTTTAGAGGTATAACTTGTTGGATCATTTGTTATATGGTGGGATACCCCACTATCGGGATACCATAATAAGTCAGGCATTGAGGATATGGAAGAGAGTTGATCACATATATCCATATTGGAAGAAGAAACCTGAGAATTGTGTAAATGAATGGAGGGTTGATACTTTTGATCAAACCGATGCCAACAATTTGGTGCAGTATGCCCGTACTTGGAGCATATTTGGCATTGTAACCTGGTATTGTTCTGAGACTGTGGAGAGGATTGCCATAGTTGATGAGAGGAATTATTGAGAGTGGAGGAGCGACCACCACGAGTAGAAGAATATGAACGTGAGCGAGCACGGCCACCACGATCTTGAGATCCACGATTGTTGTTCCAAGAGGCAGTAGAAGCATTAACTTGCATAACAGAATCAGCTTGCTTTTCTAAACGTTCCTCGTGAGCAAGAAGCAAAGCTTCTATTTCTTCAACTGAATAAAGATCTATGCGAGAAAGAACCCAAGCGACAAACGCATCGTAATCTGCGGGAAGACCATCAAGAATGGCTTCTATGTGATCAGCATCTGATATTGGTGAGCCAATGGCAGCAAGTGAGTCAACAGTTTTTTGGATTTCAAGAATATATGTAGAGATAGACTTATCGTTCTTGGTATTCTTTAACTGCAATTTGAGCTTCTTGATCCGTGTGCGTGACTGGCTAGCAAAGTATATTTTTAGTTTCTGCCAGATTTCGATGGAGGTATTTAAGCCCACCATTTTGGTAAGCATTGGAGCGGACATAGAGGCAAGAAGCCACGCCACAATGAGACTATCTTGTTGCTGATGATGAATGTAGGAAGGATTAACATGTGCACGGGCTTCTGCATCCGGTGTGAGATATTTGGGTGGTAAAGAAGAACCATCAAAGAAATCTGGAAAATTGGAAACCCTTGATGGTGGCAAGAACTTGATGTTGCCATACCAAAAAGTTTTCATCGTCAAGTTTGATGCTAACAGGCATATTGAAAGTATGAGGAATGAAAGGTGTTGGGACAGAAGAGGTGGTGGAGTTGGAAGTTTGAGAGTGCGAAAGAGCCGAAGTCATGGTTCAGAGAAAAAAAATCTCTAAGCTCTGAATACTATGTTAGAAAGAGACGTGGAAAGGAGAACAGAACGGTATGGATATTATTATTAGTGTGAGATACAAGGAGAGAGCCTTAATATAGGCAGCATGATGAAGAAACAGAAATACTAACAGAAACGTATAGAAGCCGTTTATACTCCTAACAAAGACACCCAAGATAATGGCCTATTACACAAGATAAAGAAAATAAGCCAAATTTGATATTAGTGACATAAATAAAACAGTTGCAAAGAAATCGAAGACAAAACTAAAGACGAATTTGCTCATGACAAAAACTGAAATTTGCTGAAACCCGTTTTCCATCACTAAATCAGTTGCTAATTTGACTTCTAAATTTTGGTACAAAATTGGCAAGTTCTTTTGTTAACGATCTCTCTCAATGCCTGTCCAAGTGTTTAATTTCTCTTGCAAGGTTTGTTCTCATCCTCTTTTAGTACATCAAAGGAGTTGCTCTGCTTATACTTCTGTCAGTACCAAGTATGCTACCTTGTGAAATTAAGCGTTCTCAAAGAACCAAATGTTTAGCCAAAATAAATTCACTCAAGAATGTGAAGAAAAGTAAATCCACAAAAGCTCAGTTAGAAATTCTAAACTCAAAATGGAATTTTAGTGGTAATACTTCAGGGAAAGCCAAATAAAAATGACAAACTAGAATTGAAGCTTGTGAGAAGTAGGCACAAAAAGGAAGTCCTAGGGAATGGTTCTTGAGTAGATTACAAAAATAAAAAATAAACTACTAGAATTTGATTTGTTTTTCCTTTGGTCTTTTTATAAACAAGAGGAATTCTAAGATGCCCTTCGCTAAATACGAATTTAATCTGTAGGATTAATTAAGTGTGGAGTTTGCATCCAACAGTAAAGTTAAATTGTGAAAGAAATTAAAGAATTAAGTAGTGGCTTTTGTGTGATTCTTTGGTCAATTGAGTAAACTTTTCTTTTACGAATGTCTCCTTGGCTTTTGTTTAATTTCTATTGTATTTAGGAGATGCTTGCCTTTTCTTTTTGTTTTCAAACTGGACTGTTGAAGAATGTACGAACTACTAATTAAGGTCATAAAATTCAACTTCCAAATATTTTTTTGATTTTACTTTCCCTAAATGAAATTGCCTAAGGAGTCGAGAAAGCTTAAACAAACTAGAAACAAAATACATTAAAAGCCTAACTATATGATTTTGTCAATGAATTAATAGCGAATAAGATCTCAAAGTTGTAAAACCAAAAGCACACATAAGTTAAAAGTAATTTTTGGATTTAGTGCTCAAGACAAGAAAGGTAAAACATCAAATCAGTATAATTATGAACACTAAACATGACTTGTAAACACAATAAATAGGAGATGTGTTTGGAGAGAAATGGAGGAAAAAGGCTAAGCTAGCTCCGGATTATATATCTGATTTCTATGCATTTGTTTTTGTTCTCCCATGTTTTGTATTTGTCTCTTTTTGTTTGAGATTATCAGTGTGTTTTGGTGGTTTTTGACATAGTGGAAATCGATATTGACACTAATAGAGTAGTTTGGACCGACAGACATAATATTTTGTTGTAGTTAAGACCGAAAGTAATAAAATACCCGAAAAGTCAAAACTGAATTAATGTTAAAAAACAGTTGTTGTTAATCTCATGAGCAGAAAAGGATGGTCAAGAATGACTTTGTAAGTCAAGAGTTATAGTAAGAATACTTATAATCAAGTTTTGATTAGTGGGCATTAGAGGGAACTAGTATAAAATATTTTTAAATAAGTTGATGTTAGATATCTTAGATATCCTGACACTTCAAAGTCTATTTATCATTTGTCAACTCTTATGCAATTTTTGTTCGCAGGATTTGATCCCACATTTTACCTCTATTGAGTTTAATATATGTAAGAATGAACTCCCTAACAATAGGTTAAAATAGTTTTGATTTCCATGTGTTTGTTCTTGTTCTCCATGTTTTGTATTTGTCTCTTTTTTGTTTACGAGATTACCAGTCTGTTGCTGCTTGCATTGTTGGTGGTTCCGACATAGTGGAGATCACGTCCGCAAATGTGTTGTCCGACTAGTGTTACCTTTCAAAGAAAAATTAGTTCATATTAAGGAGTTTAATTAATGATTTTGGAAGTTCCGATAATCAATAGTAATAGTGTTACAGAGAGTAGGCATGAAAGATAATTTTTAACACTCGTTCCAGAGCTTGTATTATATAGGGCATGTTTGGATGACTTCCCTATACAGATTTTTAAGAAAAAAAGTGAAATAAATTTTTCAATAAATTAAAAGTAAAATTTAAAAAAATTTGTAGAGTTTATACAAAATAAGTTTCTACGCAAGTTAATTTTAAATTATAGAGAAATTAATTGTATTTCTTTTAACTTTTACGAGGAAATTTGTAGAAATATAACCTTAATCCTTGAATGTAGTTCCTTATTGCTTCGTTTGATTTTGAAGACAAAAAGAAGTCATTGCAATTTGAATTTGGATGTGTACAGGAAAAGGAGCTGCAACCAGCATAACCGGAACCAAACTACCCGTAGAAGATAAACTTTTGAAGGTCTTCACTGCAATGGGAAACATAGCTCTTGCGTGCACTTACGCTACTGTCATTTATGATATCATGGTACTCGTTAAAACTTGTAATTTTTAATCAATTTCAACCAATCACCATCACAGAAAGAAAGAGTGTTAAAGTATGGCTTGCATTCCTCTTTTAATAAATGAACAAAAGCATACAGAGATGCTAGTGATGAAGTTATTGCAAATTGGAATTATAGTTGTTAAAGTACTGAATACCATTATTTGATGATGTTTTTGCTTAGGACACATTAAAGTCGCATCCAGCAGAAAATAAACAAATGAAAAGGGCCAACGTGGTAGGGGTGACAGCAATGACAATATTGTTCTTGCTGTGCAGTGGCCTTGGCTATGCTGCTTTTGGGGACAACACTCCTGGGAACATCTTGACCGGATTTACCGAACCCTTCTGGTTGGTTGCACTGGGCAACGGATGCATCATTATGCACATGATTGGAGCATATCAGGTTGGATCATTATTTTTCCAGAACTTCAATTTCTTTTTCATCTTTCAAAATTACGCTACTCATCTTTTTAACTTGATTCCAAATTTTATTGAAATATATGCTTTTAATCCGTGTCATTATATTTGTTTAGTTGAATAATGACCTGATATTGCGATACTATTACGTGAAAATAAGAAGTTTCTCACCTCGAATATAAAGGTAACCGCCAAACATCAAAATGCTGCAATTTTTTTCAAAATTATATATGGATATATGTTAAGGGAATTACGAAAACCGACAAATCGTGCTTGCATGACCCGATTTTATTGTATAAAAAAAGTGTTAGACACAATTTTTGAATCTGTTTATATTATAATATGATATGATTTGTCTATTTTCGTAATATTTTTAAAATATATTTATTTTTATCATTTTGAAAAAATAAATTGTACCATCTAGTGCTTTATACAAAGGTAAGATACGGAAAATACAAAATTCAATAAATAAGATTTAATTGAACTTTTTATCTACGCTTAGAAAAATTAAACTTTTAGTCCGTCCTACAAAATTTCATTAATTTAATCTCATTTTTGTTTTGTTAATTTGATTTTTATTAATTGAATTATACAATTTTAATTAATTAATTAACTTGGCATGCAATATTTAATTACAATAATGACGTAATAAAATGTGTTGTATTATCACAACAACACATTTATATTGACATGACAATTTATTATCACCTTCGTTGACTATTAGGCATTAGGAGATCAAATCTAAAAACAACTTATTTATGAAAGAACGAAAACTGCAATTAAATATAAAATGAAGTACCAAACGATTTTTTAATAGTTGATCAAAGATAGATCACTATTTTTTAAGGGAAAAATAGATATGATTTTTCGGCAATTAAAGTTTGTAAATTTTAGTCAAGAATTCTTTCGTATTTATGTCCAATAAAGTGTCTGCAATGAATATTTGGTTACAGGTGATGGGTCAACCATTCTTTCGTATAGTTGAAATGGGTGCTAACATGGTGTGGCCACATTCAGATTTCATAAACAAGGAATATCCATTGATGATGGGTAATGTCATGGTTCGTTTCAACTTGTTTAGGTTAGTTTGGAGGACGATTTTTGTGATATTAGCAACAATCCTTGCCATGGTAATGCCATTTTTCAGTGAGGTTCTTTCCCTCCTTGGTGCAATTGGGTTCGGGCCTTTAGTAGTGTTTTTTCCCATACAAATGCACATTGCCCAGAAACAGATTACAAAACTATCACTCAGGTGGTACTGCCTCCAATTTTTAAGTTGCCTGGGCTTCATTATTTCAGTGACTGCTGTGATCGGTTCAATTCATGGGATTATTCAGGATTTCCATAAAACCAATCTTTTCATGTATAAACAATAGTTCCTTTGGTAACAATTGCAACTTTTTTTTTTTTTTTTAATTTTTTCTTTAGAAGTTTACTTGCACAGACCTAAAATGATTAATACAAATATTGCTCCTATAAGAGTGGTTGTCAATTGCCATTGTGCACCTTTTAACTATTTAAAGAACGAAGATGAATGATTGAGTCAAGAGAAAAAGAAAAACTAAATATAGATTGTTGTAACCAAGAGATAGGAAGAAGACCTATAAAAAAAAGAATACATTCAAAGTTGTATTTTGCTCTTCCATAAGTTTTAAAACTCTTGTCTATATTGATGTCAATCTTAGTTAAACCTTAATCGGGCGGTCACCCCTTATTTTCCTCTGGTAATTAAATTATGAATTCAATAATTCCTTCCTCAAAGCGATAGTACGAATGAGATCTGGTGATGACGACCTACGTTTACTAATTTCAGAAGATATTCGTATAAGTCTGCATCTCACATAAATCCACATTTAAAAAGGAAAAATTCTCGAATCAATAATTTTGTAATTTTATTATCAGAAAACATCACATATAATACTTTGACGACTATTTTTATTCGTCTACATGTGATTGTCGATTGATCATTTTGTAAAATGTGACGAAGGGTGAAGAACATACCTTAACTTGATTTAACTGATCTAATGAAGATAAAGAAACCTTTCAACCCACTCACATTGACATCAAGGTTTATAACACTTTCTAATGATTTGAAAATAACATCGTATTAGTTAATTTCAACTTCGTCCAAACCAATTACTTATATTTTATATTATGTTACATTTTGTTATATATAGAGAGAGTATGAGAATAAAAAAATAACAAGTTCCTCAACATATCTTTTATATCTATCATATATCTCATATTTTTAAACTCTCTAAAAATTTCAAATGTAACGCCCCAATTAATTAATGAGCGTAATTAAAGGAAACGTCACATAATTATAATATAACAGCGCAGTTCTGGAGTTTAAACGTAAGACCTTACAAAATAAGGCACACCACGATGCCACAAGAGATAAAAGAGTATCATAAAAGTCTGCTGGAACACTAGCATATAAAGACTGACAAATACATAGGCCGTAGCCCTCAAGATATCCCAAGAAAACTAAGCTGTAGGGTCGCCTCCTCCCTGATGACCACGATGATCCCTCGCGTCTGCTCCCATCAATAAATTGATGATCATCGCAAAGATAGAAACACGACATACAAGGCAACCAACAAGAAAAGGGTAAGCTAGAGCCAATCAACATCTTTATCATACAATTAAACATACTTTCGCCATCCAATATCAGTACCACATCCAAGCATGTTAAGACTCTTCAATCAATACACTACGACTCTACTCGACTCATCCGGATACGTATAACTTAGTCGGATTCAGCGGATGCTTGCACTTGTGGTGGATACCTCTGCTCGACCCTGAGCTGCTCATCTCCGAGCTATGTGTTACAAGTGTTACGATGGATCAATTTTCCCTCACCACAAGGTTAGCCCTTAATGAATTTCAGACCCCCTACTACTCTCACCACAAGAGTCAGTCCACTCTAAGTGAGACTAAATGGCTCCTTAGAGTGTCAGGATGCAACCTTAACTTGAATCCTTACCTAGTTATACAGATGGGGCACCACCACGGACACCCACTAACAAGGGCCATGGAATTACGTCCCGACCACTGAAGCGCGACCTTGAAAGTCTCACCTAGAGACCCCAAGGAATTATGCACTGACACAAAAGAATACAATCATTCAATCAATAATATTCACCATGCGAAGATACCCTCGTTATGTCAACCTTTAAAACCGTTACCTTTCACATTTCCAGAGCCAACCCATTCCGACTCATCATAATCCATCCATGTACATAGGATCTAATTCATTTCATTATCATGACACTTTAACAACACCAATCTCATTTAGTTCACATGCCAATGCTCATACCAAACCCATCATTTATAATTCATGAATCATGCTACGTATACATCGCACTTCATTATATACATGTCCCTCATCATAACATTCATACCCAACCAACACAGATAATCCAGAAATAAACAAACATTCAAACTCAACGCTATCTCGCCTAGCACCTCGCTCAGGCGAGTCCCCCTCCGCTTAGGCGAGGGCTCAAACAGGAACAAGAAAGTAGCGCGGGATCTCGCTTAGGCGAGACCCCTCTCGCTTGGGCGAGTTGTGTGCTCGCTCAAAAACACACTCTGGTCGCCTGGGCGACCACTCGCGCAGAAAGCTCTGGGCGAGCCTCTGCACATCTCGCCTGGGCGAGTCAAGCTTGCCTGGGCGAGTCTATCAGTGTCCGCCACTGTTCATACCTGCACAACGTGTACACGTACCCAACAGGGGTTCCAGCCAACCCAAACATTCATAGCAATGCACAATCTCGAAGAATTCACAAACCACGACAATACAAGCTAAAACACACCACGCAAAAAGGTTCTAGCTTCCCTTACCTGGAATAAGCTAGCAAAACGACCCAACACGCCCTCGATACCGAACACACGAGCACAACAGCTCAAGGAGCGAACAGAAGAACTGAAAAGATAGCGAAACAGAAGCACGATATGGGTTACTTGGAACCCTAACTGTGAAAGGAACGAAATGAATAATAGAGACGAGTATGGGCTAGCCACAACACTTACATGGAGTAGGGAAAACAACCTCGAACTAGCTCAAAGACGGCGGAACCCTAACCCTAGCAGAGCGTCCTGTAAGAGCAAGGGGGTGACGACTGGTTTTTCTGAAAGTGAATGAAATGTGGAATTAGGGCAACACGAAGGGTTCTTATATCATGGGCCAGCCTTTAGGCCCACCGCTGCAGGGCAGCCCTTAAGATTGAGATGGTAGAAACAAAAAAGGGGCCTTACATCAAACACCTATAATATTTCATATTGTAATTATATGATTCGTAATATTTCATATCGTAATATGACTATTAAAATTTCATAAGTCTGCATCCTAATTAAGTCCGTATCAAACTCTCAAAATCAAAATATGGACTTAAGTGAATGTTTACTGTAATTAGTTAGTATTCATTACTAGATGTGGTTACTTTATTAAAGGAAAAATTATTAAAACAAATATAATTAATTAAGCAAGATTATTTGGACTTCTAATTAGGATATTGGCATACAAATAGTCACATAAATTACGAACTTACAATGCTTATGTTGTACGAACTTAGTCATCGGTGAATTGGCTTGTAGAGGTGAAGACTTGCTTGTGGAGTGCTAATTGTACATTATTTGGATTGTATGCCAGAGGTAGTTAGGTCGCAATTAGGTCTGTTGCTTGGTGAGACATATGTATAATTTTTTTTTTCAGAGTTCCATATTTCTTAGGATTACTTACAAGATTGAGATTACAAAAAATCATCTCTTTTTAAATCTTATTCAAATGTGTGGGTACAAAAATGTACATTAGTCCAAGTCCTTACTAATGCATGTGATATTCATTTGTCCCAATTACTTTCTCCTAGTATAAAAGGAAATATGATTTATAAACAAATTTCTAAAGAAGAGAAGTGCAAAAATCATTTGTGTGGACATATTTTGTTAACAAAAGGGGATAAATTGCTTACAAATTTAGACCTTAAAACTTGATGTGGCTTGGAAGCATTTGAGTAAATGGAAGGCAATCCCACTTGGCAAAGAGTCCTATGAATATGCTCTTTCTTGTGTAGAAGACATGCAAAGGGTGTTGGTCGTTAGAACTTGAAATTTATCTCTTGGCATTCTTCGTATTTTTTCTTGGGCAAAAGATTCTGTTCCGACTTCCATGAAACTCATGAAAACTCAATGTTGGGTTTATTGTAAGGCCCTCTTATTTCAGCTCTAATATTTAAGGGTTGGCCCACAGGATTCCCTAGGCCCCTAAGGCAGCCAAACCCCCCCTCACTTCTGCCATTCTTGCAAAGAATCAGTTCCCTCACACTCTCCTTTCTTCTCCATAAAACCTCTGCTAGGGTTTGGATCTCCGCCACCTTCGAGCTAGTTCAGTCTCGTTCCCTGAGTCACGTAAGTTACTCCTTAGCTCATATTAGTTCTTCTCCAGTTACACTTTCGTAATCCCAGTTAGGGTTTCGTGGTAACCTTGTTCCTGTTCTGTTCCACCGTTTATTTCCAGCTATTTGGTCTGTCCGTAGGACTATGGTGCTCGTTGTTGCGTATCGAAGTTTCTACTAGCTCTTTCCAGGTAAGGGAAGCTAGGGTTCTGAGTTTTAGTCTATTTTGGCCTGTTTTGGAATCTACTTGGTGTTTGTATGGATTGTACGTTGCTGTGAATATAGGAGATGCCTTGTGTTATATTTGGATATAAAATGTGGCTGTTGTAGGGAGAATAGTGGCGAGATCTGATACTCTCGCCCAAGCGAGCCTGTCTCGCCTAGGTGAGACTTGCAGAAGCAGGCCAGGTTCACACTCAAAGAGCTCTTGTTTTGAGCGAGGTACTATCTCGGTCAGGCGAGAGACGCTCGCCTAAGCGAGAACGCGTGGGAGCTTTGGTATGTTGCTCCAGTCTTAGCCTAGGTGAGGAACCTCACCTTTGGGCGAGGAGTGGCCTCGCTCAAGCAAGGAGGGCTCGCCTAAGCAAGCGTTCGCAAAACCTCCCAAGGCCTTTGTCGCTATCTCGCCTAAGCGAGAGTCTGCAGCTTAAGCGAGAGCACCCCTCTCGCTTGAGCGAGGGCTTCTGGCTTGAGCGAGATGTGCTGCAGGTCACACGAATTTTCCTCATATGGTTGTTATTAGTTATTTGTTTGGTTGATTTGCCCTATTTAAAGTATGAGACATGTGATTATGCATGAAATATCTGAGGGTATGAATTGGTTGGGTGTGTTGGTGTGATCTTGGCATGTGAAACAAATGGGATGGTTGGTTATCAAGGTGACATGGTTATAGCATGGTGAAGGATTATATATTGGTTATTGGAAACATGAGTTGTATGTGGTTAGGGCGTAACTTTATGAGCCTCTAGATGAGACCTCATGGTGGCGCCTCAGTGGTCGGGACGTAATTCCATGACCCTTGTTAGGGGGAATTCGTGGTGGTGCCCCATCTATATAATTTAGTAAGGATTCAAGGTAAGGTTGCATCTTGACACTCTAAGGAGTCAGTTAGTCTCACATAGAGCAGAATAACTCTTGTGGTGAGAGTAGCAGGAAGCCTGAAACCCATTAAGGGCTAACCTTGTTGTGAGGGTTGAAATATTGTAACACTTAGCTCGGGGGTGAGCAGCTCCGTAGAGCAGGGAAATCCACCACAAGTGCAAGCATCCGTTGAATTTGACTAAATTATATGTATTCGAATGAGTCGTGTCTGAGTCTTAGTGTATTGTTTGAGAAGTCATAACATGATTCAGTGGCATAAGCATCTTGGAATGTGAATTTGTATGCAACTGCATGATAAACTGTTTTCTATTCTAGCTTACCCTTTTGTTTGTTGTATGTCTTGCTTGTGTGATTTTCTCCTTTTGCGATGATCATCAATTTATTGATGTGAGTAGGTGCGAGGAACACCCGTGGTCAACAGGGAGGTGATGGTTCCACTGCATAACTTGTTTGGGCTGGATTCTGTTAGTTGGGCTCTTCTTTAGGGCTATAGCCCCTGTGATTCTTGCTCTTGGGCTTTGTTTCTAAATACTGTTGTTTTATCATAGAACTTTGTTATTGGCATCGTGGTGTGCCCTTTTCGCATTCGAATTTTCCCTTGGATAATTGTAAGGAGAAATGTTTAAACTCCAAGACTACGCTACTATATTATTTTGTGTGACGCTTCCTTTAATTAGGATTTATTGATTAAATGGGACGTTACATTTATGGTATCAGAGCGATCATTCCTTAGGTCTGTGGACTTGGGTATCCGCCTAGCTTTCGTGGTGTCTTTTTAGTGTCTTTAGTTAAGTTTTTCTATCTTATCAATCTAACAAATGATTTCTTGTTTGCCGGTGAATTATGGCACCTCCTTGTAAAACCTCTCAATCATCTCAAGGTGATGAACCTGATATCGCCAGAGCCATAGAAGCCATGGTGGCGGCAATGACACAACAAAGCACGGTGATGATGCAGCAACATGAAGACTCTATGCAGCAACAGGCAGCGTCGCTTAAGTAGCAACAACTGATGATGGAACAAATAGAGGCTGCTAGGGTAGCTGTTGAGGATGTCCACAGGCAGCATATGGAAGCCCTCCGCCAGTTGGAGGAAAATAGAACGGTTGCTCCTACCTTTGGTCCTGAGCCACGACCTACAGTCAGGGAGTGGAGCTTAGAGGACTTTCTGAAGCATCACCCGGTGAAGTTTGGGGGCAAGATAAGTTCTGACGCTGCAGACTAGTGGCTAAAGGACATGGACAAAATCTTTGATGCGAAGATGTGCCCGGTAGAGAACCGGTTGCCATTTACGGTGTACATGCTCGTCGGTGAGGTAGAGCATTGGTGGATCAACATGAAATCCATCATGGAGAAAAGGGAGGAACCCGTTACTTGGAAGCCTTTAGGGGGAAATTCCTCTCTGCGTACTTTCCTGATAGCATGAGATACGCCAAGGAAGTAGAGTTCCTTCAATTGACTCAGGGAGCAAAGTCAGTGACAGAGTACGCTGAGAAATTCAAGCACCTCAGTCGTTTCTACACCATGCTGCTTGATGAGGAGTGACGATGTAGGAAATTTGAAAATGGTCTCCGTGGAGACATTTTTCTGATGGTCGCCCCTTTATCCATCAAGGACTTTGCAACTTTGGTGGAGAAGGCCAGAGTAATGGAGAAAATGAAGAATGAAGTAGAAGGTCAGTGCCCACAGAAACCTCAAAGGATAGGTGGACCATTTGGGTCCAAGCCGAGACATGAAGAGCGAAGAAGACCATATGATAGACCCCACCATCAATCTTAGGGGTCTAGGGGCTTTCCTTCTCAACAAGGTCGAGTGCAGTGTTTCATATGTGGAGGCCCTCATATGAGAAACGCTTACCCACGTATGGAAGGCTACCGCAGATGCAACAATTGTGGCAAGGAAGGCCACTTCGGCAACGACTGCCCCTCTCTTGCTAAGGTAGTGGTGCAACCTCCGGTTCAGACTCCTGCACAGAACCAGTAGAGGAACAGAGGCAACAGGCCTCAGGCGATAGGCAAAGTCTACGCTATGACAGGAGCAGAGGCTGCAAGCTCAGGTAACCGTGTTATGAGTTATTGTATGATTGCTGGGATGAGATGTTGTGTATTGTATGATTCTGGAGCGACACACTCCTTTGTGTCAAATGCTTGTGTGAAACGTCTGGGTCTGCCGGTGTGTGAGCTGCAGTGTGAACTTGTGGTGTCTACTCGGGCGTCGGGTTTGGTCAGGACATCGTCCTTGTGTGCTAGGTGTTTAGTGGACGTGGAGGGACGCAGGTACAAAGTAAATCTGATCTGCTTACCTCTACAAGAGTTGGAGGTGATCTTGGGGATGGATTGGCTTTCTCCCAATCACATTCTTATAGATTGCTGAGAGAAAAAGTTGTTACTTCCCAACCTAGGGGAACCCGAGTTGTTGTCATCTCACGGGGTTATGAAGGAGTTACAAGATGACGCGAAGTGCTACATGATTTTTACGCACCTAGAGGTGGAAAAAGAAGAAAGGACGTCAGTTAAACTAGTTGTGCATGAATTCGAAGATGTATTCCTAGAGGAAGTACCAGGGTTGCTGCCTAGTAGAGAGGTGGAGTACAGTTTTTGGGACACGTGATATCTGCTCAGGGGATCGTAGTGGATCTAGCAAAAGTTGAGGAGGTGGTAACGTGGGAAAGTCCCAAGTCAGCGACCGAGATCAGAAGCTTTGTGGGTTTGGCTGACTACTATAGGAGATTCATAGAGGGATTCTCCAAGATAGTGGTGCCCCTGACACAACTCACCCGGAAGGACCAACCTTTCACCTGGACGGATAAGTGTGAGGAAAGCTTCTAGGAGCTGAAGCGAAGGTTGACGAGTGCTCAAATACTAGTTATCCTGGATGTTGGTAAACCCTTCAAGGTGTATTATGATGCCTCTCATTTGGGACTTAGCTGTGTGTTGATGCAAGAGAAGAAGGTAGTGGCATATGCTTCGAGGCAACTTAAGGTGCATGAGAGCAACTACCCCACTCATGACTTAGAGTTGGTGGCCATTGTGTTTGCCCTGAAGATTTGGAGGCACTATCTCTACGGTGCTCAGTTTCGTGTGTTCAGTGATCACAAGAGCCTCAAGTATCTATTTGATCAAAAGGAACTGAACATGAGGCAGAGGAGATGGATGGAATTTCTGAAGGACTATGATTTCGAGCTCCTATACCATCCAGGGAAGGCAAACGCGGTAGCAGATGCCTTGAGCATGAAGACTGTACATACTGCACATCTTATGGTCAAGGAGGTGGAGCTACTAGAGCAGTTTAGGGATATGAAGCTGCAGGTGGAGTTGGGATCCGAGTTCATTCGGTGTAGCACTCTAACTATATCTAGTGACTTTTTGGACTCAGTTAGGGAGAGGCAGTTGTTAGATGCCAATTTAAACAAAGTGAGAGAGCAGCTTGGATCAAATGAGGCATGAGATTTTGCTTTGGGTAACGATGGCATATTGAGATTCCAGGGCAGGGTGTGCATACCAGATGATGCTGAGGTGAAAAGGTTAATCCTTGAGCAAGGGCACAAGAGTCGTGTTAGCATGCATCCTGACATGACTAAGATGTACCAAGATCTCAAAAAGACTTTTTGGTTGCAGGGAATGAAGAAAGATGTTGCACAGTTTGTAGCAGCCGGTTTGACATTTCAGAAGGGGAAGGTTGAACATTAGAGACCTGGTGGGATCCTACAGCCCTTGGAAATACTAGTGTGGAAATGAGATAGCATCTCCGTGGATTTTGTGACCCATTTGCCATAAACTTTTAGGGGGCATGACACTATCTAGGTTATAGTGGACCGATTGACCAAGAGTGCTCATTTCTTGGCAATGAACTTGAGGATATCTATGGCCAAGTTGGCCCAGTTGTACATTAAGGAGATTGTGAGGCTGCATGGAGTGCCTTCGAGCATCATATCAGATAGAGATCCACAGTTCACTTCCCGGTTTTGGCAGATGCTGCAGAGTGCTTTGGGAAGCAAGTTGACTATGAGCTAAGCCTATCATCCCCAGACCGATGGCCAGTCTGAGAGGACGATTCAGTCACTTGAGGATTTGTTGCAGATCTGTGTATTGGATTATATAGGTGCTTGGGATGCAGTGTTACCTCTGATAGAATTCACCTATAACAATAATTTTCCATGCGAGCATTGGCATGGCGCCGTGTGAGGCTCTTTATGGTAGGAAATATAGAACCCCTCTATGTTGGTATCAAGATGGGGAAGCAGTGCTTGTCGAACCAGAGTTGTTGGAACAGACCACCGGGAAGGTGAGAATGGTGAGAGAAAGAATGCAGGCTTCACAGAGTAGGCAAAAGGCTTATGCAGACTGTAGGAGGAGACCCTTGGAGTTTGCGAGTGGGGATCACATGTTCTTGAGGGTGACCTGAACCACTGGTGTGGGAAGGGCTCTCCACTCAAGGAAGATCTCTCCTAAGTTCCTTGGCCCTTACCAGATCTCGAGGAGGATTGGGTCGATAGCTTTTGAGATTGCTTTGCCTCCTCAATTGGCAAATCTACATTCGGTGTTCCACATATCACAGTTGAGGAAGTATCTCTTTGACCCGTCTTGTAAGACCCGTAGAATTTAATTAATTAAATAAATAAATAATTAATAAATACGGGAGGGGAAATAATTATGACATTAAATTATGGTTGGTATGACGTGGAAAGGTGCTAGCTCATGTGGTTGAGAGCACTTTGATTGTGCGGGAGGACTTGGGTTCGAGTCCTATGTATGCTAACTTTTGATGTTATGATTTTATTATTTAAATCTATGAAAACATGTTCTTGTATATTATGATAATGGAATTGTGATTCCTAGCAAGAAAATATGAATTGGTTAAATGGTTTGATGTAGACTTGGTGATTACATGGTTGTGGGTTCAAACCTTGGAGAACCAAACTAAAAACATTATTTTTGGCATTTTGGCTTTGAATTGAATATGAAAGGTTGGGAAGAACCCTAGATAGTTGAGAGGCAGCCTTGAGTAGCTGAAAAACAGATCATAAAGGTCAATTAAATGGTAATTAACAGTACCATTAGGTAAAATTCGTTTTGGGTAATTAAACCCTACTAAAAGCCAAGTTTAAAAGGGTAAAAAGTGGCCATAGGGAAAATTCGTTTTGGGTAATTAAACCCTACTAAAAGCCAAGTTTAAAAGGGTAAAAAGTGGCCATAGGGAAGGTTTTGGCAAGCTAGAATAGCAACCTGAATTAGAGCACGAAAATAAGAGAGAGTGGTGAGGTTTGAGTGAGGTTCTGGTGAGGTTTGAGTGACCACATCAAGAAGGGGAAGACGTAGTGATCATTGGGGTATCTCAAACAATTCAATTTAAGCGAAGGAATTCCAGGTTAGGGGAGCTGGACTCCGCGATTTTGTTTTAAAAGAATAATAACATGTGATGTATGGTAATTGAATGTCTATCTGCTGCTGTATGCTTGAATTTCTGCGTTTCTATAAATTTTCTAGAAACCGCCTGGCGGGTGATGAACCACCGCCAGGCGACTCATCTATTATGCACTACTTTGGGGTTCTGGAAAGGGAACCGCCTGGCGGCACACTCCCGGCCGCCAGGCGACGCTTAGGGTTGTTTCAATTTCTGGGTTTGTGGATGAAGCGCCTGGCGGGGCTGGTTGAATCGCTAGGCGGCGCGAAGCATTTCTTCGATTTTGGTTTTTTTCTGGGTTCTGGGCTAAATGTAATCGGGGCATAAGTCAGTGGGGGAACCGTAAAGGGTGATAATATTACTAACAGTAGGCATGGACACCGAATTAGGGGCTTAATTGAATGGAACAATGTATGTACGCTTAGGGTTGAAGGTGTTATCTTGGATTACTATTGAACTGAATTGTGGTGAATTGGATAAAGAGGTAAGAATTAGTATAATTAAAATATGGAGTCGTCGTGATTGTACTTGGACTGGATTACGTGAAGTGGGAATTCTCAGAGGTGGAGAAATGGTGGGGTTTTGGACGCAGGAGGAATCTGGGAAATACCCAGATGGCAAGCACCGCCTGGCGGCACGTGGGCTGGCCGCGAGGCGCTCGCGCAGTAGCAACGTTACTGCAAGTTGAGGTGTTGTGCGCTGAGGATGGATTCTGTTGTACTGGGTTGGAATCAACCGGGGAAAGTTTTAGTGATGTTCGGAAAGGTTGACGAGGGAGTCGTGCATGAGTTTCAAGAGGCGGTTGAATTGCTTTAGGAAGGTGATATATTAAATAACAGGGGCTTTACTTGTTGTGGGGTAATAGGGATTCTGGATAGTGAAATAGTTGAGGGAGGAGGGGATTAAAGAATTGACCAATTATAGGGAATGAGAGCTCAAACAACGGAGTGGACTTGGCAATAACTTAGGTGTAATGAATTTAGGAGTACTAATAAGCTAAGAATGGAGGAGTTTAATGTTATGACTGTATGAGTGCTGCTTCCAAGTTAGGATGTCGAGGATTGGACCTTATCATTGTTAGTAACCATTTAAGTAATAATTTGGGAATAGATCAAATGGAGATATGATAGAAACTGTGTTAAACTTGAATAGTAAAACTAGAGTATGTTGTACTGTCATGACGCCTGGCGGTGGGATCTGGACCGCCAGGCGGTAGCGAAATCATAGAGGGGTCTTAGTGCTTCGTGCGCCTGGCGGCAGAGGCAGTTCCGCCAGGCGGTCGCTGTTGCGAGAACGATTTAAAAGGCGCTGTGCGCCTGGCGGTACGCGACACCTGCCAGGCGGTCTGGGAGCTGGCAGCACGTGCCCCCGCCAGGCAATTTATACTGCTGCAACCTTGAGTTTTGTTTATGAATTTATGATCTACGGTGCGTCTAATGATGCTTTAAGGGTGAGGTTGCTGGTGTTCCTGGAGTTGTGGCTCGGAACGTATCCCTGGAGTTGTGGCTCAGGATAGGGGTTAAGCACGTGGTATTCCTTGAGTTGTGGCTCGGAATAGCATCTCTAGAGTTGTGGCTCGGGATGGCGGATGAACACGAGGAACCCTTGAGTTGTGGCTCGGGTTGGCGAGTGTTGCCGGTGTGAGTGTGCTAGTTGTGGCCAGTACGGATGGGTCCGGATAGATTGCCCTCCTCAGTTGTTGGCTGACGAGTTTGGTAGTCTTGGGACGATACAGACTATGTTCGTATATGGGAACTCTACCTGGCGTTGCGGTGTATGATCCGTAGCATGTTTTCTCGCACGTGCTCTATCGGTTGTGGCCGATAGGTATGGCAGCAAGTCACCTTGGAGTAATCCTTAGACGTTGTAGAACACGAATAATCTGATTGGGGGTCAGATGGTAGGAATTAAAGAACTGGGTAATGTGATATGTTTATATGCTTATATTTCTGCAACTTTATACATGTGATTTAATTGTTAAGCTCACCCTATCTGCGTGTGTGTGGCGATGATCGTGTACGCAGTACACGGGAGCAGATTCTGTTGATGCAGGTGGCTCAGGTGACGCTTAGCCGTGGAGAGGGGTTAGATGTGGGGAAAATGCTTATGTTTCTTTATTGCCTTTGAAAACAGTTGTAAACCCTGATGGGTAATTTTATGACGTGTTGTTTTGGTATTCATAGACTTTATTTGATGGTTTAATAAAGATTTAAATTTTCCCGCGTTTTGGGAAAATGAAGTATTATTAAAAGCACGTGGTTTTATTTATTTCATTTATTTATTTATAAATCAGTAATATCCTGGCGGGATGTTACAATTATGCACAAAATACTAAGCCAAAAAGTAAAGTTAAACAGTTAATTAACTAGATAATATAACATTCTAGCCAAAACAACTAAAGCAAAATAGTAGTAATTACATAAATACTGCAAAATACTAAAAGAAAAAGAACAATGAAACCGTATTTATAGAGTTTTGAAGGGTGAAATGATGTTGTGAATCAATCTCCTCCAAAATCAATCTCATCCTCAATGTCTGCTCCATCTGCGTCAACAGCTCCTGATGGTCCCTCACCTGCAGCAGGTCCACTTCCCCCTGGGAAAATAGGATTGTCCCCAGGCCACTGTAGATAAGTCAAGAATTCTGGTGGAGTCATGCCTGGGTATGGTCCGCGAACATTCTGATAGAGGTACTCCTGAAGGTGGAGTTGTCCTCTATGAATGGAAGCATTTTTTTTGGTGAGTGTGCTCCATCTGCAACCTCAGATATCTCATCTGCTCAAGCAATTCATTATTCATGTTGAGCTGAGGTTGCTGTGTGGGCCCTATTTGTTGTTCTTCCATTGCTAGTTGGTCTTCAGCTGGTTGATCTTCAGCTTGTTGGTCTTCAGCTTGTTGGTCCAGTTGGGGCTCTTCTAGCTGCTCCAAGTCCTCTGGGTGGGTACAAAAGTGTTCAATGAATCTCTTGGTAATTGAAGGTCGTATCTTTTCAGTTAACTCTACCTCCACCCCTTGATCTTGGCAAAGAGCTGTGATCAAAGCCGGAAAACCCAAAGCACCTTTTGCCTTGTCATTCCTAGTGTTGACTTCGTATCTCACAAATTTGTGGATTTCTTCAGAGATAATTGTGGCAACGTCAACAGTCAGATCCTCCCTCATTATGCAATAAAGGAGATGACATCTAGGGACATTCTAGTCTGACATGTGGTCAATGGGCACTATGTTTGCAAGTAAGAATGTGGTCCAGACTTGGGCCAAGGTTTTCATATCCCCTCTTAGAATTCTGAGAGGATTTCCAGTGGGTCCGACTTGATAAGAGCGGTTGGCAGCGCATATAAGGAGTGCTACTTCATTTTCATCATAAGGTTCATGACTCCTCCTTCTTCTTGTGAAGTCACAGCGTTGCTCTGGTTCTAGAGGTAGTGGATTACCAAGGAATTCACTGATGGTAGCTCAATCATAATTTACCCACCTCCCCCTAACTTTAGATCTCTTTTCACCAGGATTGTCCTCAGAATAAGCATTTGCATAGAACTCTCTGACAATTTCTGGATCAAATTTGGGAAGCGGGTCAGCCAACTTCATCCAATTCCTCCTGATAAGGCCATTCAAGAATGGATCATATTCATCCGGAAGTAGGACCACCTTTCTTTCTTTGATAAAGACCTAGTTCTTTATCTTCTCATACCGTTCTTCTCTTTCGGGGTCCCTAAAACGGTTGCTTATTGGCCTTTCAGGAGACGAGCTACTTGCACGTCTTCTCCTCTTCCCTTTGCTGGGTTCAGTAGTGGGAAGTCTAGATGTTGTCTTTGTTTTAGCCATGGACCTGCAAGGATGAAAATTAACCCACCAAAAACATGTCAAGTCAGCTTTCACAACTTAAATGACCAACCAAGACAAAATTAAGTCAAACATTTTGTCAAACAGCTTGAATGCATTCTTAAAATATGAAATTTTTGAACCAATTCGTGCATAAACAACCCACATTACTCTGTTACAACACCAATTTATATTAAAACTCACAACATAAACACAAAATGCAGCAAACAGAATATGGGCACTATCCTAGGGTTTGGAGTGTACAAAACCGTGACTGTGCTTGGTGAGATTGAAGAGAATGAGAAGTAGAACTTACCTTTGTACAGAAATTAGCAAAGGGAGACGAAATTTGTGAGTTAATATTCAAAGAATTGAGTGAGTGAATGGTGCGCTCAAAACTGAGAAGGAAGAATGTGAGCGAGAGTTGGGAGCGAGGGTTTGGGGAAAGAAAACTGAGAAGTTCAGCCCCTGCTACCCACTTAAACGCGAATTCTCGCTTAAGCGACTCATTCTCGCTTAAGCGAGATGAGCGTGAGAGGAAAATTTAAAAAGTCTTACGCAGGCGAGACTGTGTCGCCCAAAACACCCCTGGTGCAGGGCATTCTCGCCCAGGCGAGCCACTACTCGCTTAAGCGAGTATATCAGCAAAATTGGTTGGCTCAGGTTCTGCATATCTCGCCCAGG
>Ga0214543_1004620_pt1 | contig 25954 bp, 9 predicted proteins | sample CNSS2metaG_FD_160094 | JGI IMG/M metagenome (GOLD analysis project Ga0214543, IMG submission 160094) | Root nodule microbial communities from cowpea collected in UCLA plant growth center, Los Angeles, California, USA - CNSS2 | ecosystem: Host-associated > Plants > Roots > Nodule | place: USA... | reverse complement strand
GATTCACATTTTTATATATATATATATATATATATATATATATATATATATATATATATATATATATATATATATATTTTCACTCAATTGAGCTCAAATATGATCTAAATGAATGAATTTGTTTTCTTTCATTAAATTAACATTATCACCATTTAAAAGATATCGTATCCCAAAATTTGGATCATCTTTTACATTAGAATTTTGGTTTGACACGTTCCACTACAAAAATATATCTCATTAACAACCGATTTTAGTGATTAAAAGTTATTAGTAATTATAATAACTAATTTATAAACCTATTTACAAAATAAAAAATTATTAGTTACCAAAATATCACTATTATGAGTAAAAAATTACAATTAGACATTAAATTAATTATTAATTAATTAAAAACAAATTTAAAAATAAATTCTCTTGTTAGAAAAATGATTCGAATATTCTTGGAAATTAGTTTTTAGGAGAAAGGTCCTCCTAACTAGTGGAAAATCTAGTAGGAATAATGTAAACTCCTGAAAGAGTACAATTCATAGTTTAGGTATTATACACAATCCTTTTAATTAGTAGTTTAATTAATTAATGTGCAAATGTTGTTAGTGATCTTTTTAAGTGTACTTTCTTCAAATAATTGTATTGACCGTACTTTAGTTATGCATGCGTATACATGAGAATATACCATTCTCATGTTAATTAGCATTTAATTTGTTGGGACCAGTTCATGAGACAGCACTGCTACTGTACGAAGATGCTTAATATCACCAACCACCTCTTCAGCATATGCTACCATTGCACAACACTACAATTTAGTACACTCTTAATTTAATTAATGCTTTCAACGACAAAGATTTTGTTTACTTCCAAAAACTTTCTTTATTTACAAAAAACAAAATAAAAATAAAAAAGTTGAACTGGTTATACTTTTTGATTATTTATTTTATCCAATTAATTAACTTTGTTGTTCCTGGTACTTTTCACCGAAGAGAATTCATCGTAGTGTTTTTGTTATTCAGAAAAGTGGCAAACACGTTCCAACATGAAAAAAATATATATAACTGCAAGAGAATGCCATGATTAGGGTTAATTACCCGTTAAGTACTCTGGTTAGTGTTTTCCTTACAAAATGCCGAGGAGAAGGATATGCTATAATAATGGCATGTAATACTATATATATTATCACTTAGAGAACTCAAACCTTATTAAAATAAAACATTGCCCGACAACAATTTTTCTATGTCACAAAATCTTCTCCCTCATGTTAGAGGAATGATGACAAGATTAGGTTTGTTGAAATGATCGAGATTTTGAAATTTGTTTATTAATTTGAAATTTGCTTCATCTTCTGCAACTCCTTTTAATTACATTTTCAACCATTTGTCTTTGCTTGTCCTCCTTTTGGTATTTTTTTTTTAATTAATCATAACATGTCCCTCCAAAAAGTCAGCTTTCTTGTAAAAATGTTTTTACAAATTTCTTGGAAAAATGTAACATTATTAATCATAACTAAGATGTATATATATGTTTTGCAGAGTTTTAATTATATTAAAAAAAGTTTAAATTATTTTTTTTTTCAATATCCAATCTTTTTTAGGTTAAATTACTCTTTTGATCTCTCTATTTGTCATGAAATTTCAATTTGGTTCTCAAGTTTTTTCGTTGTCTCAATTTGGTTATCATTTTCTTAAAAATGACTCAATTTGTTTCTCACCGTTATCTTTGATCAGACGGTGTTAGAGTCAACGTCACGTATCAATTTCTGGTTTTTTTGAATTTTTTGAATTTTTTTGAATTTTTTTTTTTGAATTTTTGAATTTGTTATATTTTGTTTTACTATCTTTTCTCTTAACCACTGCTATGCATAAATTTCTCAACTACTCTGGCATTTTTTTGTGTTGAGCAAAAACCTAAATGACTATAACATAAACTGAGAATTAAGAAGTAATAATCATAATGGTTCCAATAATAGAGTGTGCATAAGATATATAAAAGATAGTTCCATCTGAAGCAACCGTTCTGATCATTTCGTTTTGTACTATGAATCGTGGTGGGAATCAATCAACAAGGATTATTATTTTCATTAATCTGTAAGTTAATTTAATTATGTGTTAGTTGGATTATGAGTGAGTAGTGCGGATCAAATAAGAGAAAAAGAAAGATTTATTGGAATATTTTATGTTGAGAGGGTCACAGTGATGGAGATATTGGTGGGAAATGTTAAGACTCAGGCTGTCCATAGATCACACAACATAATACTTAATTACATGTCCATGTCATCAAATTTTGGGTATTAAATGCTAATTTAACTTTATTAGGACTGATATAAGATATAAGTTTGAGTTAGCCAGGACTGATATTGATAAACACACTGTCTATTTTGGACTTATTTGAAGAGATTATTGATAAAAGACATTTTCTTAAATGTACATATTTGTTTGAAAAAAATCTAATTGTCTCTGTTTAATAGATTTGTTTTTACTGAAAAAAATATACTATTCAATTGTTTTTTCTGTTGCTTTCCCTTTCTATTTTTTTATGCCTGATTTTAATCAATGTGAGGTTCTGAAATTGCTGAGATGCAATATCACTCACTACTAAAGAACGCATAATTTTTGTTAATTTTTTTATGAAAACTGTCTTTAAGTAATTTTTATAAGTTTTGGTATGAATAATAGTTCGTAAGAAATTACTAGCAATTTGTTTGTAAAATATTTTTTACAAAACAATTTTTACAGTAAATTTTCTAATAAATACTTATAAATTTTTTAATTTTGTAAAAAATAATTATCTAAAAAAAATTATTAAATAAAATTTCTAGAAAAAAATATTTTCTTATAAAATTTTATAACAAATTTGTAATAAATATGAAAATTCCTGGTAATTACTATACATCTCGTTTATATTTATTTTATAATTTTCTACAATAATAAAAACACAGTCACATTACATTGCAACCTAGAAAGCTTAAAATTGTTCCTAAGAATATGTGCCAAGAACTTTGTTACTAAAAATAAAAATAATTTTTTCATAAATTAAAATTTGATTTTTAACTTATACATAAACTTGTTCTGGTTTATGAAAAAAATAACTTCATTTTCCTTTCTTTACAAATACTACGAGTTCTTCGAGACCTACCGTAAGTAAAATAATAAAACATACACACACAACAACTGCATTTTTAAGAGTTTAATCATGCTACTAAGTATTATTGTAGTTAGAGTTGTGATTGGGTTATTATTTTCACGAGGCTTGTAATATATGGTAGCAATTATGCTACAAATATTTTTGTCAAACTTTTATTTACTAAGATTGATATCGTATTTAACTATAGAGGACTCTTGATGCAATAGATCTGTTTGTTATAGAACCCTATTATTCTCATCATGTAGACTAGAAAATTCTAACTAATTGTGTCATTCAACGGACCTTTGTTAGGACATGGATATAAAAATTAATATATAAGTAAAACATTATTTCGTAAATTTTAATATATTTGACAATCTAAATTTCTTTTTATATATTTATCAAAAAAATCTCTCATTAAAAACTAATTTTAGTAATTAAAAATTGTTAGTTATTATATTGAGCAATTTAGATAATAATTTACGAAATAAAAAATTATTTCTACCAAAATAGTCACTATTATGAATAGAAAAATTATAATTGTTCTCTAAACTTTAAATATCAAGGCTTTGGCTATGAAAAAAGAATTAGTTTATAAATTGATCATCAAACGTTAGTTACCAATGTTTTTGGCTACCAAACGAAATTAGTTTCTAAATTAGTCTCGAATTAATTAGTGACCAATTATAATTTTTTATTCATAATAATAACTATTTTAGTATTTAATAATTTTTTATTTTATAAATTGACATCTAAATTGATTATTATAGTAACTAACAATATTTAGTCACTAAAATTTATTATTATTTAAAAGTTTCTTGAAATGTATATAAAAATTTTATGACCCTCAAAATATTTATTGAAGACCCATTCACCTTTTTGTAATCCACTTTAAATATTAAGCACCCTATTTTCTCCTCATATCTCCTCATTTGTCACTAACACATTTTGTAATAGATTCCTATTTTGGAAGAACGTATTTTGAACTTCATTAGATATATTTCCCTTTTCCCTCATATCATATTTCCCTACACCTTCTCATAACATAAGTGCCTCAATAATAACCACATACCAATGTATTGTAAGATAATTTTCTTCTTCTCTACTCATCCCACATGCGAACTTCTCTAACTCATAAGATGAGTAGATATTTACAAGAACTACCTTTACCTTGTATTTGGATAAAAAATTTCAACAATTTTAAAAAATTGAAATCCATTGCATTTGAAATTCTTGTAATTGAATTTCCTTCATTTTTTAAATAATATGTTTGGATATAGTAATTGAAATACCTTACAGTTCAATTTCTTATCTGGATAAAATAATTGAATTTCTATTATGTGATAAAATTTTATTTTAATAATATTTATTTTAATATATAAATTTTGAAATTAAATTTAACAAATATAATTGTCAAATTAAAATATTTAAATTCGATCAAATTTCGATCGAGCCGACTCGACCAAATTCAGCCAACTATGTCACATTCGGCCAAATTTCGATCGGTGTTAACTCGACCAAATTTCTCCAAATTTTGGTCGAGGTCAACTCGATCAAATTTAGACAAATTTAAGAATGTGTCATTTCGGCGCCGCTCGTCCGAGTCGTTGTGCCAATCGGACCCGTCGGGCCGATCGAGCCCGTTTGGGTCTTCGGGCCGATCAGGTCCGTTTGGGTTGTCGGGTCGGTCGGGTCTGTTTAAGTCGTCGGGCCGGTCGTGTCTATTTAGGTCGTTGTGGTGGTCAGGCCCTTATAGGTCGTCGGGTCATTCGAGCCAGTTTGTGTCGTCGGGCTGGTCAGGCTTGTCTGCGTCGTCGGGCCAGTTAGGCCTATTAAGGTCGTCGACCCGGCCCGTCTCGTCTACATCGTTGACCTCGACTAGTTCGTCAAGCCGACCCAACCTGTTAAGGTCGTTGAGCCGATCAGACACGTTTGTATCGTTGGGCCCTTCTGGATTGTCAGGCTGGTTAGGCTCGTTTGGGTCGTTGGATCGGTCGGGCCTATTAAGGTCGTCGACCCCCAAGCCCGTTTGGGTCATCAGGCTCGCCCATCCCGTCTTGGTTGTTGAGCCCGCTGACCTGTCTTGGTTGTCGGGCCCATTAACTCGTCTTAGTCATCGGGTCTTTTTGGGTCATCAGACCCGCCTGGCTCGTCTGGGTCGTCGATCCCATTTTGGTAGTTAATCATGCCTGACCCACCTTGATCATCGATCCATCTGACCCGTCTTTGTCGTTGGGCCTATCTGGATCGTTAGGCTGACCCAACCAGTGTATATCGTCAGGCTAGCTTGATTCGTCTCGGTCATCTAGGTCCTTTGAGTCAAATTGACACCTCTAATATTGAACAATGAGAAATTCCACAAATTGTGTAATTTCAATTTCCTTCCTTTTTGAATGAATTTCAAATTCTACTATTTTTAGTTATTTAAAATACCTTCTTATAATCATTCAATTTCAATTTCCTTCTAGTTTCCTCATCCAAACAAGTCATTTACTTAGAAGAAATTCAAATTCTCCAAATAAATGAATTACCCTCTTAAATTGCCTCATCCAAACACGTTATTAACCTTTTTCCTCCAATTCTCTCAATATCCCAACACATCCGTATCTCATAAATGAATTTGCAACATCCAACACCATTTTATCCGACATATATTTTCCCAATCTTCGAGTCTTCCTCATAAGTATTGACACAACGCCACATCTTTATTTCCAATTTTGTTTCTTAGACACTTAACTAAACTTGTTCTTTTAAATCTCAACTTCATCCCTCTCTTAAATTAGATGATATTATGATCATTCAGCATCTAGCTAGTTGTAGACTGTCAAAATTATAATGATTAGAAAATATATTTTTAAGGTGGTTTATTAATTATTTAATTTAAAAGATTATAATAAAAAGTAAAATGGTTTATTAATTTAGAATATTTTTTCATTTAAAAGATTTTTTAAGAGATAAGATTTGGTGAATGATTATACAATTAAGATACTACAAAAAAATCAGGTATTATTGACGATCATTATCCATCAGTAACTACAAAAATCTGTCGATAATCGTATTTTTTCAATGAATTACTAATAGGAAAAAATCTGTCGGCAAAAATACAGTAGGTAACCTTTATATAAGAGCAATTCCAATTACTAACTCTTTTTATAGGGTCATGTTTCTAAACTCCAGATCTTATTAGAATTGTCATTAAAGTTTGCTGAATTCACATGCAAAAAATCCCTACCAACCAACCCTATACCGTTTAATCGAAAAAAAAAAAAGAAAAAAAAACCTTGTTAAACAGACAAGATTCAACATCTATAACTTATTGCAATATTTGCAAAATGCAGGATTCTAATCAAAACCCACCCCTCTTCTTTCACTCTCAAATCACTGGCCTTCAAAACAAAAGGAATGTGGGTTCACAACTAAAACTCCCAACCCTGAATGATAGTGTCACACATGTTTGTAACTATATAAATCCCTTTCTTTATCATATGCAACAATCATCACTCTTCAAAAGCCCAACCTAACTAAGAAACCTTATAGCGCAAAAAACCAATCATCACACCACCAATGTCGTAGGCAAGCTTATCAACAAAGCCACACCTCCATTATTAATCAAAACTCTCTTAACACAATCCAATAAGCCAAGAAGTAGGAAAATCAAGCACGAAACGGGATAGCTAAAGTAATTCCTTTAAACAAGTTTTGTAAGAAGATGAAAACAACGAACCAAGTTCCAAATATCAACATCAACATTAACTACCATATTTTAACCTACCTCGATGGTCGGCAAGCTAGCAACAACGACATCGTCCATGAGCTTACCCCTCTGAATTCGTGATTTTAAAGAGAGGATGTCGAAGATAGGGCAACCAAATGACTTTGTTTTCATCAAGAACAATATTCAAATACCAAATGAATACAATCCTAATATAAGAGTAAGTAGTCATGTTCGAACCCTAACCTTTTTTGAAAGCAATTTCACCCTTGTTCACGCATTCACCTTTTTCCAAACGCAAACACCTCTTCACCTTGAGGACCACTACTTCTTCCTCGACGACCGACAGAAAATGCGAACAAAATGATGCCTTCAAGCCACGATAGCAAACACGAACGTGACATAGTGCATGACAGACTCACCAAAGGGTTATTTCACTATTTCTCAATGGGGGCGATTCATGTTTGGGAAAAACTGAAAAAATGGGAGGGGCAAAAGGTGATTCATGTTTGGTAAGGGGAGGGAATATGAAATTTTAATATTTTTCATCCACTAATTTATCGATGGATCACATCCATCAGTAATTAGGATATAAGTTTTTTTTAGGATTTACTCGATCACTAAAAGGATATAAATATTTCCCTCCTTCTCTTAATCGCTATTTTATTTGTACATATGTCACTTTCAATGAGTCTTCCTTTTACTCCAAGTGTCCTTCTGCTCCTTGTGTATCTCCGTATATTACAAACAATATTCTTGTTGTTTGTGATCCTCTTATTATGCCTAGTCCACTATCAGATTTTCCTCCTCCAACACCACTTCAGGTTTAAGCATCCTTCTACGCCTTGTGTATCTCCTTCTACTACAGACAATATTCCTCTTGTTTGTGATCTTCCTTTTGTGTCTAGTACAAAGTCAGATTCACCTCCTCCAATACCACTTTAGGTTTATAATTGAAGACATTGTTCCCAACAACCACCAAATGACTCACTTCTAGTGTCAACTCCTTTGTCTCCTACAGCCTTGAAAACTAAGTCTAAACTTTTAATTGTCGTCCGTAAAGGTATATATTTTACATGTAATCTCTTTCCTCATTATACTGCTTTGAGTTACCATATATTATCTCCAACTTTTTATATTTGCCTTTCATCTATTTCTTTTGTGTCAATTCCCAAATCTGTAGGTGATGTCTTAGTCCATCTTGGTTGGTGTTAGGCCATGCTTAATGAACTGAGTGTTCTTCAAAACAATGGAACTTGGGAGCTTATACAATTATCACCCAGGAAATATGCTCATGGTTGCAAGTGAATTTTTGCAATCAAAGTTGGTCTTGATGGTACTATTGACCATTACAAAGCTCATCTTGTGGCCAAAGGTTACACACATTTTTTGTTTAGATAATGGTGATACTTTTTCTCTAGTGTCAAAGATGGTTTGCTTTCTTATTTATACAGTAAACATTCACTTAAGTCTACATTTTGATCTTGAGCATTTAATGCGAACTTAATTGGGATGTGGACTTACGAAATTTTAGGAGTCATATTGCAATATGAAATATTATGAGTCATATAATTACATTATAAAATATTATGAGTGTTGAAAATTTGTAGGGATTTTGAAAATATGAGAGATATAAAATATTATATATATATATATATATATATAAATGTAACAAAATATAAAGTCAAATGACTTTACGAGATTTTTTTTCTGAAAATAAAGTCATAAAATTATTGATCCAGGAATTTTCCCTTTTCTAAATGTGAATTTAGGCGAGATGCAGACTTAAATTAGTACGGACTTATGCAAATGTTTATTGTAGTAATGGTTACTCTTCAATAATGGTCTCTTTACCAACTAGATGTCAAAAATGTTTTTCTCAATGAAGATTTGCAGAAAGAAATTTACATGGAGCAACCTCTAGGTTTTATTGCTCATGTGGAGTCTTCTGGATTGATATGTCGTCTTCATAAATCTTTATATAGCCTAAAACATTCTCTTAGGATCTGGTTTGGAAAATTTAGCAATGTTGTTCAACAATTTGGTATGCCATGTAGTGAGGCAGATCATTCAGTCTTTTATCATCACTCAAGTGTTGGGTGTGTCTATTTGATAGTATATGTTGATGACATTTTTCTTATAGGAAGTGACCACCACGGAATCTCCAGATGAAACAACATCTTTGTCACCATTTTCAAACCTTGGCAAACTCATATATCTTGGGTATTGAGGTAGCACAATCTGATTGGAATTATTATATCTCAAAGGAAGTATAGATTGGATATTTTGGAGGAAACTAGATTGATGAATTCTAAATTTGTTGACTCACCCATGGATCCTAATACCAAACTTCTACCAAATTAGGGGGACCCTTTCTCAGATCCTAAGTACTATAAAAGATTGGTTGGAAAATTGAATTATCTTACTATTACTTGTCCTAACATTTTCTTTGCAGTCAGTATGGTGAGTCAATTCCTCAATTCCCCATGTGAAGATCGTGGGAATGCAATCATTCATATATTAAAATACATTAAAGGGTATCCAGAAAAATGTTTGATATATGGTTGCAATAACCATACAAAAGTTGTTTGTTATTCAGATGTTGATTGAGCATGATCTCCTACTAATAAAATATCTACTTTCGGATATTGTGTCTCAATTGGTGGTAACTTGATATCTTGGAAGAGCAAAAAATAAAGTGTTGTACAATATCTAGTGTAGAAACATAATATAGAGTTATGGCATCAACCACTTGTGAACTTGTTTGGCTTAAGCAATTGCTGAAAGAGTTGCAATTTGGAGATATCACTCATATATGTGACAATCAAGCAACTTTTCATATTAGCATTAATCATATCTTTCATAAGAGAATCAAATACATTGAGATTCATTGTCATTTCATTCGAGAAAAAAATATATCTAGAAACATCAAAATTGAGTTTGTTAACTCAAGTGATCATTTAACAAATATTTTCAATAACTCTTTACGAGGACCTCAAATTAATTATATTTGTAATAAATTTGGTACATACAATTTATATGCACCAACTTAAGGGAAGTGTTAGGTTTTTATATTCTGTCTTATGTTATTTTATATATTTATTAGTATTTGGACTCAGCGCATATTTTCTTTGTTATAAATACCCGATGTGTATTTTTCACACAAAGGAAATTAACCTTATAACTAGTTTCACTATATTCAACCGTTACATTATTAATACAATGAATTATATAATGATTATAACTTATAAGGTGCAACTTTTGACCTTGTATTAAACGTTCATTGAACATTATCTTCTAAAAAAAATGTATTACATTTTTTAATATTTTCTCTAATAAAACATTGTTATTTGGATGCAGTGAGATGATTACCCGGTAAGGATCCCTTTAGATAAAGATCATTATTGGTACAAGCTAAATAGCCTTTAATAGCACATTGTTTGGATTGTTGAAAAACCAACAAATTTTATAATGTAGTTATTTACTTCTCCATGAGCTTTATTATCCCCTCATTTTCCTTTGTTTTGATCTTCACCTAATTTCTCTTCCCTTGTTTCCACACCATTTGTAGGTTTCTTTTCCTCTTTGTTGTTTTAGGTCACTTGTATTCCTTTAATCAATTTTCCATTCTCACCCTTTATTAGTTCACTCATTTTTCCATCCTCACATTGAGATAAGACACTTAATGGGATACAATATTATTATGTGAACGGTTTATATTGGTTCAACTATTTTTTATATTTTCTAAATAAGACACTCAACATCTAGAAACAACTATCTTTATAAAACTTTTTACAAATACTCACATTGAAAAAAAAAATAACATAAATATCTATTTAAAAATTAAGTCATATCATAAAGTCATATCTTTCTTTGAGTACTTAGTAAATGCTTGATTTTGACTTTTTTATTTACATATTTAAGGCCCATTGTATTTTGTGAAACGTTATTTATCTTATATGGGATAGCGTAAAAGTTTCACCAAAAAGTACTTCGAAAAGTTGCAAGGACAAACAAGTGAAAATAAATAAATATTTTGAAGTTTGTAACAACCAGTAGTCTTGGTGATTAAGATGGAGTAATATAAATATGTGTCTCTTTTGAATTTTTTTCCCCTAAAAAATTCTCTATAGTCTACTATATCTTTAAAGTGAAAGAAAAGCTTTCTAGAGTAACTATTTCTAAAAATTCCCTTGAACCTACTTCTTTATGTCTTCTTTATTTAGTATGTAAAAATTAATTTTAATTTATGAATAAGTTTTTTTAAAAGATTTTAAGAAAAAATCATCCAAATAAATAAGTTCCATAAAGACCATTTTCTTATGGAGTCAAATTTGACATATGCTAGTAAACCCTATTTGTACACCTAATAATATTTAAACTATTAAGTTCAATAGCTATTACAAATAATAAAAAGTGTCTATATATTATTCCTACTTAAATTTAAAAATGTCGTCAAGAAATGAAAAATCATTATATAAATAGTGAATTCTTTAATTATATTGTCAATCCTATTTTTATTTGTTATATATATAATATCGTTAGTATCCGACATGTTTCAGTTTGGCCCAAGAACATTGCGTTTTTCTTTTGGTCCAAACACTAGAGAAAAAGGGTTTTTCTTTCTGCACTCCCAATTTTTCTTCCTACACCCAAAACTTTTTTTATAATTTCATCGCTACCCTTTTGATTTGTAATTACCGGCTTTCAGAATCCGGTGTTACCGGCTTTTAGAAACCGGTATTACGGGCTTTCAGAATTCAGTTTTATCGATTTTCAAGATACGAATAGTGGCAAAACACGAATAAAAATTTTAGGGGTGCCAAATTTAATTTTTTTATATATAAATTAATTTTCTGGGTTAAATAAAAAGTTCTTCATTTTCTTTACTTAAATCATTTTTATAGAGTGATTTACGTATGCACTTTTCAATTTCTAATATTTCTAAATTATTGAATTCACGCAAGAGAGGTATTCTAATTTCTATTCCAAATCAAGGTTATCCAACTAATTCATTATGTTTAGCAGAATTTGTAATGCAACCCAAGATATATCCATAAGTTTTACCATTTCAGTAGAAAACACAATAACCTTTAAATTTCATAATTTAAGGTTGTACTAATTTGGGCAAAAATATAATTAAGGTTCATGCCAATTTGATAGAAGAATTCCTAAAATCATTATTAGGGTTCTTACTAATTTGGGTAAAATTTAATTTAGAAGAAACATCATAGGAGAATCATAAATTTAAGATACATAAATTATAATAAAATATTAATGATTTATGGCAGATATTGAGATAATCATTTATCTCCTTACTTTTCTTTTTTACTTTAATACTTTCTTGATGACTTATTGAGAAATAATTTTATTATGACCAGAGATAGAACCTTAATCGCTTTTATCAACCAACATCCATCAAGTTAATTTTCATTTTTAAACAATAAAGATATACAACTAAAAAATATATAAATAAAATTATTAGAAAATTTCTTAAATTTAATATAAACAATATAATTATATATAAATATAATTTTAAAATATATAAAAATATATATAAAAAATTAAAAACAAAAATTGGGGTTATGGGCTTTCAGAAACCGGTCTTACTGACTTTCAGAATCCGGTGTTACCGGCTTTCAGAAACCAGTGTTACCGGCTTTCAGAAACCGGAGTACCGAATTTGATTCTTGGGAGTGCGGATTGCAGAGATATTTAATTTATAATTTATTTTTATTTTTTTGAAGGATATAATGGTCTTCACAGTCAAACTTAGAGATGCAAGAAGAAAAATTGGGAGTGTAGGAAGAAAAACCCGAGAAAAATACTCTTTGAATCTTGGGAAAATTACTATCTGGATCAGCCCATTAACATTTAATATAAACAATATAATTATATATAAATATAATTTTAAAATATATAAAAATATATATAAAAAATTAAAAGCAAAAATTGGGGTTATGGGCTTTCAGAAACCGGTCTTACCGACTTTCAGAATCCGGTGTTACCGGCTTTCAGAAACCAGTGTTACCGGCTTTCAGAAACCGGAGTACCGAATTTGATTCTTGGGAGTGCGGACTGCAGAGATATTTAATTTATAATTTATTTTTATTTTTTTGAAAGATATAATGGTCTTCACAGTCAAACTTAGAGATGCAAGAAGAAAAATTGGGGGTGCAGGAAGAAAAACCCGAGAAAAATACTCTTTGAATCTTGGGAAAATTACTATCTGGATCAGCCCATTAACATTTTGATGACGGTGTAATTACAAATAAGACAATTACTGCTTGTACCTCATAAAACTTTTCTCCCACCCATCAAAATGTTTTCTGAAGGAGAGAATCTTTGCTAGTAACAGGCTTTTACTTCCTGCACGCAACAATTTCCTGATGAACCTCCCACTTTTCAATAAACTTTGTAAAAGTGACTTGGTTCATGTTTCAAAAAATTTTCAAAACACACTTTCTAGAATTTGAATAATAAGATTTCTAAAGCAAAATTTTCAAAACAAAACTTTCAGACTACGTGAAATGTATTCTCGATAAAACTTTTTTGAAATAAAATTTTCAGAATGCATATAATATCTTTGAAATAAATCTTCTTGAACAATTTACATGAAATGTATTTTAGAAAGTATTTTTCAAAATACATAAAATATGTTTCGAAAAAAGCTTTTAGCAAACTTTTTTAAAATTTTCTCTCTTCTTTCCTTACAACAGCAAAATGATGGAAATATAGTAAAAAAAAGAGAGTTATAACCTATGAAATCATGAATATTATCTAAATTTAACGTTAGACTGACACTAGTTATTCATTTGACCGTAAGATAAAATAATATTTTATATTTGTGCGTGTGTATATTATTATTGCTGGATAAATTTTTCAAAAAATTAGTAAATAAGTGAGACAAATATATTTAATTAAATTGAAAATTTCCTTTCCCTTGATCCCTTATTAAATGATATTCATACTCTTTTTATATATATATATATTTGTCTTATATATATATATATATATATATATATATATATATATATATATATATATATATATATATATATATTTTAAACCTCCATCGTCTTATTTTATGTATTTATAGGTTGGTGAAAAATATAAAATTTTAATATTGCAACCTATAATAATTAATGCCATTTTATTAAAGCATATGGGAAGTGGTGTTGATTTAAAAATTAGAGAATGTAAGTATGTTATAATAAGATCATAAAATAAACAAGTGTAATTTTTCTTTTTATTAAACTTGGATAGATTTTTCCATTAAATATCCAATAAAAAAGATGTGTGGTGGAGAGTTTGTGAGATAATATACTACTAATATTTCTCAAATTAAAATATCGTGATGATTAAATTGAAAGGTTAATTAAACATGGAAGAAAATTCAGTCCATTAGAAGCGTCCACATGTCATGAAATGCTCCATATGAACAAAAACGATTACATCACTTTAGATAATCAAAGTTAATAAAATATATAAGGGCTTAATTTTATTTATTTGTATCACAACATTTTGCCACCATTAATATATTATATTTTCTTTCCAATTTTGATAAAATCAGTAAAATTAATTATCGTATTTAAGGTATTATTTATTTTAAAGATTAAAGTTGAGTTTTATGTTTGTAAAAAATATATTTAAGAAGTTAAAATGTGACAGGATAATCAAATTGTCTTTAGCCTTACTTTCTAAATATAATGAAATTATTAAGCATATCATAACAATTTTAATATTTAATATGCATTTTAAATCTACAATTTTTTTCATTATTAATCAATCACAGACTATTTTCTAAAGTTATTTTAAAAAATATTATATAAAATTAATATGTAACAACAACCAAATAAATTAACGAGTAAGATAACAGTTATGTTATCCAGTTAATAAAAAAAAAGTAACACGTTGAACTTAATTAAAACTATTGTTTTTAGAAAATGACTACCACTATTTTTCAAATTAACAGTAATTTTTCTTTTCAAGAATGAAAGTCCAAAAGTTTACACTATTTATTTTTGTTTAGTGATATGAAATTGAAATCCTCACTTTGATAATTACTTAAATGAAGTTATTTAAATAATTAAGTGCATGCATCATTTTGCATAATGAGGGGCCACGTTTCTCCGTGGCACGTAATCATCTTGAAAACTTGGCATTATATATCATCAAGCATGCTGCTTAAATCTCTGTTTCAACTTTCAATCATTGTAATTAAAAATGCTAATGACGTTTTCCTTTAGGGTTTCAAGAATATGCATTATTGTAGTTGGTCATTAACCATGAATATATGTGTTTATGTCATGTATATTACTAATGTAATTATGTAATCACCCTTCAATTAGCCTCCACTCTCTACACTAATAACATTTTAAAGTTTAAATTAAAAAATTTTAAATAAAGTAGAATTTATAAGAACATATATCCTTACAATATCCATTACTAACTACACATAGACATGGAATTTTCGAATATCAAGTATATTTTGAGAATAACCCATCTCAATTATAATAAATATTTAGAGTACTAATCACACGATTAAGCAACTAATGAAAAATTAAAGTCAAAATATATATACCATCAAGACTCACACACTTATAAATAAATAATAATATTAAGATATGTATTATGCATATTTTATATATTTATTATCTTAATTATTATTATTATTATTATTTATTATTATTATTACTAGCGTAACACAGGCGTTATTGTGTCTGTGTGTATGCATTTTTTAAATATGCGTGATATTATATTAGTAGGTGATAATATTATAATGTTATTAAGTTAATATTTATTAAAATAAAGTGAAATATATCCGAACAGATAAAAGAATAACCATTGATAAATAAAGAAGAAGAGAAGAAGCAGAGACATATGATTTTATAAAAAGTTTGTAAAAGTAACGGTCAATTTTTAAAAATTTAATAAATTATTATATTTAAAGGGTAAAATCGGTATTTTAAAAAGTGGACACAAAAAAGGGAATCCCCTTTATATATTGTTATAGATTATCTCGAGTGTTAGCCATATCTGTCGATACGGTTTCATCGGATTCGAGCATTGAAAAAAAAAATCTCTATCAATAGTGTGAAAGTCATATTGATTATTTAAGAAAAGAAAAATTATTTGAGAGCTTAACTTAAAACTCATTTAAGAATTAAGTTTTTGTCTTATTATTTCATATAAATTAGTTTAATTTTAAAAGAGGATGTGATATATAACTTATTTTTTAAATATTCTTTTCTCCTTTTCTTTATATGTGTATTTGAGTCAACTTTTTCTTCTTTTAAATAAGAAAATCAAAAAAGAAAAAAAAGGTGTCAAACGAAGACTTAGACTCACATGTCTTCTTTTAAGGATAGATGATTCTCTCTTAAACTTGGATTCCTCTTCATTTTTAGAAAAACTTCTATTTATAGAAATGATGAACGATTTTTAAATCATTTCTTATGCCTCTTTTCAATTTATTATGTCTAAAAGTATTGAATACTTCTAATAATACTTTATTTAAAACTTTATAGTAATATAATTCCAAGATATTAATCCGATTTAAAATATATAATCTTTATGTTTATAATATCCATCAATACGCAATATCATACGTGAAACAAATAATATCAATACATTGAAGCTACTGAGCGAATACCTAATTCTTTGGAAAGTTGAACTTTTTTAATCCAATTGTTACATTTGATTTAATGATTTATTTGGGAGTACAGTCTTCTTTAGATTTTGGTAAGAAAATTATGGATTTTAGGCAGATATAATTGTTTGTTAAAAATTAAGAAAAAATGTGTTTTTTTAAAAGGGTAAAATATATATTCCTTCTCCATACTGTTTTAAAAATTTTCATACCTAAATTAGATACATACTTATTTTATTTCCGTAATTTATGAAGATAATGTAAAACATTATTTCAAACAATAACACATGAAATGTTTATTTCATAAAATACAGAATCAAAATAAATATATATTTAGTATATGGATGCAACATAATTACTAAAAATAAATTAGAAACGAAAAACATATTCAATATTTTTTTAATTGCATAATGCAACATTTGTTATTAACTACAAGAAAAGGGTGAAGAAATCCTACATTCTTTAATCAATAAATTCAAGAAATATTTTCACATAAATTTTTTAAAAGGAGATCATTTTCTTTAAAAATAAAGATATCCGTTAATAAATAAATTTTAAAAAATTCCTTGAAAATCATGAAGTATTACTACTAGAAAAATGCAATTTAGTCACCGATATTAGTCACCGAAATAATTTAGTCACAAATTGTGACTAAATTAGCCATCAAATCATAATAGTCGTAAATAACCACCGATTTAGCGACTGAATAAATATATAATAATTTTTATTTCTATGGCCACTGAAATAGCAACCAAAATTTTTTTAGTCTCTAAATATTATGTTTTACCCATTGATTTAACGACCAAAATAAATCTTATTTTATAAAATATTTAATATAATAATTAGCCATCGAATATTTTCAGTCGCTAAACATTATTTAATATGTAATGTTTTAGTCATCGATTTAGCGACCAAAATAAATTTTATTTTGTAAAATATATTTAATATGGTAATTAGCCATCAAATATTTTTGGTCGCTAAAATATTATTTCATACGTAATATTTTTAGCCACCAATTTAGTGACCGAAATAACTTTTATTTTGTAAAATATATTTAATATGGTAATTAGCCACCAAAAATTTTCCGTCGTTAAAATATTATTTATTATGTAATGTTTTAGCCACAAATTTAGTGACTATTTGAGTAACCAATAATTTTTTACTTTGTGAATTGGTATCAAAATTGGTCACTATAGTGACTAACAACTGTTGGTCAGTAAAATTGGTTATTAATGAAGCAATTTATTGTAATGACGCAAGTCTTGATTTGAATGCAATGACTCACAACATTTAATTTAAGAAAAGGGGTTAATTTTTTTTATATTAGGTTAAGTCGTATTCCATGTGCGCAACTTTATTATATTGAAGTCGACAATGCTAAATACGACTTCGTGTTTTTAACATTGAAGTCTTCAATGACATTGACGACTTCAATATGAATTCATGTATTCCATGTACGACTTCTTCAAAATGCTTCAAATGAAGTCGTGCTTTGTTGCACGACTTAACCTTATCCATATTTTTTTTTAAAAGCGAATACAGATCGGTAATATAAAAAAGAAATTAACCTCTTTTCGTAAATTAACCCACAACATACCTATGCTTCAATAACAAGGCATAACAAATTTTGATGTGTCTGAAACAATGTGAAAGAGGTATTAAATATTGTCTAATTTACCACAAGATGCTTAGTCATAAAAGCTTAGACAAAGACTTTGAAGATTGAAAAGTTGTGTTATGTGTGCATATCAAGAGCACACAAAGTCTTCAAAAAAGGACTATAAAAACTTAGATGATATCTCTTCAAGTCTTAAAAAGGGATTCTTAGACTACAACAATCATTAACCAAATAAACAATACAAACATTATATATATTGGAAAAAACCCTTAGAGAATCACTTTATTAATAGAGAAATAAAATAAACACAAAGAAATACATAAACAACTCTCCATTGCTCTTTGACCTCGAGTACACCCACACCCTCAAAAGCAATAATTTAAGAAGAGTAAAATACAAACTTGAAGTGTCTTTGACTCGGGGCAAGGAACATCATGGACTTAGAGTCCATTATATAGTCACTAATACCAACTCCCTAGGTTATCCTAGGTTATGTGGGACTTTTCAACAAATTTTATTTTCATCATCCCAACATTTTCCACCCTAATTAAAATAAACACATCTTCATTGCCTTTACCAGCTATCATACTCCATCATGAAGAGTATAACTTGAAATTGAATTGTCCCGAGAATTTCTACTTTGAATCAAACTATCCCAAGAATTTCTAGTTGCAACCAAACCATCCCAAGAATTTCCACTTGGAATCAAACCATTCGAAGAATTTTTACTTGGAATCAAACCATCCCAAGAATTTCCATTTGGAATCAAATGTTGGCAAAAAGAAGGAAGCCTAGTGATTTTGAATGATGATCAAGCAAATGAATGATGATCAAGCAAGAATGAAGACAAAATGTTAAATGTTTAAAGTTATCTTGTAAAATAAATTAAGTGTGTTGTAGAACAGTTTTACTTAACTTAGAATCAGTAGCATAACCTTCGTCTCTCTAAGTTTTCTCATTTTTGAAAAAACTGCAATGATAATTGATTATCACTATTGATAATCGATTATCTGTGCAAAAATTTTATTTTTCGAAATCCTACTGGAATAATCGATTATCTCTCAGAATAGTTGATTATTCTGTTCAAAATTTGTTTTCAGAAAACCTACTGGAATAATCGATTATCATTAGTGATAATTGATTATCCTTGGTAGTTGGAACATGACGTTTCAGTTTTTAACCTAATTTTTGAAACCCCTATTTAAAAAACTGCAGTTCAACTTCGAGAATACCTTTTTGAGAAGCTAGAGTGCTAGTGTTGTGACATAAATGAGCTGCTCATATTCATATGCAACATTTAAACAAACTAATCTCTAAAGAATTAGTAATTGGTTTGCCAAAAATAAAGTTTGAAAAAGATAAATTATGTGTTGTTTGTCAAAAAGGAAAACAAGTAAAATCATCATTTCATTCAAAAAATGTGGTTTCTACATCAAAGTCATTAGAACTTTTGCATATGAATTTGTTTGCTCATTCTAGGATAAAAAGCTTTGGGGAAAATTACTATGCTCTTGTTATTGTGGATGATTACTCAAGATATACTTGGACTTTCTTTCTCACACTAAAAAGTGAGACTTTTAAAGCTTTTAAGAAATTTGCAAAAGTGATTCAAAATGAAAAAGATTTGAAAACAAAGTTTTGAGAAGTGATCATGGAGGGGAATTTCAAAATGAATTGTTTGAAAAATTTTGTGAAGAAAATGGGATTATGCATAATTTTTCTGCACCTAGAACTCCTCAACAAAATGGAGTTGTAGAAAGGAAAAATAGATCCTTAGATGAACCATCCCGCATAATGTTGAACGAATATGAAGTGCCTAAATATTTTTGGGCTGATGTTGTGAGCACGACTTGTTATGTACTTAATAGAATGCTCATTAGACCCATCTTGAAAATTACTCCTTATGAATTGTTTAAAGGAAGAAAGCTTAATGTAGCACATTTGAAAATATTTGGATGTAAATGTTTTGTCCAAAATAATAGAAAAGAAAATTTGGGTAAATTTGATTCTAAAGCAGATGAAGCTATTTTCTTAGGATATTCATTAACCAATAAAGCATATAGAGTTTTTAATAAAAGAACTTTAAATGTAGAAGAATCCATGCATGTTGCTTTTGATGAAATTATAGACCTTGAGGAAAATCCTCTTGAGTCAAATAAAACAAATGCAGGTGATGAAGAATATCTTAAAGAAGCTCTTGATGAGATGTACCTAAATGAGAACCAATTGGCTGAACCTGAAGATCTTGCAAAAAGCTGGAAATCACCTAGAGGATTGTCTCTGGAAAATATCATTGGAGATATATCAAAGGGAGTAGTTACTAGAAATATGTCAAATTTTTGTATGACTGTTGCTTTTGTTTCATAGATAGAATCCAAAAATGTAGGTCTGGGAACTCAATTGAAAGGAATGAGGTCTGGGAACTCATTCCTAGGGATGATTCACACCAAGTAATAGGAACAAAGTGGGTGTTCAAAAACAAGCTAATGAAGATGGAAACATCACTAAGAACAAAGCCAGACTTGTAGCAAAAGGATACAAACAAGAAGAAGGTATAAATTATGATGAGACATATGCTCCAGTTGCAAGGTTAGAAGCTATACGTTTACTTCTTGCTTACGCGTCTCTCATGAAATTCAAACTATATCAGATGGATTTTAAAAGTGCCTTTTTAAATGGATTTATTAAAGAATATGTGTATGTTGAACAACCACCTGGTTTTGAAGATTATAAATTTCCTAATCACATTTATAAATTGAAGAAAGCATTGTATGGATTAAAAAAAGCACTTAGATCTTGGTATGAGCGATTAAGCACATTTTTGTTAGAAAATGATTTTGAAAGAGGAAAAATTGATTTGACTCTGTTCATTAAAAGAGTAGGTGAACATATTTTGCTAGTTCAAATTTATGTGGATGATATAATATTTGGATCTACTAATAATTCTCTATTTAAAGGTTTTGCAAGTATAATGCAGGGAGAGTTTGAACTGTCAATGATGGATGAATTGACATTCTTTCTGGGTTTGCAAATTAAGCAAATGGAAAGTGGAACTTTCATATCTCAGTCCAAGTACTTTAAAGAGGTACTTAAGAAATTTGGAATGGATACTGCTAAGGAAGCACGTACTCCTATGGGAACCTCTTGTTATTTAGACAAAGATGAATCAGGTATAGAGGTAAATCAAACTATGTTTAGAGGCATGATAAGTTCTCTGTTATATCTTACTACAAGTAGGCCTCATATTATGCAATATGTATGTGTGTGTGTGTTCGTTTTCAAGCCAATCCAAAAGAGTCACATCTTACCGCTGTAAAAAGAATTTTAAAATACTTAAAAGGAACTACTTGTTTTGGACTTTGGTATCCATCAGAAGCCTCCCCTAGCTTAATAAGTTATTCTGATGCTGACTATGGTGGCTGTAAAATTGATAGAAAGAGTATCAATGGTACTTGTCATCTTTTAGGATGTTCCTTAGTCTCTTGGCACTCCAAGAAACAAGCTTGTGTAGCTTTATCAACCACTGAGGCTGAATATATTGTTGCTAGGAATTGTTGTGCCCAAATCCCATGGCTGAAACAACAATTAGAGGATTATAATATCTATCTAAATCATATACCTCTAAAGTGTGATAATACGAGTGCCATAAACTTAACCAAAAATTCCATAATGCATTCTAGAACAAAGCACATAGAAATTAGACACCACTTCTTAAGGGATCACATAAGTAAAGGAAATTGTGTGATAGAATATATAGACACCAAGTATCAATTGACTGATATTTTTACAAAACCTTTAGCCAAAGACAAATTCTATGAGCTTAGGAGAGATTTAGGAATACTAGAAGTCGCTTGAAAGAGCAAAAACTTAAAATTTCAAAATTTTCGTAAAACAACGCTCAATAATTGATTATCACTCAGGATAATCGATTATCTCTTCCCTAAATAAGTTCCAAACTCTTGGAATAATTGATTATTGAGTGGGATAATAGATTATCATGACCCTGTCCAAATTACTCAAATTCATTCTGAAATAATCGATTATTACTTACAATAATCGATTATCTGCTCGTAAATTTTGGAATTCATATCTTGAAACAATAATCGATTATCACTCAAGATAACTGATTATTGCACGACGTTGAGAGAAAAATTTTCAAAAACTAGCCGTTGTAATGGCTATATTTGCCTTAATTTTCTCATTATTTCCGTTGACAACCTTCTCCCTATAAATTGTCACCCCCAATTTTAACTATTCACGCAGAAAAATACACTTCTCACCATTTGCCCCCTTTTGAAACCCTAAATACCCATTCAGTTTTCTCTTTCACTCTCCAAATTCAATGCCATGGCAGAATCATCTCGCAAAAAAATTCCTACCCGAAGACATACTACTCCACGTCCAACTCAATCTTCTACACAAACTGCCTCCATTGAAGGTTGGATTTCTGACGAAGAACGGAGAGATAAATTCATCCAAATCTGAAAAAACAAGGCCATCAACTCTCCCAAATACATCAATACTCACAAATTCATAGCCATAGGTTTTGAATTTCCCTCTCTTCAATTTCCAAGGCATCCAACAGTTTGTTGAAATGCAGGGAAAATAATATCCTGATCTGGTTAGAGTCTTTTACTACAATCTCAAAATCAGAGATGAAGTTGCTTACTTAAGGGTTAAGGGTGTAGACATTATCATTGATAATGATATTTGGGAAAATGTGGCAAAATTTCCCATCAATGATGTTGCTAAGTCCATTCTCTATGGGATTGATGGCTTCAATCGCATCTTGGCTTACCAATCCTTCTTACGCAACCCTGCACAGGATGTTGGAAGACAATTATTGGCAGGAGGTCTCAAAATGGATGAAAGACTCATCCACTACTTAATTGTTTAGATTCTGTGTCCTAGAGGAACCAATCATGCCCAATGCTCAGAGGTTGACCATCTTATAATATATGAGATTTTAAATCGTGTGCCCATAAAATGGTCACGCTTAATCCTTGACACTGTGCTCAAAGCCAAGAGATATATGCAATATCCTTTTCCATATTCTCTCTTAATTTCAAGGATCTACGAATACAAAGGAGTTGACACAACTGGGGAGCTTTGTCAAAGCACAATCCGTGCAAATGAGATTGTTGAAAGCTCTCTCAAACAATTAAAACTTGTTTCTCTTGGTGATACATATGTCCACAGAGACAATATTGCAAATTATGAAGCTAAAGATGAAGAACTTCCTCCTGTTGATCCTATACCCTCTGCTGCACCGAATGTTGGATCTTCTAGTGGTGCTGAATCATCTTTCTCCCTAGAAGACAACATAGTGAACATGAACAAAAGGCTAGAAAATTATTTCTCCTCTCTAACTCACGTCATGAAGAAGTTGTTGGCTTAATTAGAGGGATAACTACTAGAATTTCCCATCTAGAGCATAGGTTTGATGAGGAATTCACTCATGATGATGACATGAGTGCAGAATTTTAGGGGGAGAATTTCTTTCTTACTTATGATTTGCCATTATTTGTACTTTCTTTTAATTATGAATGATGAATGATTAAGTGTTTCATTTTTCTTTTATGACATAAAGGTTATCTAATTTAGAGGAGCTTTATCCTTTTCTCAAATGATCAAAAAGGGGAGAATAAGTTTAAAGAAAACATTATTTTATCTTAACCATTCTCTTTGTAAGTCTCTTAATTGCAGGAAGCAACAGGTACTTTAAACATATTTTGATCATCATCAAAAAGGGGGAGATTGTTGGCAAAAAGAAGGAAGCATAGTGATTTTGAATGATGATCAAGCAAATGAATGATGATCAAGCAAGAATGAAGACAAAATGTTAAATGTTTAAAGTTATCTTAAAATAAATTAAGTGTGTTGTAGAATAGTTTTACTTAACTTAGAATCAACAGCATAACCTTTGTCTCTCTAAGTTTTCTCATTTTTGGAAAAACTGCAGTGATAATTGATTATCACTATTGATAATCGATTATCTGTGCAAAACTTTTATTTTTCGAAATCCTACTGGAGTAATCGATTATCTCCCAGAATAATCGATTTCCTGTTCAAAATTTGTTTTCAGAAAATCTACTGGAATAATCGATTATCATTAGTGATAATCGATTATCCTTGGCAGTTGGCACATGACATTTCAGTTTTTAACCTAATTTTTGAAACCCCTATTTAAAGAACTGCAATTCAACTTCGAGAATACTTTTTTCAGAAGCTAGAGTGCTAGTGTTGTGACTGCAAAAAGAGTTCTTTGAGTGGTCTCAAAAGAGATTTGAAAAACCTAATGTGGATAGAGCGATAACTTTTCCTAAGAGGGTTTCTAGGAGATTGAGTGTTGCTTTTGTTGCTAGGAAAGTTAGGTCAAGTTCTCTGTGTGATTCAGAGAAAGGTTGTTCATCTCTTGGGTCTTCAAGAGAGGTGTTTTCTTTTCCCTATTATCTCGTTATCTGATTGTAATCTGATATTTGTTAGTGATTGAGTTAATCTCTTTATTTGAAGAGATTAATAACTAGACGTCGACGTAGGATCTTTTGATCTGAACCAATATAAATATATGTGTCAATTCTTTTTCTCTATCTCTTTATTTTATCTGCTATTGCATTCAAAGGAATTGATATTTAAATTAATCGGTAAAATTTCAGAAAATTTTTAAAGTATTAATTTTATATTAAAAAACCAATTCACCCATCTCTTGGTTTTCGTCCAAATGTTAAACATTCCACTACGCGATACCAACATCAAACCATCCTAAGAATTTTCATGCACCCTACATCATTGCTAACCAATGCCCGTGTATAATCATATACCTTACACTACATCATTGCTAACCAATGCTCGTGTATAATCACCATAAACCTTGCATAAATGTTAGTCAATGCCCGCGCATAAACATTGTACACCCTTCGTCAAAATCATACCGCAACTCGCAACGTAAAACCACAGAACATTGCGAAAATCCATAGATCAAACGTCTGCACTTCGTAGCCACCGTGTCATTTGTTTCCCTCGTTGGAGATGCATTACTCGTCGACGTAACACCTACTAACGTAGCACCACCATGGCACCACAACATCCCATCGCCAACAAAGCACCGCGCAAAACTCCACCACTAAACATCGAACTTCCACCATGCGAAAACCGAAACACCTTCGTAGATCTAAAAGCATCTCACCACACACGAACTCCACTGCAGATCCAGCATGACTCAGAGTCCTAACCTCCACAAACCCAACTGCAGATTCATCGTGTCAACACAACATTAACAATGATCCTTCCATCAAATTTCTCGTTGCAACTTCAACAAAAAGGATGATTATCTAATAACAAGGAATTAATCTTTTCTAATATGGAAGATCAGACTAAGTTGCAACCATAGAGCATACTAAGAAAAAATCCTATCGAACCATAGTTCTTGATACCACTGTTGGAAAAAATCACCGAGAATCACTTTATTAATAGAGAAATAAAATAAACACAAGGAAACACATAGACAACTCTCTCATGTCCTTTGACCTTGAGTATACTCACACCCTCCAAAGCAATAATTTAAGAAGAGTCAAATACAAACTTGAAGTGTCTTTGACTTGGGACAAGGAATATCATAGACTTAGAACCCATTATATATAGTTACTAACATTCACCCCTAGATTATCCTAAGCGATGTAGTACTTTTCAAGAAATGTTATTTTCATCATCCCACCAATATATTTAAATTATTAACACTACAAGAAAATGCTTCATTAGTAACTAATTTTAGTAACCAAAAGTTATTAGTTACTATAATTACTAATTTAGATACAAGTTTACAAAGTAAAAATATCATTGGTTACTAAAATAGTTACTA
>Ga0214543_1004618_pt1 | contig 25957 bp, 17 predicted proteins | sample CNSS2metaG_FD_160094 | JGI IMG/M metagenome (GOLD analysis project Ga0214543, IMG submission 160094) | Root nodule microbial communities from cowpea collected in UCLA plant growth center, Los Angeles, California, USA - CNSS2 | ecosystem: Host-associated > Plants > Roots > Nodule | place: USA... | reverse complement strand
CTTAATTCGTTTAAGTTCCCCACCCTTACCCCAAGTAAGCGGCCTGGGTCGAACACCCTTATCTTTTGCTTAATTCGTTTAAGTTCCCCACCCTTACCCCAAGTAAGCGGATTGAGTCGAACACCCCTAACATACAATACATCGCGTCACACATACACCACATATCATCAAAACCCGACATACAAATAACATACAAAATATCAATCGCATTAAACATAAACGCAAAGTGTACCAACATAGCATAATGTATCAGCTATTACAAACATAGGCTCAATAATGTTTTCAAATCAATAAAGATTAAGGTCCTATTTTGCCACATTAGGAGTCACCTCCTCGGCATCAACCGCTTCATTCACCCCTTCAGCCGCCTTCTCCTCTGCCCTCTCCCCCGCCTCCTCACCAGCACTGCCTTCATCCTCATTCACAAGCCTCCCATCAATAACATCCTTGTTGACATCAAACTTCACATCCGTAACATCGACCTCCCCATGGAAAAAGGCCGCTTGGCGTAATCCTTTCTCAAAACCGTTAATGTGTTCTTGTATGATGCTATTCTTCAGATCATCGAGCTCACCGATAGCTCCGTCATACTTCTCCTTCAATTCGTCATAATCTTCCTCCAATTCCCCTATTCTCTTGTTCAATTTTTCCTCAGAATCCAAACAGCGGACCCTCCATGTTGCCAACCTCTTTCTCTCTACCTTCCAACTCTCTTTTGCCTTCTCCAGCGCAGCCTTCTCCTCCTCTAGCTTATCAACCTTCCCCTGCAACTCCTCCACTCTTTCCCGACCCCCCTCCTTCACCTCCCTCTTTTATAAAGACCCCATACGACGGCTCAATATTAAGGCCTTGCTTCCAAACTCGACCATCGTCCTCACAATATGGTCCGCATCCATGCCGTCAATGGAATTTATAATGGTATTTGGGAGGTTGATTGCAATATCCTTCCTCACAGATATTTCTGGCAATTCAATTAAACTAGATTCTGGTCCCTTCTCCCCACTAGCCGACCTTGCTCCACTGGCCGACCCCGTCCCGAGCAAAGCCGCTCTCACTCTCTTCACGTCTTTCCCCTTGCCGTGTCGAGGCGGGAACTCAGCCTTCCTCTTCGTCCCGCCGTGTACATGCACTTCCACCATAGACTCCTATAAGTTGGGAACATCAATCTTGCCAGCTGCCTTGGCCTTAGCGGCCATCTCCTTCCTCAGCGATTGGAAAAACGCCAAGTTTTTCTTTCCTGATTGTGCCATGTGCCCTACAATAATACATTACAACTCAGATTAAAACAACTTAGAATCATTAACATAGTTTAAGTGATAAACAGATACCTTAAATATCTATTATCGGATGCACCAAATTATAAACTCTAACTAGGCCCTTAGTGGGCAACTTATCAACAAACTTCAACAAGATCTTGACCACCTCCTTATCACCCATCGATAACTCATCCATCCCCATGTCCTTATACCGAGAAGGGATGCCCGTCCAACTAAATGGGAATTTTGTACTCCCATCTGCGTTCAAAAAATGAGCTTTGCCTTCTTCTTTAACAACAACCTTGAAGTACCAGTCCTTGAAATGCTTGAAAGACTGGGAAAATGCATCCAGTCTGCTAATACTGGGACGACTTATCAAAGACAGCCAAGTAGTCGGCCGACGGGGTCTGGTGTCGTAAAAGTACAAAAAAGCGTAAGGAGAGGGCTCCAAGTAAAAATATTGGCACAAGATGCGAAAAGCTTGCAAGTAGGCCCAACTATTCGGATGCAGCTGCGTAGGTGCCACATTCAGTGCGCGTAATACGCCTATAGTAAAACCGTCTAACGGTAGCCGCACATGAAGTTGAGAAAAATGACACATGTACATGTAGAAAAACTTCTCTGTAGCACCCTTCTGCCCATGACATACTCGGTCGATAGTGCTAACTCGCTCCATGGAAACGATGTCCCCACTTACACCCTTGGAGATGACAGACGTGCAGTTTAACCAGGAGTTCAATAGGCGAGACCACCGGAAGAAAGATGATTGGTTGCGGACGTCAGCACCCGCCCACCCATAATCGCCTTTAGTCGACCAGTTACTTTCTGCCAACTCCTCAGGGGGATCCTCTCGAACCTCCCTCACCGTCTCCATTGGAATCCCACTTACCATGCCTCCAGAACTTGTACCCTCTTCGTCAAATTGCCTACCCCTACTTCTCTCCGACTCCGTACTCTCACTACTACTAGATGTGGACAACGATATACTATCGCTACTAGACATACCTATTTTCGTGTTTATGGGAAGATGTCGGCTGAAATTGGGAACTAGTCGGACAGTATAATGCACACAAGACCTCTGAATTCAAAACTCTTGCAAATGAACCAAGTAACCCCTCACTCGGTTTGAAACCTATATTTATAGGCCAGGATCCCAAACGACGAAAACCCCTTCCCGCCAAAACAACAACCCATACCAATCGACACCATCATTGCGAAAGACATGACTTTTAAAAACGACGACGCCAGAACTTCCTGATTTGACCCATAACACCCCTTCACCTACCTTCAGACGATTACCACTTTTTAGCCTTAACATTGTTCATCACAGTTAAAGGCTGGGGGACTGGTGTATCACACCTAGCCGGTTCCGCTAGCATACCAACACTTATCACCCTTGACCGATAACTCATATCAGACAAGGCTGGGGGACTGGTGTACCACACCTAGCCAAACTCGACCAAATAAGTAAACAATACATATACCAAGGCAGTCAAGTACTCAGCCTAAACCGAGTTAGCCAAAGTTTTACCAATTCTAACCTAAACATCTAGAGGAACAACCTGCACCTCATATAACCAACATAAGCCGTCAAGGTAAGTAGCCGGCCTAGACCCACTACTCCAGCAAACCCGGTAAGATTAAAGCCTAGGCCAACCACTCCAATAAACTCAGTATAAATGAAAACCCCCAGTGTTCAATAAGTCCTAAGGGCCTGGGCTAGGGCCCAGGCCCACTTACAGCCAAAGCCCAAGCCAAGGCCCGGCCCATAGAATAACCAGACATAATTAATGCTCTATAAATAGGCGTGGACCCCAGTAATTAAAGGTACGCATTCATTAATCACAAATTTGACCTTCTGAGAGCTTTGACTTACTTGAGCTTCAGAGTCTCTTCTGCAGGTAACCCCTCCTGGGTTCAAGCTGACATGTACCAACCGGGAAGAGGCCAACCGAGGAGATAACGGACTACATGGTAAGGTGACGCTTGTCCCTAACTCATCTTATTTGTTCTCTGCAGGAACATAAATAAAATATTAAAGTGAACTAAATAAAATATAGATTTGTATTAATATATAATTTCAATGAAATAATGAACAAAAATATTTAATCATATACAAATAATAATAATAATAATAATGTATTAGAAAAAAATAATGCAGATTGTGACAGTGAGATGGATTATCTTGCACTTTATCCCGTTAGACTTTTGGTTATGCGTGAGGCCTACGTGGACTAAGAGAGTTAAATGTTATAGGAAAACTTATTTTCTAATGGTGCTTCTTTTTGCATCTCATAAAAGTAGTACTTCACAAACAATTTCTCCTAAAAAATATAATGAAAATTCCAGACGCATAATGCTATTCAAAACATCCAATCTCAAATATAAGAAAGTAATTTTTGTGAGAACCCCATTATCCCTTCCCCTATACTCTCCTTCTCTCTGCCACCAGTGTCACAGAACAACACACTCCACCCTCACTCTACAATTTTCCCTTTTTGTTTTCATTGCTTTCTCTCTAAAATAGAAAGCTTGAACTTCTATTCTGACCCATCCTCCATTTCTGTTACAACAATTGAACCTGGAACCAGAACAAAAATCTCTCCCCCAGCTGAGTCTTCTTCTCCTCCAAGTAAGTCAATTCGGTTTCCTCTATTTTCTTCAAATTTCAGAATTTTTGGAGCTCCATTCTTACCAAATCGAATTAGGGTCCTATCCTCACTCTGAGTTTATGCATTTCAGTTCCTTAGGTTGTGTAATTGAGGTGCCCTTGTTGAAAGAGTCCTTGCTAGTGGTAATTGCAAAGGTAAGGGAAGCTAACTGTCTTTCTTCTAATTTCAGTCCGTGAACCATGTTTGATGAGTTTGATCAAAGCATTGAGTGCTAAATTGATGTTTGAAATGCATGTTTGATTGCTTGATTGATTCTTGCCATGAATTCTGGGCTCCTGCATGTGAGAACATGTTCGTAATCTGGTATTTTCGCCTAGGCAAGTGGCTCTCACCTGAGCGAAAACACCAGAAAATCCACCTATGTTCCTGCACGAAGCCTCGCTTAGGCAAGCTGAGGTCGCTTGAGCGAGAGACACTCTCGTCTAAGCGAATCAGCTTAGCCTGAGCGAGAGTTCGTCCAGATTTTTATTTTTGCCACTGTTAGAGCCTCACTCAGATGAGACTAACTCGCCTAGACGAGATGACCTCTCGCTTGGGCTAGATCTTCTAGCTTGAGCGAGAATCACTGCAGTGGGGTGTATGATGTTCTCATTCAAGGGATGAAATTATATGTTTAAATGCGGTTTTGTGCAATTAGTCTATTATATGCTTGAAAAGTTGTGTTAATATTCTGTGTGGTGAAATTGAAGGAATATGAATTAAGAGAGGTTGTGGTTGAAATAGAATTTCAAGGAAAATTCAGATGAGTTTGTTAGTGTGTGTAAGGACGTGAGGAATCCATATTGGTTGGTATCCTGAAACTCCAATAATCATTCACGCTCAGATAAAGCAGAATGGATTACGTCGTGAGGAGTAGCAGGAGGTCCTAGTCTTTGGACTTGATCAAGTCTTAGACGCGAAGGGGACTTACCCTGGTAGTGGTTGGGTGATAACTCCTTGTGCTCAAACTCTGCAGAGTTTGGGAACCTTCACAGGTGCAAGCCACCAAGAGATCCAATGTCGCTTACACAATCCAGATATTGAGTCTAGAATTATATAATTGAGCTATATTTTATGAATGACATTTATATTGTGAACTGCATGATTTTCTCTTATTTCAGTTAGCTTACCCTTTCTCGTTTATGTTGTTTCCCTTGTGTGTCTTTCCTTTGCAATGACTGCCTCTTTTTGATGTGAGCAGAGAAGAATCCAAATGATGATACCCCTCTCCTGGACAAGAGTTGATCCTTTGCTTGGATGTCCCGTGGTAGTTTTTGGGTTAGATGCTATGGAATTTTGAGATGTATAGATTAACCTTTTCTTGTATAACTATACTTGCCATCAGGGATTTATATGCTTATTTTGGATGACTGTATCAGCGCTCTATAACAGTTTATTCATACTATCTGCTTTGTTTGATCATGATGTAATACTTTATTTAGTAGCGTGAAAACTATTAAATGAGATGTTACAATTTTCAGAATGAATATTTTCAAAAATATTTTTATATTTCAAAACATCTAATTCAAAATATAAAAAAGTGTTCCAAAAGACTTTTTCAAATTTAGAAATACATTCCGAAATATTTATTCTTAATTTTTTTTTATATTACAGAATAACTATTTTGAAAAATATTTTCAAATTCATAAATATTTTCAGGAAAATTCAATTTAGATATTAAAAAAAATATTCATAAACGACATGTTATTCCAAATCCAGAAATAATTTTTGAAACACTTGTTTCAAAAACCTCTTTTCGTATTTCAAAATATATCTTTGAATGTTTTTTTTATCCAAAAACACCTTTCGAACCATCTTTCTGAAATATAGAAAAGAATTCTGAAGTGTTTACTGAAACATTTTCATAATTCAAAAATACTTTTTAAAATACTTATTTCAAAAGTTTTCTTAGATTCCGAATTCCAAAATATCTTTCTGAACCCTGAAATATAGAAATAAAAGAGTTTGTTTCAGCGAAATGATCTTATTTTTGTGTTTGAACCCTTAGGGTTTTCGGTTACAGTTGTTATAACCCCATAGGGTTTTCTGTTTCAGATGTTGGTTACCTAATAACTGATTCAGATCAGTTATTAGGGTTGTTGCCCCTTTTTCCCAAAACCTATTTAAGCATAGGTTTTGTTTTCCCCATTGTGTATTCAAAAAACATCACAGAAGAAATAAAAGTTTCAATTTTTCGTCTTACCTACATTTTGCTATGCTTGATCTCTCTTTCTTCTTTGCTTTCTCTGCACCACACCTCTGTTCCGCTGCTGCCCAGAGCTCGCACTCCATGGAGAAATAGGGAAGCCCTGTCCAGCGATCACAATATGGTATCAAAGCAGGTTTTTAACCTGCTCTGCCTCCGCTGCACTCTGTTACACACCAGGCTCAAGGTTTCTTGGAGCCTTTCTTGAAAATGGAAAATAAAGACGTGGTCAAGACTGAGAGCACCAACTGTGGGATGCAGAACACTAATCTTGATCAAGCCCTCATACCCACCAGCCCTTATTACCTTCATCCTGGAGAAAACCCAGGTTTGGCATTAGTTTCCACTAATCTAGATGATTCTAATTACTCCTCCTTGAGCAGGAATATGCAGCGTGCACTGCTGTCCAAAAACAAGCTAAAGTTTGTCAATGGGAGCATCAAGACTCCCCTTCCTAATGATCCCACATACGAAACATGGGAAAGATGCAATGTTATGATCTTGTCATGGATTATGAGGGTTCTTTCTCCTGATATTGCTGAGATTGTCCTATACATTGATTCTGCTAAAGATTTGTGGGAAGAACTTAAAGAAAGGTTCTCTCAAGGAGACTATTTTCAGATCTCTGATCTCCTCCAGGAAATTCACTCCATCAAGCAAGGAGAAAGGACCATAACCCAATACTTTACAGAATTGAAGAAGCTTTGGGAAGAGCTGGACTTCTTGCGTCCCTTGCCAACTTGCACATGTGGAAAACCCTGTGAGTGTGATCTTACTAAAGTCTTTTTGAAACAGAGAGATGTTGAACATTCTATTTGTTTTTTAAAGGGCCTAAATGATTGTTACAACAATGTAAAGACTCAAGTTTTGTTAATGGATCCCTTACCTAGTATAAACAAAGTGTTTTCTCTAATAATACAACAAGAAAGGAAATACGATGGTACTAGAACTTTAAGTGCTGAAAATAAAGTTCTTTTAAATACTGCTGAGAAAACCAACTACAAAGCTCAAGAACAGGGTTCTTGGAAAGGTCAAGGCAGAGGAAACAATTTCCGTGGCCAAGGAAGGGGCAGAAGAAGAAATCCCAATCAAGGGAAACAATGCACATATTGCCATAAAATGAACCATACAGCTGATGAATGCTACTCAAAGCATGGTTATCCCCCATGGTATAAACAAAAAGGGGATCAAGAAAGGAGTTACAACAGTGACAAAAATGGCAACACACAATAGACATGCAACCTAACTATCAAGACTGATGCACAAGACTCCACTAATTAGACTTCCATCAAAGAAGCTGACACAAGTACTTCCTTAAGTACAGAACAAATACAGAAACTGCTGAGGCTTTTGGAAGACAAGGGTGAATCCAATCATGCTATCAACCACATTCAAAGGTCTAGCAACAATATATCTACTCACAAAGATCAACAAGGTAAACTCTGGATCTTAGATACAGGAGCTACTGATCATGTAACACATGATCTAAATTAGTTTTCAACATTTTATAAAATCAAACCTGTAACTGTAAAAATTCCTAACAATTTTACTGTCATTGCTGAATATGCTGGGACAAAATACTTCACTAATGATTTCATAATCTACAATGTTCTCTATATTCCAGATTTTTCTTTTAATTTGATTTCTGTGCAGTCCCTTATCAAAGACCTAAACTGCAGACTAATTTTTTATAATGAGAATTGTCATATCCAGCACAATACTTCATACAAGACGATTGGGCGTGCTAGCATGCTAAAGGGTTTATACTACCTTGATAACTGCCCCTCCATCTCTGAAGAATATCTGCCTCTGAATATAGCTCTCAATTGTTCTAAAACTAGTGTAAATGTTTGACATCTCAGATTAGGACATCCATGTGACAATGTTATGAAAGAAATATGTAAAGTTTTTCCTTATGTGAATGATTCTTGTAAAAATATTTGTGATATCTGCCACTATTCTAAGCAACACAAACTTCCTTTCCAACATAGCACTACATCTTCTTTAAATTGCTTTGACATGATACATATTGATATATGGGGTCCTATTTTTCTCCCTTCTATACATGGTCATAGATATTTCCTTACTGTGGTTGATGATTTTTCTAGGCATACTTGGATCTTCCATATGCATTCTAAGAGTGAAACCAGAAAACTTTTGCTAAATTTTGTCATTTACATCAAAAATCAGTTTGAAAAGAGCATTAAAATCATAAGGTCTGACAATGGACCTGAGTTTGATTACACTGATTTATATAACAGTTATGGCATTGAGCATCAAAAAAGTTGTGTTGGAACTCCAGAACAGAATTCTGTTGTAGAAAGAAAGCATCAACACATTCTTAATGTTGCTAGAAGTCTTTTATTTCAGTCAAAATTGCCTAAATGTTATTGGTATTATGTTGTTAATCATGTTGTACACTTAATAAATAGGATGCCCTCTGCTATTCTGAAGAATAAATCTCCCTATGAAATTCTTAATCAAAAACCTCCTACTTATCTTAGTTTAAAGGCTTTTGGTTGTCTATGCTTTGCTTCCACCAGTGATGTTAACAAAAATAAGCTTGATCCTAGGGCTAGAAAATGCATTTTTATTGGTTTTAAACCTGGAATGAAAGGCTATGTTCTTCTGGATATTAAAAGTAGAGAGATTTTTGTTAGTAAAAATGTCATGTTTTATGAAAATATTTTTCCCTGCAATTTGTCTAACAATTGTGAACAGGAATAAAATATTGAATTCTTAGAACCAAGCAGTCTACATAATGATGTTCCCAACAATTATGTCAATGATCACAACATCACAGACAGTGATGATGAAGGGTTCAATGCTGATAATAACACTACAGATTCCAGTAGTGAGAGTGACAAAAGAGAAGATATCACTGAAAATCATGATCAGATTGATGTCCAGCCTGAACATGATCAAGAAAACCAGTAAAGTACTGACAATATTCAACAAGATCTCATTAGCACTGAAGATCAAGACCTAAGGCGATCAAAGAGGAGCAAAAAACTTCCTAGCTACCTAAAGAATTACCAGGTCAATGGTTCCTTTACTGTTAACAACTCTACTCTTTCTACATGCATAGATCATACTCATAAATCTGCCTATCCCATTAGCTCTGTTGTTTCCTATAAATCCCTGTCCAAAGATCACTTTAATTACACCCTAGCAATTTCGACTAATAAAGAACCTCACACCTATGCTAACTGCCATAAATAAAGAAATAAATGCTTTAGAATAGAACAAAACCTGGTACCTAACTGATCTCCCTAAAGGAAAGAAACCTATAGGGTGTAAATGGGTGTTTAAAATCAAATATAATGCAGATGGTATTATAGAAAGATATAAAGCTAGGCTAGTGGCTAAGGGGTATTCTCAACTAGAAGGGGTTGACTATTTTGACACTTTTTCTCCTGTTGCTAAACTAACCACTGTTAAAATTCTCCTAGCTCTCACTGCTGCTAAAAAATGGAACCTACATCAACTTGACGTAGATAATGCTTTCCTTCATGGAGAGCTGAATGAGGAGGTCTATATGTCACCCCGACCAGGACTGAGTATCTCAAAACCAGGACAAGTTTGTCACCTAACTAAATCTCTATATGGACTCAAGCAAGCAAGTCGACAGTGGTTTGCTAAACTGTCTTCATTCCTTATAAGTCTTGGTTTTTTTCAATCAAAGGCTGATTATTCTTTATTTGTTCAGAATACTACTAATGATTTTACTGCTTTGCTTGTTTATGTAGATGATGTGATACTAACTAGAAATTCTATGGAAGTTATCAATAGAACCAAAAATCTGCTACACCAAGCTTTCAGAATCTAGGCCTGACATTAGTTTCTCTGTTCATTTACTCAGTCAATTTGTGCAGGGACCAACTATACACCATCACCAAGCTGCCCAACATATTCTTAGATACATCAAAGCAGATCCAGGCTGTGGTCTTTTCTTCCCAGCCGAGACTGATATCCAAATCAAAGGTTTTAGTGATTCTGATTGGGCTGCTTGTCCAGAAACCAGAAAGAGTGTTACTAGATTTTGTATATTCCTTGGAAATTCCCTAGTTTCCTGGAAAACAAAAAAACAGAACACTGTCTCCAGATCCTCTTCAGAGGCAGAATATAGAGCACTCGCCACCACTACGTGCGAGATACAATGGATCACCTACATCCTACGCGATCTACAAATTCAGACCGATCTTCCCACTGTTCTTTACTGTGATAATCAGTCTGCAAGGCACATCGCGAACAACCCCACCTTCCACAAACACACCAAACACATAGACATTGACTGTCATGTTGTTCGAGAGCGACTTCAACACAACTTGTTTCGTCTTCTTCCAATCAGCTCGAACGATCAACTTGCAGACGTTTTCACCAAAGCTCTCCATCGCACTAACTTCAAAATCAACATCTCCAAGCTCGGAATGATAAGCATCCACCATCCAGCTTGAGGGGAGGATATTGAACCCTTAGGGTTTTCGGTTACATTTGTTGTAACCCCTTAGGGTTTTCTGTTTCAGATGTTGGTTACCTAATAACTGATTCAGATCAGTTATTAGGGTTGTTGCCCCTTTTTCCCCAAACCTATTTAAGCATAGGTTTTGTTTTCCCCATCGTGTATTCAGAAAACATCACAGAAGAAATAAAAGTTTCAATTTTTCGTCTTACCTGCATTTTGCTATGCTTGATCTCTCTTTCTTCTTTGCTTTCTCTGCACCACACCTCTGTTCCGCTGCTGCCCAGTGCTCGCGCTCCATGGAGAAACACGAAAGCCCTGTCCAGCGACCACAATATGGTCACTTTCTGCCCAGACTAAAGGAGAGTTATATGATAAAGGAAAAGGAGATTGAAATATTAGATATGATGCAGGTGCAACATTATTGGTGGGAAAAGGAGATTGGAGAAGCAGATGTGTAAGAGAGGGGCTGAATGTTGAATGACAGAGGAAAAATGAAGGTTCACTTTACTATTAATTTGAGGAGAATTAGTATTTTATAAATTAGGGGCTGCAGGAAGGTTCACTTTACTATTCTCATTAGGGCTGGGCAAAATAAACCAAACTGCACTGAACTGAAAAACAATTCAGACGAACTGAACTGAATTGTTTTTTTGAAAAATAAATTGGATTGAACTGCACTACACTGCACTATAATATGAATTGAACTGAACTGTTACAAACTGAATTGTTTTATGAACTACAATACATCAGAACTAAACTAAACTATTTTTTAACTGAACTGCACTATTTTTTAACTGAACTGCAATATTCTTGAACTGAACTGCACAAATTTTTAACTTAACTAAACTATTTTTGAACCATTTTTGAATCGAATTGCACTGATTTTGAATAAACTTCACAATTTTTGAACCGAATTGTACTATTTTTTAGCCGAATTACATTGATTTTGAACTGAATTGCACTATTTTTGAGGTTTTTTTTCCCAAACTGGTGCAATTTTTTTTCCAATTTCCTAAAATGGTGCAGATTTTTTTTTAATTCCCGGCAGAGGTAAGTCGTGAGAAAATGGAACGACTTCATCTTAAAGAAGTCGTGCCAAATTAAGGCAACTTTGATTAATTTGAGCTGAAGTCGTCTCAAATTGAAGAGACTTTAATATTTTTCATGAAGTCGTACCAAACGGAGACGACTTCACTTAAATTAATTACGAGAATAATCAAAGTCGTCCTATAATGGGACGACTTCATAACAAGGAAAGTCTTGCCATATTGGCACGACTTCAGTAATGGGTTTTAAGAAAGTCTTTCCATAATGGCACGACTTCAATATTAGGGTTTTAAGAAAGTCTTGCCATATTGGCACGACTTCAATATTGGGTTATTAAGAAAGTCTTGCCATAATGGCACGACTTCAGTATTAGGTTTTCAAGAAAGTCTTGCCATTATGGCACGACTTTAGTGTTTTCGGTATAAAGGAAGTCTGGTCATAATGGCGCGACTTCATAGTTATAAGTGAATAATGAAAGAAAAAGTTAAATTGAAAAGAGAAAAAATTATTGAATTATGATAAAATTAAATTGAATAAAAAAGTTAAAATTTGTATTGTATCGAGATATAAAAAAGTAAAGAAAAGAAAAAAAGAGTTTTTAATAACAAATATATAAGATCCAATAATTTTTTAGTTGATATATATTAAAATAAAAGTGAACAACAAAGTTGGTAAACCAAAGATACCAGAGTTACATAAAATAAAATTTCACTATTTATTTGGGCAGTTGCTTCTATTATGACCAATACTTCTGCAAAAAGAACATTTTTTTGGTTTGTTTGGCAACGAATGGTCCATTTCGTTGTGCATACGAGTTGTAGTTCGTCTTCCTGGTTTGTTGTGTCGCATGTGAGGGTCAGGCATTAAACTTGGACCAATATAAGTAGACCAATAATCTTCATTTTGAACAGGCTGAAATTGCACCTCATAGGCCTTGAAAATATTTTGGAGACTATAGACAGGGTCCACGAATGTTGAAGGCTGTAAATGGAAGGATGAGCAAATAGCCATTACATGAGTACAAGGTAGGTGAAGAGCTTAAAACTCCCCGCAGTCACACCACCACTCAGATAACTTAACAATGTATGACATTGGTTGACGTCCAAGTTGAGGAGTGGAAATCTCCTGCACATCAAACACTGAATTTTGGCGATCATATCTCTGGACAAGGCACATAGCAGATTATTGCTTATTTTTTATTAATAAAGCATATATATCCTCCGAATATTGGTGGCCAGCTCGTAACATGCATTCAATCTTTCATCAGGCTGATCGGGTCATGCGACAATTTGGATTTCGCCAAAATATTCCAACTAACCCTTTGAATTTGGATCAGCTTCACAGAGAAGATATGAGAGGTAGAATAGAAAGAAATTGGCCTCAATACCATGCCGCATGGATAGCAATGTGGAACGATCGCTATAATCGTCTAATTGAGGGTATTAACTTCACTAGCAATGGCCACTTGCGTGACACCACAACATATATGGAGTGGTACATCAACCATGTTATTCGTTATATTTCGCCTCTGCAATCATCATCCGACGATGATGTAAGTCACCTCACTTGAACAATTTAGTTGAAATTTTTTATCATCTTAACTTAATATTTTAATTTTATATTACAGTACGATATGCCACAAGAGTCTACCCAACCTCCACCACACACTCCTTATCAGCATGTTGGGTCTTCTTCATATGTTCAACAATCTCAATACCAGTCCTTTGGTCAACCGGGTTTTCAACCACTTCCTTTTCCACCATACTTGGATGCATCACAACCAATGTCTTCACATACTCCATTCCAGCAAGTTCCATACACATACAACATGTTTCCTCAACAACCAGACACTTTTTCTGGTCCTACACAAAATGTCTTTGCAACTTCTTCGTCAACACCTCCGTCTGCATATCCCACATCCTTCCAGCAATATTATCGACCTACAATGCCGCCACAAATGGTGGAAGATATAAACCAAAGACAACAACATGAAGATAATGATGATGACGATCCAGTTCAGAGCCCTCAATTAAGACCTAGACGACACCGAAGAAGACCTCCTTGTGGCACAGGCTCTCATAGATAACTTTGATGCCCTATTATAACAAACCAAAACATCATGAAATTTTTAATTACTTATATGCATTATTATTTAATTAATTAATATGACTAAAAAATATTTAATTTTTATTCGAACTAAAGTCGTCCCAATATGGTACGACTTCTTCATTATCAATACAACACTGAAGTCTCTCCAATATGGGACGACTTATTCATTAACAATTTAATACTGAAGTCTTCCCATATTGGCACGACTTTGCTTAAAATGTTAATTAAAGTCGTCTGAATATGGCACGACTTCTTCATAACACAAAAGTCTCTCCATGCTGGCACGACTTCAACTCATTTTAATTAAAATCGCCTCATTTTGGCACGACTTCTTCATATTGAAATCGCACCATCTTGGCACGACTTACCCTTCGCTGGAATTTTAAAAAAATTTGCACCATTTCAGGAAATACATAATTAAATTGCACCAGTTTGGGAAAAAAACCAATGTTGACATCCAGTTAATATATATGTCGACATTCGGTATTAATTTTATTTTATTTTTAAAATTATTTAACCCTAAATAAAAACATCAATTAAATTATTTAAAATACCATAAAATATTTAAATAAATTCATTATTTGGTAAGAAATTTAAATTATTAAAATAAAAATAAATAAATAAATAAAAACATTTAAGAAAAAAAATTACAAAAGAAAAGATACAAACTAAACGTGCACATCCGACACTTGTCTTAACCAGATTTTGACATCCATTAAATTCATTAAATGAAAATTTGTTGTGGTTGTACGTGTCGACATCCGTTTAATTAGAGGTGCACGATTTCACACTTAAAAAATTTGGAACTTCACTCATTTTTTAATTATTGTCACCTACACCTATTATTGTTGGTAGGGACATTAATGTCATCACATCAATGCATACATTTCGAGGTGTAGAAGAACTAATTAGAGGTGCAGGAAGAAGCCCCAAATTAAAGGTAGGTTTAAAAACCTTATACACACTAATTGGAAACTAAAACAAGTTTTATTTATGGATTGTACGGTCCCATATCATAGGGGGCTTCTCCCTGCACCCCCAAACCTTCTCCTGTACTCCCAATAATTACCATTTTGACCCTCTGTTTTCTGAAACGGATTCTGAAATGTGTTTCATAAAAAAACATGAAAATTTATGAAACGGATTTTGAAATCTGTTTCATACTTTTGATTAGGGTTAAAAAGGTAATTATTGGGGGTACAGGAGAAGGTTTGGGGGTGCAGGGAGAAGCCCCCATATCATACCCTAGGTAAAAGAAGTCTGTTATAGCCCAATGTGGAGTATTTCTTTCTACACCTCCATATTTTCTTCATGCATCCCACACTTTTAAAATCCTAAAATACCCCTTCTCATAAGTAATACAAAATAGTAGTGTGAGGAATGGTTAGGAATTTGGTTTTGCTGAGTTGGTCTTTCTTAGGTGTTGGTGGTGCTTCTTTGTGGTGAGTGAGTTTGGTTATGATTACAGTGGGTGGTAGTCGTAGTTGGGTGATTTTTGATTCAATTGAGTCTGAATTTTTGTTAAAACACTTCAATAAGTTCTTTTTTTGTTACCAATGTTAAAATTGTTATCGATTGCGTGACTAGACATGCTTATTTGGTAGTTGATGCACACATGACACTAATGTTTTATGATGTGAAAATTTGGGTTGATTATAATATTAAAAAAATGTGATTGAAATTGGAAATTTTTTTAGAGCTGTCAAAATGGGTTGGAACCTGCGAACCAACCTAGTTCATCACGGGTTCAGATCATGTTGGGTTGAAAATTTGTTACAAGTTTAAATATGGGTTGATTTTTAACCCGAACCACCTAGAACCCGGCTCACCTGGGTTGAACCCGTGGTGAGTCAGGTTGGTTCACCAACCCGCAAATAAAATGTCACACAAGTATTTTTTTTGTTAAGTTGGACTTTGCATTTGTGTCAGGTTAGGTTGTTGTTTTTAGCCAACACGTAAATAATTTGTATTTTTGTGATTTTGGTTTGTATTTGGATTGTATAAAAGTTTATTTAGATTTTAATTATAATTATAATTTAATTTTTACTGAAAAAATAATTGTATTTTTTAATTAAGTGAGTTCGTGAGCCAACCCGTTTAATCCACCAACTTGTGGTGGGCCGAGTTGGATTTGATTTTTTTTTGGCTCAATAAATGAGCCGGGTTGGATTGACTCATTAATCCGTAGTGGATTGAGTCGGGTTACCTATTTTGACAACTCTCTAATTTTTTTTAAGTTGATAACAATTCCTATCATCCAAACGTCGGAGGTTGGATCAATGGGGATGCGTCAAGGAGATTTGAACCAACAACAACTTTCAATCGCAAATCTGCATTGAAGAATGGGGGAAGAAGAGAATTGGCACCCCTAACAACATCACTAGCAGTGTCTCCGTCATGACGTCATGGCGTTGTTGATGACTCTGGTTGGGTACACTGTGGCAGCCCTTGTAACGAGCAAGGATGATGGTGGTAGGGAGGAATAGAGAAAACCCCAATGGAAGAAAATGGAAGAGAAGAAGAACGGAGGAGCACTGGTGACGCCAACAAAGCTTTTGATTATGGCCGATGGCATGAGGATAGTTCCGGTTGGGCAAAAGCGACATTGACTTTGTGGTTGAGGGAGGAAGAAGCCATGGCTGTTTAACTTTGGTGTCATTTGTGTAATGAGGAAAAAGAAAGAGGGATTTGTGCATGAAGAGAGGAAAAAAAGGTGGGCTAAATTATCTTGTCATTAGGGTAGACCATCATCTTCATTAGGACAAACATCATATTTTCCATAAAAAAGCAAAAATTGATATATAAACAAGTACATTTGCACATCAAATTTAAAACTTTTGACATGGATTTAATACACTTTGTCACATCACCACTATCTTAATGTTATTTTTAAAAATTTGACAAACAAAGATTAAAGTGTTTTAACAAAATTTGAGACTCAACTAAAACGAAAACCTATATAGAGATCAACTCAAAAATTTCCAAGCAAATTTAGAACTAAGCTAGTAATTAGGAAAAAATAAAGGAATCCTGGTAGAGTGAATAAGTTGGACTATTTGACTGTTAGAAATATTGGTGGAAAGGAGTAACGTTGACTCCATCACTGATTGGTTAGACGGAAAAGAATAAGGGGAGAATCACTTTATTTACGATTTGATACTTTTGTTCTTTTCTTCATTATAGAAGAATCATAATTTGTTCCTTTATTAAAAATAATAATCTATAAGAAAAGTGCATGTCTTTGATAATCTTTAAATGATGGTTGAAAAAGATTTCAATTATTGATTTGAAACTTAACATAAGTTTTCAAATGATAATCAAAGTTAATTTAAAGTACTCCAGATTTCTTAAAGTGGTTGTATAAAAATTTATTATTACTATTTTAATGGATATGATTAACTAATAGTTAAACACTACTCAAATGATTTTTTTATCTTAATTTCTTTGGCTTAATTTATGTTAATTTAAACTGTAATATAATAAACGAACAGTGAATAAATTAAAAAATGCCCTTATGTTTTTAATTTTTTTTTAACTTTGAATTTAGATTCATAAATTTTTTATTTCCTTATAGATTATATAATTTGAAGTACTTTTAATTTACCTAAATAAAAATGTACTTATATACAAATAAACTTTTTTATAAAAATTTTCTATCACGCTGTTTAAATTGCTTGGTATTTTTTTTCTGTCGATACATCAGTCAAGCCGTTCTTTCCATAGTTATTCTTTGTGCTGAAAATATATTCTCTGTGCTCAAAGTGAAAAGAAGTTTAAAAATATCAATTTTGTTTATGAATTGATGAAGAGACATTTAGATCCATTGTATAATATATATTTATTTATTATTTACTTGACGGAACCTTAAACATACTTACCCATAAATTAAGATTACAAATTTAAAAGTATATTTATTAACTTTAGAATATTTTAAAAAAAACATACAAAATTTAATTAGGGTGTCAAAATTGTCTGTCCAACCTATTTTGATCTGTCCTCACCTTAATTTACTATAGATGAGTTGTGTTGAACTGATTCATTACTGTCAAGTTAGGAAATACAATCCGTAATGAGTTGGTCCACTATTTTTCTTTCAAATTTATTTATAAAATTTATATATATATATATATATAAATAAATATTTAAAATATATTTAATCATATGAATATTTTTTTAAGTTTTTAATTAATTAATTAGTTAATATTTTTAATTGGATAAATAAAAATAATTATTATATTTATATATTAAATTATTTTATTATAATTCATAATTAAAATTTAATTTATAAAAATTAATAATTTAAATTAAATAATATTGCATAATTATATTTTTACAAAAATATAATATAAAAAAATATTATTTTTAATTTAAAAAGTTAAAAAAAATTAAAAACGAACCACAAATCAGAAGTGAACCGAACTACCTTTAATTCATTAATTTCGTTTTGGTGAATTTACGGACCGGCTCATCACCCATAAATTTAACCCACCCAGTCAAATCAAGTCATCAAGAGCATACAGGGTGGAATGATCATAACATCATATCCGATACCTATTATTCTTTAAAGCGGAAAATATTTCTATACCCATAAAAACAACTCTTGATTTCACAACGACAGAATTATTCTATTTTTTTTAAAAGTAAACATTAATTTGATTTCTGATAAAAAGAACAGGAGTACACAACTCTGCATAAAGTGTTTTAGTCACTTCAGCCTTTTTCTTTTACTTTTAATATCTAAACCCTAAAATGATAAATGTGCAGCAATTCAGTATTCAGTTTCTAAAAAATAATCTTTAATAATTAAAGTTGTTATTTTAAAAAATCACCACCTTAAATAAATAAAAGATTAAAAAATACTACATGTATAATCTCTTTTTACTAAACTAAATTGACTATCTTTTGTACCCAATCTAAAGTTTACTCTAACATTTTTAGACAAGCTGAGTTTATTTTATTATAATATTTAGGTTAAATCACTTTTTTTTCTCTTTATCTGTGATAAAATTTTAGTTTGATCTTCAAGTTTTTCATTATCTTAATTTAGTTTTTATTTTTTTAAAAATGACTCAATTTGGTCTTCACTGTTAGTTTGATCAGACTGTTAGTCAACGTCACGTGTCAATTTCTGTTTTTTTTAATGTTTTAAATTCTTTTTAATTTTTAATTTTTTTTTTTAATTTTTTACGCGTGTCACTTCATTGTTGTACCACGTGTCAAAATTGTTAATTTTTGACACATGGCACAACTGTAAAGTGACACGTGTAAAAAATTAAAAAAATTCAAAAAAACCATAAATTAACACCTAATGTTGATTTTAACACCGTCTGGTCAAAGTTAACGATGATGACCAAATTGAGTTATTTTTAAGAAAATGAGAACCAAATTAAAACAAAAAAACTTGACGAACAAACTGAAATTTCATGACAAATAAAGAGATAAAAAAGTAATTTAACCTAATATTTAAATATTTTCGAATAACTAAATATTGCTTGTATACTATAGTAATTTTCGTTCCTACAATAAAGTGATAAATGCCATTAGATTAAGTCAGTTTCCATTATTTTTAATATAAGTCAATTTCTAAACAATTTACGAAGAACATGGCAAAACAAACACATTATATTCTTTTTGTTTCAACAAATCCATAAAAAATCATCATAAAAGTAAAACAGTTTTCGATTTTATAAATTACAACTTTTGTGAAATAAAATCATAGAGCATACATAAAAGTTAAAGTTGGATTGATTGCAAAATGGTAAAAAAGAAGAGTATTTTGTATTTATTTTTTTGTCGTATTAAATGAGAGGATAAGCACTAAGGTGGGAGACAAAGATATGGTGAACCTAGCATTACAAAGTTAAGGCAGAAATCAAAAATTCCAAATTGTTTGACTCCCATCACTTTCAAATGTACTTGACAAGAAACAACACGTAACATGCATATCCTAAGGCAGTGTTTGGCAACCTATTAAACTTCCCTCAAAACACCGATAACAATCCATGCCATTCTTCAAACACACCCCTTAAAAGCAGATTCCTTTCTATATTCCCACGTGGCCCACTCCCTTTGCGCTTTATGCTATTCCGTTTTCCCAATAATATCTCAAGAAGCCAAGATTAGCCAAACAGAGTGCTACTTCAAAATTTGTCGTGTCACAGAGAGAGAGAGGGGGTTAGGCCATGGCGGATGAGAGCGTTGTTGAGTCCCCGGTGAAGAGGCAGAGAGACGATGAAGAAAATGGGGTCTCTGTTTCCATGGATACGGAGGGTGGCAAAGACCCACAGGGTAATGGTTTATCGTCGGTGATTCCTGGCTGGTTCTCTGAAATCAGTTCAATGTGGCCTGGTTAGTTCTCTTTTTACCATACCCTTTTGTTTGTTTCTTCTAAAAGTTGTGCCTTTTCCTTGCGTTTCGTCACTGGGGAATGAATTTTTTCCTTTTTTTTTTTTCACTTGTTGGTTTGTGCGTGTAAAAAAGTGAAATTGTATTGTATCAAATTTTTTTTATGGGTTCCTTCTCTAATGGGTTTGTCTCTGTGCGAAGAGATTTGGATTTCACTTTTACGGTTGAGACGTATTTTCTGGATTTCTATCCAATTTAGTCGTCTGATGGGTTGTGTTTCTGTTTTTACTCTTGTTTACGATGGCAATGTTACTTAATAGCTCCTTGTCATGTACCGCAGAACGAGCAAGTGTGTAAATATCTCTATGTTTCAATATTCTTACACTTTCTCTCGTGGAACAATGGAACTTTTCTGTGGTTTTTATTCATAATTGATTCTTTATATACCTTTCTTTTTACACCTTATATGCTGGCATGATTTGTTTAATTCTGGTTTTTGTTTTTTTATTTTGACATCTGAACATTTGGTAGATCAGCTAACAGTGGCGCTGAGTCAATTCTGCTGGATGTTCTGGCGATATTTTAAGACTAAAAGTTGATCATCAGCGAGCTAATATGAAATTTATGGGAATATAATAAATCTCACTTTTAAATGTATTGGAATGAAGTCCCCTTAGAAGTTGAGTGGCAATTATCTATGGTGTTGCCTCTTTGGGACTTTCTCCACTCAATTTTCATCCTGTAAGATCTTCCGGTATTTGTTTTCAAAAAGCGTAAATGATTGTTGTGTATTAAAAGGAATTAATACCTTTAAAGTGAGCATGCACTTTAGAAGGACTAAAGTTTCATAAGCATCAATCAATGGAGATGATTTTAGCAATTTCATTGCTTATTAATATTATATGCATTTGCATTAATTTTATTACAATACCAGTTGCTCCAATCAACCCTTTAATTTTGTGCTAGTTTTTCTAAGGGCATCTCTTGCTTTAAAAATGCTAGATTCGTACAAAAAGTATTTATTCTAGTTCTTTTATTCGATGCATGGTTTTTTGCATAAACGGATATGTATATTGAAAAAGGAACGATAAAAAACAAATACTTTAGAAATTTGAATAAGCAGATACTGTATGCAATCACATAAAAGAACTAATCTCTGTCCTTAAGACTCTTCTTCTCGTTTTAATCATGCATCACCTATATTAATTTTTGGGATTAAACTTTCTCAGTTCTTTGATCTGTCCCAACTTCTCTTCTACGTACTTGAGGAGTCAAAACTTTTAAATGACTAAGATGCAATTGTTATCATACCTATTTCTGCCAGTAAAGTGCATGCCTACCTTGTAAAAGAAAACGAATCTTCTTATTTTTTTTAGAGAAATGTAATTTGTACATTAAATTTTACAACTAAGAGGAGTATCAGATTTAGTAATGTGATAGGGAGAGATAGTAACAAAGGTAGTAATTCTAATAACTTTTCATGTGCCACGAATGATATTTTTTAGTACAACTTATGACATTAACTTTTTCTAAAAAGAATGCGTTGCCAAAATCCTAGAAATATAAGCACACAGTAATCTGTTTTTCTCTGATTTCAGAATAGTTGGTTTTTCCTTCTGTAATAATACTCAAGAATTAAGTATGGTTGTGCTTTTGCTGCAGGAGAGGCTCACTCCTTGAAGGTGGAAAAAATTTTGTTTCAAGGAAAGTCTGATTACCAGAATATCATGGTCTTCCAGGTACATGAGGCTCCAGTAAATTATGAAGTTACTTTACAATTTCCCCTTTTTCATGTTACTACCTTTTTCAATGCACTGCTGTGATGTCTTTTGCAGTCGTCAACATATGGCAAGGTTCTTGTTTTGGATGGAGTAATCCAGTTAACAGAAAGGGACGAATGTGCCTACCAAGAAATGATCACTCACCTTCCTCTTTGCTCTATTCCAAACCCAAAAAAGGTATTACTTGCTTTTGTTATATGTCGAAATTGAATGTTTACTCGTCAAACTTGTATACTTACTATCCTCGTATTTTTCATGTTTAGGTTTTGGTTATCGGAGGAGGTGATGGAGGGGTCCTCCGAGAAATAGCACGCCATTCTTCAGTTGAAAAGATAGACATTTGTGAAATTGACAGTATGGTTGTTGATGTAAGGCACACCAAATTTTACAATCTTCTTTCCAGTCTCTGACCAAAGCTAAAATATGTTGCAGGCTATTATGTCACTTGCACACAGTTACTTCTCTATCTAAATTTTCTTGGTTTGAATGAGATTTTACCGAAGGGAAGTAATATAGTTATAGCTTCTTAAATGATGAGTCTCTGTATCCAACACGTATCCAATATTGACACGTGTAGGACGTGTATCGCTAAAGTGTCCAATTCAAAAAATATATTTTTGGATCTCTGACATAATTCTGACAAGTTCTTACACTTAAGAAAATTAGTTATAGTTGTTCAATTTTTTTAAGTTGGCCAAAAAGACTAGTCTAGTGCTCAAAGATTTCAAGTAGCAGTATATGCTTAGTATCTAATTTAAGTCGTGCAGGTCTCCAAACAATATTTCCCTGATGTTGCTGTAGGGTATGAGGATCCTCGTGTGACACTTACTGTTGGTGATGGTATGATAAACTATTCTATTTTTTTTTTTTAAATATTTTATTCTTCTTGAAGAAATTATCTAATGATGGATTTTCTAACAATGGTCTAGGAGTTGCGTTTCTGAAAAATGTTCCAGAAGGAACGTATGATGCCGTTATAGTAGATTCATCCGACCCTATTGGTATACCATATTATTTTTCCTGCTCTTCTATGTGATAATAAAAATAAAACTGTTTGATAAAGGGATGTTACATTTGGCATCCTCAAGGTCCTGCTCAGGAGCTATTTGAAAAGCCCTTCTTCGCGTCGGTTGCAAAGGCTCTTCGTCCAGGAGGAGTTGTGTCTACTCAGGCAGAAAGCATATGGCTTCATATGGATATAATTGAGGACATCGTGGCAAATTGTCGCCAGATTTTCAAAGGATCTATTAACTATGCTTGGACTACTGTACCTACATATCCAAGGTTTGTATTTTCAGGTTATTTGTATAGGGATGGAGAAAGTAAAGTATATGATTATCCATTTTATGTTATATTTTTTTTTTCATTTCAGTGGGATGATTGGTTTTATGCTTTGCTCAACTGAGGGACCACCTGTTGATTTCAAGCATCCAGTGAATCCCTTAGATGAAAATGAGTTTCAGAAGTCAGCTAGACCACTGAAGTTTTACAACTCTGAGGTATGTTGCCCCAACCACCTTCCGTTTGAGATTTTGTATTCTTTCCTCTCTTTCCTGAACTGCTAGTTCTTATCATCCAAGTATCCATCTTTGCCTTTAATTCCAGATTCATACAGCAGCTTTCTGTTTGCCATCATTTGCAAAGAGAAAGATTGGTCCTAAAGCAAATTAGAAGATTTTAAAAAGCTTTGAAAGAGCTTACTTGGCTGTTGTAGAAGTCCAACATTGGTCCATTCTATCAATGAGCCATGAAATAAGTCAGGTTGAATTTGGCATTGAAGAGTAAGGTTTATTTATGGAAATGAGTTTTGGGTGATAATGATAGAGTTGATGGATTCAGTTGTCATTAACTTTCCTCATAAACACATTTCACAATGTGGAACTATTACTATCTGTTAAGAAAAATTTTGTTTAATGCAAATTATTGTTCCTTGTGTCTTGAATACATTTGGCGTGGTTGGTTCTATTAGTACGAAAAATCAGCTGAGTGGATTACTCTGATTGATTAAAATTAGCAATGTGATTGAAAGTCTGGGCAAATCCTAAATGGAGTTTAAAAGTGATGGCAATTATCATCATCAAACCAAAATCTACATGTTTTATGATCTATCTCTATATTCGTATTAATAAGTTGGAGAGGGGACCAATCCATTGGCATGATTAAATCAATTTTGAATACTGATCACTATCAATTTGATGTCTAAAGTTTACAACCTTTTCTTTGGAAGCACAGAAACACTGCAGCATAGACAAAAATAACAAGGGTGCTTTGCTACTTTCAACCCTGATGTAACCTTTCTTCTTAGAATATCATAAATCTATGCTTACTTTCAGTTTTTTTTCCGTTCAAGATGATGATGAGGGAAAATGGGAATGTGGGGTTCTGGTAAATTACGTACCCTTCAGGAATTGGCTCCTGTAATGTTAGTGCACACATAAAAAAACTTGCTTTTGATGGAACAATGCTAGTTTCTTCTCGATACTCCATACTTTCACAGGGAAGCACTAACAAGATGCTGAAATATATCTTATTTCGTAACTGACTAATCACTATGGAATAGAAAACCTTGTTATAATTACTGATTGAAAACATACAGGCCTTGTACAGTAGAACATAAAATTTATTGACTAATTGTTATAAAAGACTGCATAACCAGCTAGCTATGCCTATTTTAATCCTAATTCTGAACTCAAATCGACACCTTTATTTTTTCATAACCACCACTTCTCATTCACGGACCATTCTTAACATCCTTACCTGATTCCTCATCAGTTTTCTTTTCCAATTTCCTCTCCTTGCAATCATGAAAATAGATCATGCAAGCCACCCATTTCAGCTGATTCACCATGCAAGACAAGCCAACTTGTACAAAAATTGCATTCCCTTGCTCATAGCCTCCAATATGGTAGCATGAAAGCCTCACAAGATGACCCCAAGCAAAGAAAATCAACATCAGAAAGAGCCCCCTCCTGTGATTGCCTCTGCTGAAATATGCTGAAACAGCTAACGCATCAACACCATATATACCCTCCAACACCGAGATCACAAGGCTCATGTTCCACATAGCACTCCCCTCCAAGTACATCCTTAAGACCTTTGCAAATGCCATGCTGCAAATTACTGCGAGCAACACGTAAAAACTCGTGCCTTTCAAGAAAACATGATAATTTAGGACTATCCACAGTAATCCAAGCTGGTGAGTAGTTGTCAAGAAGAGAACATAGATAGAAGTGACAAATGAGGCTCTCAATCTTGATAGGTCAAAGGGTGTCTCAAACATCTCCTTCAGAGTCATTTTCTTCTCTCTTGAATGCAGCTTTGAAGCCAAATCTACCGTAACAGCTGCAGAGACAAACTCTGAGACATAGAGAGGCACCATGTAAATGAAACCAACAAAAATCAGCTTCAGGAAATAATCCTTGTTGAATCTGCTGATAAGATCTATGTCATAGAGAGGCAAGTGACCATATGATAGGTTAAAAATATTGAAGGTTTCCACCAGAATTTCTTGGAGGTAAATTTCAAAGTAAACCATGATACAGAAGAGAGGAAGAGAAGTGAGAAAGGTGAAGATGATGAAATTGAGGTTTCTTAAATAGACCATAACAGATTTACTGAGGATATCAGATACTTCAAGCTTCTGCTTCTGCGTAGAGCAACTGTTTTCACTCTCCATAACTCTTCACTTCCAAGAAACAATAGTTTACAAGGTGAAGATTAGCACTCCGTAAAGATCTATAAAAACCAATTTTTTTTCTTTTGTTTGTGCTCTATTGGAGAGACCCAGTAGGGAGAAGACTTGACTTAATGACTATAGAAGATTGGTGTCACAAACAGCGACTTGGTTGTGTGTGTCTATCCCCGCTAAGATAAGTTCTTTCCTACTTTGACTTTCTCCTAATGTTCACATTGGAACCGGATTCTCTTATCAGAAAGAATACAAGAACAATATTTACCCCTAATTCCTTCTGTTTTTTTTTTTTTCTACACATTTAAAGGTTAAAAAAATACTAAGTTAATTTTTTTTTTACTGGATTATGAATGCTGGAAAACCTGCAATCATATGACCTTGTGCAGAGTCCTGGTCAATGTCAAGA
>Ga0214543_1004617_pt1 | contig 25958 bp, 17 predicted proteins | sample CNSS2metaG_FD_160094 | JGI IMG/M metagenome (GOLD analysis project Ga0214543, IMG submission 160094) | Root nodule microbial communities from cowpea collected in UCLA plant growth center, Los Angeles, California, USA - CNSS2 | ecosystem: Host-associated > Plants > Roots > Nodule | place: USA... | reverse complement strand
GACGTGCGACGTGCGACGTGAGACGTGAGATGTCCGTAAACACTAAACCTTGACATTTATATTTATAAACTTTAAAGCTTACAATTTAATAGAAAATTTTAGAAGTTTAATAAAAGAATTGTTAATGTATCCATAAATTTGTCCTAACAAATTTAAATTATACTCTTGTAAAAAAATGTATTAATAAAAAGAGATTAAATACATATAGAATTGAAAGAATAAAAATACGAGGATAAAAGTAATAATTAATGTGTATTTAACACATAAAAATAAAAATTATGAGGATAACAACAATAATTTATATTTATTGAACTCTTAAATGAGCGGAAGGATGCAAAGAATGATCCTGAAAAGTTAAACTAAGGATGGGAAAAAAATATAATTTTCATGATCAAATCCATTTTTGCTATGATCCAATCCATTTAATATTCATTTTGTTAAAAATCCAATTCATTTTATTGGATTTGGATATCAATCTGATCAACATTTTATATATTTTATGGATTGTATATCCATACTCTAAATCTAGATTTTCAAAATGGATAATCCAAAATATCCAATCCAAATTTTCAGTTTATATTTTTGGTCAGGTTAGGCTAAAGATTGAGACGGACTAGTCCAAATTTAGTCGTATTTGATTGAGTTGGCGTGACCTATACAAAATTTGGCTGAATTAGGCCAAATTCTCTCAAGTCGATCCCGATCGAAATTTGGCCCAGCTGGCCCTGGACAAAATTTGGAAGTATTCGGTTGAGTTCACCCCAACCCAAATTTGACTACATTGGATTGAGTCGACCTAGACAAAATTTGATCGTATTTGAACAAGACAACCGCGACCAAAATTTGGTTGTATTTAGCCTAGTCTGCTCTAGTCAAAATTCGGTCGAATTCAATCGAGTTGGCCCCGATTGAGATTTGGCCGAGTCGGCCCTGGCCCAAATTTGGTCGGATTCGACTGAGACGGCCTACAATGAAATTTGGCTGTATTCAAATAAATCGGCCACGATCGAAATTTGGCCGTATTCAACTGAGTCGGCCATGATCGAAATTCGACCAAATTCAGTCGAGTCGGCTCCGGTCAAAATTCGGTCGTGTTGGCCTCGACCAAAATTTGACCGAGTTGGTCCTGACTTGAATTTGGTCATATTCGACAGAGTCGATCGCGACCGAAATTTGGTCATATTTAGGCGAGTCGGTCCTGACCTAAATTTGGCCAAATTCAGTCGAATTGGTCATATGACCAAAATTTGGTTGAGTGGACACTACCCCAAATTTAGCCGTATTCGGTCGAATAAGTCCTGAACGAAATTTTACTATATTCAACTTAGTCGGCTGTGATAAAAAATTGATCATGTTCAATCAAGTTGGTCTCGGTCGACGAATTTAGTGGAGTCAACCCTGACCGAAATTTGACTGATCAGGCCGTTGCCCAAATGTGGCCATATTTGGCCAAGTCGACTCTGGCCAAAATTTGGTCGTATTAGGCAAAATCGGTCCTGGCCGAAATTCAGTCGAATCCAGTCAAGTCGATCTCAACTGAAATTATGTTAAGTCAACCTTGGCCCAAATTTGGTCACGTCATCCCCGACCGAAATTCGTTCGAAAGTCATCCAAGTTCATCCCATGCTGAAATTTGGCCTCATTGGCCCCGACAAAAAATCTGCCAAATTCTATGGTGTCAGCCTTATGGACACAAGTTTTAAAAAAATTAATTTGAATTTATTTTATGAAAAATGGATTTTGGATTTCGAACTTGATCCAAATATTTAGATCTGGATTTAAAGTTGATCTAAATATTTGGATCAGGATTTTTAAAAAATTCAATCTACTTTTTTCTTAAAAAATGGATTTGGATCGAAAATCTAATCCAATTATTTGAATCCAAAATGAATGTGGATTTGATCATTAAAAATCCAATCCATGATCACCCCTAGTCAGCAAGCTAATAGTTATAGTTGATAAATCCATTATAGAGTTCTTTCGACAATAGCTTCTCCTTAATAAAGTGACAATCAATCTCAAATATAACGTCCGCATGCTGATCATTAGAGTTGATAAATCCATTACAGAGTTCTTTGGACAATAGCTTCTCCCTAATAAAATAAAATGATAATCAATCTTAATGTATACCATCTCTTCATGAAACAAAAGATTGGAAACAATATAGAGGGCTGTTTGATTATCACAATACAACTTCATTTGCTCAACTTCACAAAATTTTTACTCTTAAAGGAGTTGTTTAATCCACACAAATTCACAAGTGGCCAAAGCCATAGATCTATATTCAACTTTTGCATTGGGTTAGGCAAAAGCATTATGCTTCTTGATCTTCCGGGAGACAATATTTCCTCCAATGAATACATCATATGATGTGGTAGATCTCGTGAAAATGTGAGCTGACACAATGCATCACAATACCATATAATTTGAGTATTTCCTTTGTCCTCACAATAATCCTCTTCCTAGTACCTTTTTGAAATATTAAAATGCAAAAATTAAAATATTCCAATGATTAATGTGAGAATCTTGCATGAATTGGCTAACAAATCCAATTGATTGCATGAAGAAATATCAAATCTTGTAATGGTATGATAAACGGTTTTTCCTACCAGCCTGCCTCTTATATCTTTCTAGATCTGAAAAAGTTTCACCTTGATTCACCATTAACTTGTGATTTGGATCCATATATCAATAGGCTTGCAATTTGCTAACCCTATCCCCTCAAGAATGTCAAAAAAATATATATATATATATATATATATATATATATATATATATATATATATTGTCAAATAACAATACCTTTCCACTGATTGAACCAATTCAATACCCAAAAAGTATTTTAAATAACCAAGATCTTTGGTCCGGAAGTGGTCGAATATGTACTTCTTTAGTTGAGAGATCTTTGTGGCCTCATTTCCTAAACTAATTATATCATCAACATAAACCATTAGATAAACACACATTCTAAGAGAAGTATTCCAATAAAAAACTGGATGATCTATCTCACTTTGTTTCAATCCAAAAGCTTGCATAAAATGACCTAATTTACCAAACCAAGCTTGGGGAGATTGTTTCAGGTTATAAAGAGAGCGGTGTAAGTTACACACTAGAACAAAATCCAAGAGGGTGATCCATGTTAATTTCCTCCTCAAAATCATCATGAAAAATGAACTTTTAATGCTAAGTTAAAGTGGCCAATGGTGATTAGTAACCATAGCAAGGAAAAATCTAATTGTGCTAATCTATGCCACAAGAGAAGAAGTATCACACTAGTCAAATCCATAAATTTGCATATATGCTTTGGCCGTCAACCAAACTTTAAGGCAATCAACTTCACCACTGAGCCAAACTTTAACAACATAAGCCCATCTATCCAAAGAGAAGAGGAACAAGCTCCCATCAATCATGGCTTGTCACTTTCCAGGATGGTCAAGTGTCTGATGAATAGTTTTAGAAAAATATTGACTTATGAAGAAGAAACAAAAGAAGAATAGATGGAGGCAAATAATGATAACTCAAAAAATATCAATTGAATAAGAATTACAAGTAGACCAAATACCTATTCTAAGAGCAACAGGTTACTTTGAGGTGGTGTTATGTGAAAGAGTTGATCAAGAAGGATCCATGATATGGGAAACTATTGGAGTATGATTTGAATAATCAGAGACCTTAGGAAGAGTGGGAGAAGTTATTTTTGTCTTGTGTTGGTATGTAAGGAGGTGGAGGAGCCAGATTGGTTAACATTTGGGTTGGAGTTAGAAACTAGAGTCATCGATGGACCACAGCTTGGAATAGGGAGATCAAGTTGAATGTAAGCAAGAACTTCTATGGAGAATGAGAAAAAAGGCATGTCATAATAAAGGTGACATAAGTTTGCATATAGTATCTTTGGATAGTTGGAAAATAACATTTGTATCCTCTCTGAAGGCAAGAATATTCCAAAAAACACATTTAATATCCTTTGCTAAGTTTGCCTAAACCTGAAGACATGAAATAAAGGATAATTTGGAAAAATAGGTGAAGAATTTGATTTTCTGTTTTCAGATGGTCATGATATCCTTGACTAAGGAACCATAACTCCAAAAAAGGAAAACCAAGATAAGTAGTTTTTCCAGTTGTCATGGCAATAGGAGTAGCAGAAATACTAGAAGCCATACACTTCCATCACTTCCTAGGTTTACACTGCCTTGGAACAAGAAAAGATAAGTATTAAACAAATATTGTATATTTTTGCAACTTTAGATGGAAATTTTTAATATGCTTTAGGATTTTGTTAGTGAAAGGAGAACTTAAAACCTGCAAAACATAAACCAGCATCCCTACAGGCAAGAGCAGTCATCATCATGTGTGAACTGTCTAGTGAATGTATGAAGTTCGGGGGAAATGCAGATCTCTGTTTCTTGGCATCTACCTGGAATGTGAATAGTTTTAATTGAAAATATCAGACAGAAAGGAAAGCTGCAAAAAAGAGGACTGTGTACACTTACTGTGTTACCCTCTCGTCTCAAAGCCAAAAATTGAAGAGATGTTTTGATCTGCAGTCAATGACGAGATTCATAACTGTCATGCCTTAAGGTAGTTAAAAAAATCCTTAAACTATTCTTTTTGATTCAAATGTATAATTACTGGTTCTGTCTTGGGTTTTTACAGCATATTACACAGTGCCGGCAAATCTATATAGCTTATGCTAGGTATATTCTGTAAACGGGCTTGGGCCTTACGTTATGTATTTATATTCCTCAGCTGTATATAAGGGGATGATATCACGTGAATATTTACCATTTCTCTCTACAGCCTAAAAGAAGTGCTTCTTAATACTTGTGTTGTGCTCTTAGAAGCAGACAAACACACAGCATTATAATGGCCGAGACATTATGAGGAAATATCAAAAGGTCATACCAAAATAGTTTGAAATGCAGTGGAGTCTTACAGCCACCATGATTAACTTATTACATATTCCGCAGGTAACTGACTGGTCATGGTCTATCTCCATTGCATTGCCTAATAGCCGGACTTTGTTGAGGCATCTCACAATTGATAGACTATTGGGTTAAATAAATGACCAAAAATCTCAAAAGTTACTGAAGTGATGAGTCACCAAAAAGCAAGTAATACATAATATGTAGTTCGTAGAGAGTAACGGTTATGAATCTTAGCATAACAACTGGTCAAGAAATAGTTAAACACCTACAATTACAGCCATATGGTAGCAACATGTTAAAGAAAGATCTACAGTTCCATGACAATCTGTTAATACATCAACCCATTGCATAATGTCACATAAGTTACCACTTTAAGTGGGCTTTTAACAAAATTCATTCTTTTAACCAGTTAGGTGGATATCTTCCATTGTATATTTAGTATGATGCTTTTAACTTGTCACTGTTGAGTAAATTAATGCCTATAACACAAAATAAGGAGGGGAAGGGGGGCACGGCAGGAATCATTTTTATATAAAAGCTTACCAGATGACGCTCAGTTTTACAGTATGGTTGTATAACTGGAAGACCAAGAGGAGTGGTCCAACTAACAGGATGATTTTCAGAAGTAATCACCTATAAAAATTTTAAGGTCCCACCATTCAGGAATAGAAAGAAAGCTTGAAAACATGCAGGCACACACACAACAGTGCCAAAACCAATAGGATTTTAGTATCATTTGAAGTTTAACATGGCTATGAGACCAAACCTTTGCGCAATCACCAAGCCAACCCATAATGACACGTGCCGCTCCAAAAATTTCTCCAAGGGCAGTTAATGTCACCTATAAAATGAGTCAAAATATAACTACACAAATCTGTAACAACTAAGCAAAAAGAACAAAACAGAAAAATTAAAAGATTCACTTAACCAAAAAATACAAAGAGAGATATCTCTAACAACTAATATCTCTAACAAGAGAATAGAGCAGACTTCTTGTATAAGCATGTTTTTGCATGTTGGTTCACATGTATTTCCTCTCATATTACAGTTAGATTTAGTAAAACCAAACTCATCAAGAAATAAACACACAGATAGTACTAAATAAAAAATTCTCTGAAATAATCATTTTGATGATAAAACTATATCTAGGTTTCAAATTGATCAGGTTTAAAAATTAATATTTTGTGTACTATAAGCCATGAAACACGAACATGGCTCTTCAATAGCATGTCTTTGTGTCTGTTACTCTGCTGAAATGTCAAATTTAAAAACAAAAAATTTGCAGCTTCGACACAGCTTTTACATGGTCCAACGCAGCAAGGATATTTTCAGAAGTCAGAAAATTATTGCTTAAGTTTGTGCTACAATATAGAAACAAGGAGCAAATCCTATACAAACAAAAAATGTCAACATTGTATATCTATTAGCAGGAAGATATTTTATTCTCATTATATCTCCGTATACTGTGGAATTCTTGAAGTTGTTAATTTATTTTTAGATGAACGTCAGTTAGAGGATGTCTTTTTCAATAATGATGATCAAGAAGATGAAATGTCTTAAATGAACTAGATCATTTTTTAGATTATAGATGATTGATTAAATTCATTCTTGAATTAGACAACAGTGTGCTTAGGTCGTTATATTCGACCAACTTTTTCTAAATGAATTTGAAAATAAAAATTTAAATCATTCATAACATATGTATATATATGTGTCCATGTCGCCGTGTTCTACATTTAAGAGACTATAAATGTCGCTGTGACTGTCTTTATCACGTCCATGCTTCATAGACTGTAAGTGTTCTAGTAGGGAATAATCTCCCAATGATGCAAGGATATGAAAAACACAATAAATCAGCTACATTGCACTTTCTAATAGCTAACAGAAGTCTGATAACATGGCTGAAACTTACTTTAGCAGCATAGCAAGCTGCAGTAAATAAAAGTTGTTCATCATTAATAAGGCCTTTCTCCTGTAATCTTCTCTTCATTTGCTCTCGTGCCCCAACAAAAGTAACGCCATAAACTGAGGTCATCACTGTCTGCTTGACCAGCTTTCTGTCAATCTGAAAGTTTCCAAAAGTTGGGTGACTGAAAAGAAGAGATTATAGCTAATTGGAGGAACATATATTTTAATCAATATTGACCTGATCAATTAAAACTCTTGCCAACAAAGCATTTGGATAGACAGCTGGGTCTTTGTTACTGTCTCTTCTCATAATATCATGAACCCTGCTCAAATATTCAAGTACAAATTAAATACTGATTATGCACAGTAAGTTGGTAAAATCAATTGTACAGTGCACTTAGTACTTTGTTGGGTGTAGACAAACTGCTACTTGTATGATAAGATAGTAAGTATACTCAAGTAAAGTAGGTCACGAGGTAACAGATTTTAACCAAAAAATCTACATGACTGGTATTGGTATTTCAATGCAGTTGTGAAAAAATGCATTTTGCATTCAGACTTCAGCAAGGTAGTAATGTAATGATTTTGAGCTTCAAATAATATAGGCTGAAACGGAGGTTTGAATGTGAAGTGTGTAAGCTGCTGATAATGGGTTTAACATACCTAACAGCAATCTCTGAGTAAACATCAGCTGGTCTCTCACTAGCCACCAAGTTAACAGCAGCAGCCTCCAGCTGACAAATAATTTTTATTCCGGAAAGTCAGAATAGAAAATATTATAGAAAAATTAATTAGTTTAATTTCCCTTCTTATCAAACGCAATAATTTATTAAAGTGAACACATAAAAACTTAATAACTTAGATAAAGAGATTCATGTGCTCCACTAATTGTGCACTTTGATTGCAACTTTTGCTTGATTTCTCGCTAACACTTTAGTTGCTGTCGAAATATAATTAGTTATTCAGTATTAAAACTACAGTTCCAACTGACTCACGTGTCAGGGAAATAGAGAATCTGTATAAAGCATATCTATCTTTAATTAGATTCAATAAACAAGAAGAAAGACTAGACCTCTATAACACAATAAGCCAGAAGGATGCTCTGACTCATCGAAATTCACGATTAACAATTGGGAGAATGGGAAAGAAACTATCGATTATAAAATATTATTGATAAAACACCAATTATAATAGATTAAATAGACATTGGTGTCCAGAGAGGCATTGGTAGACTGTACCCTACATGGTCTTGGGTACATAGGACATGCTTTCAAATGGTCAAATTTAAGAAAGGTTCAGAGAAGAATTAGAGTGAGTAAATCAAACTACGGCTACAGCTTCTTGCTGAGTTATTTTCCAAAGGTGTGGTCAAACATGTGGAAGCCTCTACTTGAGATCATGATTATACGCTACTAAATAGTCAAGGTCAACCAAGGGTATCCAGGCTCCTAATTTTCCTAGAATAACTTTCCAAATAGTGGGTCGCTGTGGCCTAGGTGGTCTTAATGATTATCAATTATATTGCCACAACATAGTTGTAAATCATAGTCATACTATTGAATATAATACCAAACATAAAGAAGGTAAAAACATTGTAAAGCACCCAAAACAAGAAAGTATACCATTTTCTGTACATTGAACAAGCTATGTTAATTCACCAAAATAACACTAACATTTCAAAATATAGTGACAAAAAGAAACTGATGAAGAAAGCTATAGAATAATGAATCATACTAAAATTGTTTCAAAATCGAAGAAATACAAACTTATGGGCACAAAAAGAAGGGATTATTTCAAGGGTAATGAGTGATTTCAGAATAAAAAACGGGATATAAGTAGACTTACAGAATCTCTTCCCAAAGCAGCATAGTGTTGTAAGCCATTACAGGAACCATCCTAAAATTCATCGAAGTAGTGTTGTTAGCAATTTTCAAAAAAGTTACCAGTAAAAGTGATAGGAGACCAGTGTTTAAGAGAGCGTATGTAAGGGCTATTAGAGGGGACATACAACTTGTTAAAAAGTGGGTTTTAAGCCTAATTCAACCCCCTAAAACCTTATTGTAGTTTATAAATAGAAGATAAGAGGTGTAGTTGGAAGTTAGAATTCATTCAGAAGTTGTAAGAGGTTTCTAGAATACCTTATTGTATGTCTAGGTCACATTGATAAATACACATTTGATAAAATGTAGGTCCTTTCCTTGTTATTTTCTTCAAAATCTTCCATCCTGCCAATTGAATCCAATCAATTGGTATCCAAGCAGAATGATCCAACAGTGTTCTTTTATGGTTTGCAAGAAAATAGATGCAATAATTGAAGATCTAGAGAGAATTTTGTAAAGTGGAGGAATGGACACAGGTACCACTTAAACAAATGGAAGATTGGTTGATCCAGAAATTTGGTGAAATGATGGGTAATCGATAAGGGAGTTCTAATCTTGGGGTGAATCGAAATGGGAACTTTAAAATGGGAGGAGAAATGTACAGGAAAAATTGAAACCAGGGAAGCAGCAGTTCGTTGAATCACAAAACAGGAGATTTGGCAACTGAGGAACGGTTTAGGAAGGCAGAAGTATCCCTTTTTGAAGGAGATAAAGCACTAGGGAGAATTAAAATGTATTTTTGCTTAATGAACCTTAATGAAGAAGAATAGATGCATGCAGTCTTGGGAACCACGGAGGGGAGATCACTATCTTGGTTACAGTGGTGGGAATCTAGCACAAAGAATCTTAATTGAGGGAGTTTCAGCCCACAATGGTGGAAAACTCGTTCAAAATTTTACTTAAAATTAAAATCTGAGATTTTAGCGAGCTCATCAAAGGTCAACCAGCTGGTCTACTTCTGTGAAATTTTCACAAAAGTCTAAAGAAAGAGATTTGTGTGGAAGTAAGGATCCGTAGGCCATATTCATTAAACAAGATGATGGTCTTTGCACTTTTTGTTGATGAACGGAGACAAAGAGGAGATTATACCAGAAGGCTAACTCAAAAGCTTGAATCTTTGTAGCATGGCAGGGTTCGTAGTCTGATTTACGATCCAACTTGATAAAAATTACTGCACCCCACATATTCAACAATTCATCAATTAGATGGAATAGGAAACTTATTAGGAATTGTTACCTTGTTTACAAGCTTTATTTATAATCCACACAAAAATGCCAACTGTCATCCTTCTTCTTTACTAGTATAATTGGGTTGGAATAAGGGTTTGGACTAGGCCTTATAATAGCAGTTAATATATCAACAACTAGCTTCTCAATTTCAGATTATTGGAAATGAGGATATCTATAATGCCTGAGATTGGGGATTGTTGCTTCTTCTTTCAACAATATAGCATGGTCATGAATCCTTTTTGGTGGAACAATTGGTTTTTCTTGGAAAAATTCCTCAAACTCTTCCAAAACATCACTGGCATGTGCTAGAATCCCAATCCTTTCTGTTGCGTCTAACTTGTGAATCCTACACTTAACTCCATCCTTTTAAATTCTCAATGTCTAATCTCTGAAATTAGATTTTATATCACCCATGTCTTCTAACCACTCCATGCCCAAAACTGTACTCCCTATCCAAAGTCAACACATAAAAGTCATCATTAAAACAATTTACGCAGCTGCCCTTGTAAGCTCTCACGCACAACTAGTCTTAATTCTCTGCCCTCCTCCCACCTTCACACGTTCTGGTACTGTAGGTGCCAATGGTAACCCTAATCTTTCTACCAATTTTGTATGAAATTGAGTTGCCCCGTTATCAACTAGAACCAAAACCAGATTTCCTGCGATTTCTTCCCACAAAGATTCAAGCTTTGTGGGAATGAAGGAGGAGGATATACCTAAAACAACTTTTAGGACGAATGGCAATCACTACAAGTATTTGATAATGCATTTTGGTCTAACTAATGCACCTTCTCCATTCCAAGCCTTGATGAATGATATCTTTAAACGATACTTAGGAAATTTACAGAATTTTTTTTTGATATACTAAAATATAACAAGGATGAGGAAAGTCCATGTGACACAACTAAGGAAGGTCTTTCAATTATTACAGAAGAATGAATTGATGGTAAATAAAACAAAGTGTGATTTTGGGGGTATCAGCTGATCCAAAGAAATTGAAAAAAATGCTAAATTAGTCAATTACAAAGGTACTAAAAGGACTGATGATATTTTTGGGAATGCAGGCTACTATAGCCACTTTGTAAAAGAGCACGGGGTGATTGCATTACCTCTTACAGACCTGCTCAAGAAAGACCACTTTCATTGGTCTGATGAGGCTGAAAATGCTTTCAATCAGCTCAAAAATACCATGACTTTGCCATTTTGGCTGCCAGATTTCTCCACACCATTTACGGTTGAAACTAACACCAGAGTGAGGGAAGTGTTGTTAAAATAAGGAAGACCAGTTTCCTTTTTCATGCAACCGTTATCTCCAAGGGTCCAATAACAATCTGCTTATGAAAGAGAGTTGATGGCAATTGTGATGGCAGTGCAGAAACAGGGACATTATGTTCTTGGTCAGCATTTTACCATAACATTAGATCAGAGGAGCTTGAAATTTTTTATTGACTAAAGGGTTATTGGGGAGGATCAATTTGAATGAACTTCCAAAATTTCCCGCTTTTGACTTTGAAGTATAGTACAAACTAGGAAGTTTAAATAGAGCAGTCAATGTTCTCTCCAAGCATATGATGTATGCATCTTTATCAGGGTTAAATTTGGTTGAATGAGAGGTTTGGGAGAAGGAAACTGAAGCAGACGAAGGAACGAGACTGATTATACAAGTCACATTGTGGACAACGTCCCTTGCCAATTTCTCCTCTAAAAAGGATTGTTATTCCATAAAGATAGATTGTGTTGCCTGAAAAGTTTTCCAGGTATCCTACCATTTTACCAAAATTTCACTCATCACCCCAAGGTGCATTCAGGCTTTGTTAGAACCTACAAGCAAATTACATTACTTTTTTACTAGGAAGGTACTGACATCAAGCACTTTATAGGCAAGTGCAATACTTGACAAAACAAATGATACTGTCCTTTTATCAAAATATTAAACCGAAAGCTGGATACATATGACAATGATTTCCAATATGAAGAACCTACCATGCAATTCATTGTAGGAATTTTGGTACAAAATTTCATTTTTTTTTTATATATTCAGACATTTCTTATGGTTGTATTACTATTTAGATAGCATAATTTCTATTAATGATCTGGCAGAAATTTCTATGCATCATAAGCCCACAGGGGGAGCTTGGAGTCGGTTTGATAACTTATAAAAGTAGTCTACAAAGTTAAAACATCTATTTTTCAATCCTAAGGCTTCCAATGAAACATATACCTGATGAATTGGCAGGTGTGAGAGAACAGAATTTGGTGACGAGCTTCTTAAGGCTTCTGACAGATTAATACAAGCAGCAAGGCACTGGAAAGGATCCTCGGCCCTTAACCACCACCGATTTCCATTAATAGGGTTATCAGCAGAGTCAAATATATCACGGAGATGATTCTCTACAAAAGCCAGGCGTTCATCATAAGACAGCTTTTCAATACCCCCAGCATATAAATTTGCCAAGTGTATTTTCAGCCAGTGTAGTCCAGACTTTCCTAATGGGCGCCCTTCAGAAAACTCAAGCAATCCTCGACATAGATCACAACTTAAATGATTCAAATGAGAGTGCATGGGATATGCTCTACCACGGAAGTCAATATTGTGGGGATAATGAAAGCCTTCCTCCTCTTTCATTTTCTGAGCCACCTGTTTCAGATGTATATTGTAATTATTATCCAGTTAGTGAAACATGGAATAGAAAATAATTATTGAAAATTTAGTTGAGATTATGAAACTCATGATTAAATGGAACCAACACTGTACTATGCAAGATCAAGACAAGACCATAGGTCACTGATGAAACATATAAAATTGGAAATTTCAATTCTTCAAAATATAAAATAGAAAAGTATTGACAATTGGAGGAGATGTCTTACAGAAAGCTTGAGTTCCGTGTCACATCTTAGAGAATGTCTCTCTAGATTAATTTTTTCTGCCTTCCTTACACTCCACTTCCATTCCTGAATTTGTTTTAATTCCTCTATAGGTGGCCTCTCTGGTATAGGAACCTACAAGTGAATTTGGCATATATAGGTCAGACAAACTACATAGAATAGGTAATGCTGAAAACTCGTCACACTTCAAGCATTTGATGAAAAAAGGAGGAAGCATACAGGTGAATATATATTTAACTAGTTTATGTTAAACTTTCTTTCATTTGTTTATCTTTGTCGTCTAATTTTTAAAATAAATTGAAAAACAGACAAAACACGTATAAAGATATCTCTAAAAGTTGTATACTGTTTATGCTTACATCTTTGCGGTCAATCAAACCTGCAACGTTACCTCCTGCAGCCCAGAGGTGCTCCACAACACCAAGTAATCTTCCATTTACTCGCCATTTGGTGCTGCCAAGTGTATCCAGGGCCTACAAAAATTTGTCATTAAAAGAAAAATAGGTTAAGCTTATACACCAAAAGCATACTATCAAAATGAGACTAAAAAAGAAATAGTGTAAAAAAGAATTGTGCCTTTGTACAAGGAAAATTAAAAAGAATGGTACCAAAATAAGATTTTAAGATATAATTAACTGCAAAGTCCAAAGCACCTTTAAATGTAGGAGACTACAAAAATTGAAAGTTAAAAGAAAGTAACAATAGTATTTCATAAAAAAATTGGAACCGCTCATTTGGAATATTCCCATGTTACTTTTATAAAAAGAAAATGTTATCTAAATGTTGTGTGTCAAATGCAGACCATAGTATGTATTATGCCAATTTATAGAATAAAATACAATGGAGAAGAGGACAAAAACAATGATAGCCCTTAGACAATAACCAAGAAAAATACACTTCAAATATTTGGCAGAAAGTTTATCTTTACTTGGAGTAAGGTCATGGAAACATGTGCAACCAAAGACACGAAGAGGAATATAGTAAAGACCTCTAGTTGGATACAAGAGAGAATGTGGAACCTAATTATTAAAGGTAGAGGAAAGCATGCGGTAAATAACAAGTTATGAGAATCGCATCACCCTAGAAGCAAAGATGAACATTGTGGCAAAGAAGTATACAAGCAATTTCAACTGAGTGTCAATTCCTTCTTTCAATGACACCATTCAATTGTGTAATGTGAGAACAAGATGTTTGATGAAGAATACTTTGTACACTCAAAATAGACTGAAACTAGCAAGACATATTTATAAGCATTGTCAATGCATAAAAATTTTAATAGAAGTGCCAAATTGATTTTGAATTTCAATTGACAAACTTTGGAATACAGAAAAATCATCAAAACGATTTTTCACTAAGAATAACCAAGTACATTGGGAAACAGGCAAAGACTCCAAATAAGATAGATCATAGAAAAGGGACTTGTTACCAAATATATGATCAAAGGCATTAGAGTCAAGCATCTAAGGTCCAAGGGAGGAAGACTAAGAAACAAAGGCTACATGATTACTAGATCGAGCAACGGTGGCAAGAGGTTGTCTATGTTTCATGGCTGCCTCGCATTGGAGATACTAATTGTAGGCATCAACAAAAATTAAGACCTCACCAAATGCTCCTGGCGAAACGACTTGAGCAATATTAGTTTTCTTGAGTTGTTATCGGGCCTTTGTATGTCAATTTGCCTCAATATGGCCATACAATTGACAAAAGTTGCAATGACGATGTTGACCACGATAGTCACCATGATTTCCACTTCATCCACCCAGTAGGTAAAGTGGGAGTAAAAGGCAAATGAATTTATTGAAAGTTCAAGAGATTGCCCAAACATGTGAGAAACTGCAAGGCGAATTAATTGTTGACTAACATTGTCATAAGATGGAATAACGGTGTTGGATAATATTTGATTGTAAACAAAATCAAACTCAAGAGGAAGTTCAGCAAGAGAACGAACCATAAAAAAACTTTCCACGATGTTTATCATGTTTGTCGGTGTCATTAGTGAAAGGAATGACTACATCAAAATCAAAAATTAATCGATGGAGCTTACCAAGATAGGTTTGTATATCATTGTTTTCAGCTTTATAGAAACAAGCTTGGAGACAAAGCTGTTAGGCAATGAGCATCATTGGAGTAAACTCTCTTTGGCTTTGTTCCAAACATCATAATAGATAGTAAAAACTTGGTATTGGGCTGCAATTTAACATCAATGGAGAACCAGAGAACACTATGCAAAGCTACCGTCTAGTTTGTTTAGTGATGGGTTTGTATATCTTTGGTCTTTTTGGTGAAGTGGTTGGCATGACCTTGACCCCAGAACCACAACTTAACAGCAGCAGCCCAAGAGCTGTAGTTGTTTATCCTGGCCAGTTTTGCACTACGAATCGGCGAAACAGCGGTAAAAGTCATTGCAGGAGAGATGCGGTACTTTAAAGGGCACTGTTGGAAGTCATGGGAATGAACCCAAAAGGGACACATGGATGTGACTAGGTGTGAGGAAGGAGGCAGAGGGCGTATACAAGCACGTGAAACACACGCTTGGAAGAAGCTGCTTGAGTGGGCATGTGAGACAGTGGAATGGAGTGATGAACAAAGCTTGGTGGCTGCCAAGGGAGGGTGATTCTGGTCGCTAACAGTCACCAAAGGAAAATGACACTAGGTGATGGAGGAAAAGGGCACACAGTGACCGCAGGTACTGTTTACCCAAGAAAAAAAAGAAAACAAAACAAAAACCAGGAGCCTTCTGCAAATCAACAAACCAAAACTACTGGTACCATAATATTAAAAAAATGTTATTGAAATGTGACAAATGCAGGCAACATGGTATGTATTTATATCAATTTAAAAAATGAAAAACAATAAATTCTTACCTGATAATCAGGAATCAATGATTAATTTCCTATAATTTGTAACAATGAATAATTACATTCTAAGATCTTTCATGGTAATGAAAAAGGGTAATAAAAATTTATATAAAGTACCTCAAAAACTTTTCGCAATTGTTTCCTTCCAACATTTTTCATTACATCTTGCTGCTTCTTGGATCCATGAGTGCGCATGATATAAGATGTCAAGAACAAATAGCCACCATTTTCATACCTGGAAAGACTGTTGTCAGAAGCTAGACATGCAATCTTACGAGAGGAGAGAGAAGCACCTAAGAATTTAAGGTTGTAAAGATGATGAAAAATTGCATTTAAAAAGAAATGGCTATAAGTTGTTAAGTTCGCTGTTCAATTCGAATTTGTTATTCTCAATTGAGACCTGATGAAAAGATTAAAAATACACATATTTCTAATGGATTAAACCGTACAAAGATGCATGAATATATAGATACAAGAAGCCAAAAAATAAGGGGGGAATGAAGCAAAATCTATCCTAATTATAAATGTACAACAAATTTCCTATAAACAGGCTAATTGCATATATACAAATCAAATTATATAATCTTAAATACTTCCTATGAAAACATAATATCTAATGTGGACCATCTGTGTTAGATATAAAAGAAGAGGAAGTCAAATGTTTGAAGCAAAAAAGAAAAAGCCATAGAAGTTTTGAAGATAGTTTTTGCTTTTTGTAAGCTACAAACATTGAAGATGGCAAGCTAGCATAGGACCTAGATGATAGTGATTAGAGAGTAAGTCCTAAAATCCTGGAAAACAAGGTTCTATTATACAATTGATTAGAATCTTGAATGTCACGGAAAACATGCTCCTTGGAATGATAGATTACAAAATAATCATATCCAGTTACAAGCAAGAAAATCAGTTACAAAGGTAAAACCATGAACAATGGTAAGCGATGCATAAGGTAAAACATAACTCAGTTAAGTACACATGAGCTCTAAGTTGTAATCGATACAAGCGAGATAATTTTACATAAATTTTTTTTAAGTCAGAATTAACGTGTTCTCTATTGTAATTGATTACATAATCTTAGAATAGTTTCTGGAAAACTGGTATGAACAGTTAGAATAATGTAACCAATTACATCCGTCACAACATGTGTTCTCATAAATAAATATTAGTTCTACCTCACATGATACACAAGCCCATACTTAAAAAGAGAGAGAAATCTCAAAATCATTCAAATACTCTGAAAAAAGCTTGTTTTACACTTAAAAAGAGAGATAGAATGTTTGGAGAGATTATATTGATGTGCATGCTTCTGTAGGTTTAATCCTTCCTATTTTTACTTACAAATTCGTGTAAAGAGTCAGGAGCCAAATTTTGTGTTCCAGCTAAGTGGATTGTGTTCTTGAGATAGGTAGTCACTCAAGGGGTACTATAGATAAGGTGTCTAAGTGATTTGGAGTGGATCAGGTTGTAAGTGTACACATAATATTACTTATTGTGGAATCCTACAATCAAGGATTGATTGTTCAAGACTGATGTAGTTTAAGAGTTGAAAGTGAATCAATATAAAAAGGGTTGTGTGGTCTCTCTTGTCTAATATTTTTCATTTTTTTAATTTTTATTCGATTAACTGGAGATTCGCTTAAATTCTTGAAGAGATCTTTAAAGGTTCCTTGGCTACTCAATTCAAACTTGTAAATCAATTCATTTGAGAAATAAAGGACGTTTTACAAAGTTTTCCCTTTTCAAAAAGATCTAGGGGTAAAAGTTTTTCACGTTTAAAGTACCATCAATTCAAGCCCATTCTTGAAGACATTTATATGCATTTACTGTACACTAGATATAGCAATTCCTGCCTTTTACTAAGCTACCTATATCCCAAGAAAGTACCTCAACCAACCTAGATCTTTTGTTTGAAAAAGATACAGTCGGTATTGTTTCAGTTTGAAAATGACTATATGAACATAAACAACCAAATAAAAATATTGGTTAGAGGAGCACACATAAAAATGGAGTAGTCTACTGCCCTCCAAATCAGGGCAAAATGCTAGACAACTGGACTAAATTTTATAAAACCTTGTAAAGACAATGTACATCCATGGGATTTCCCTGGGCAACAAAACCATTAGGCTGTTCCATTACCTATTCTAAGTTTCCATTAAAGACATTTTTAGATCTAACTGGTACAATTATCAGAGTCACATGGCTTCCATAGAAAGAAAGAAATTAATACAGGTCATTTTAGCCACATGGAGTGTCATTATAATCAAGGGAAAACATTTGGGTATAGATTTTAGCCACCAAATGAGCTTTCATCCTATCAATTACCCTGTCTAGACCAACTTTTACAACATAGACCCAGTGGCATCAATCGGTACAAATTCCAGGAGGAGAATGAATAAGGGTCCACATTTGGCTGGAGCCTAAAATTGTAATCTAATCAATCATAGTCTATTGCCAACCTGGATGAAAAAGTGCAGTAGAGACTTAGGAACAGTGACATAAGAAAGAATGAAGACACAGGTATAGTGCAGAGGAGAAAAATAGTGATAAACTAGGGAAATCATAAATAGAAGAGAAATGGATACCTTTATAAACTGCAATGCAAGGATCAGTTAATAACTCCAGAAAATCCACAGTAGAAGGTTGGGACAAAAGCCAAGTCAACTGAACTCTTGCGGGAGATGTGTCAACAAAGACATGACACAAACGACACTCATGAATTATCAAGAGACAAGGAGTAGGAGTAGAGGTGTCAATTTGGCCCAGCACACAGGGCTTGGCCCTGACCCATGTGGGCTAGGGCCAAAAAAGCCTACATTAAAAAAAAAAACCCCCATCAAAGAAGCCCACAGGACCAAAAATCCTACAAAAGCCCTGTGGGTCAGGGCCAACCCATGGACTTTCATCTTCAACATGAAAAATATATTATTTTTTAAAATAAATTATTATGTGTGGAATAGGCCCAACAACCGAGGAAAGCACGACGATCCGAATAGGCCCAACGACCCGGACCTACCCGACGACCCCAACAAGCACAATGACCCAGATGGGCTCGACGACCCAAGCGGGTTCAACGACCCGAACGGGTCCGACGACCCAAATGCGCCAGACAACCCGATCACGCTCGACGATCTGATTGGGCACGACTATACAGTTGGCCCCGACGATCAGGACAGAACAAACGAACCAGAAGGGCCCGATGACCCAGACAGGCCCGACGATCCAAACAGGCCCGATGACACGAACGGGCCTGACGACCCGGACGGGTCTGACAATCCTAATAGGCCTGATGACCCGGACGGACCCGACAACACAGACTAACCCTACGACTCGGACGAGACCGAGGACCCGTACAGGCCTTACGACCCAGACAAGCCCGACGACCCGGACGGGCCCAATGATCCGGACGGGACCGACGACCCAGCCGAACCCGACGGGTCCAATGATCCGTTTGGATCGTCGGGCCCGTCGGGCCTGTTCGAGTCGTCAAACCTGTCCAGGTCGTCGAGACCGTTCGAGTCGTTGGGCCTGTTTGGGTCATTGGGCCCACTGGTGTCGCAAACCCATCCAAGTCGTCGAGCATGTTCGGGTCGTAAGGACCGTCTGGATCGTCAAGCACGTCCGGGTCTTCGGGTCCGTCCAGGTCATCGGATCCATCCGGGTCGTTGGGTCGGGTCCGTCTAGATCGTCGAGCACGAACAGGTCATCGTGTCTGTTCGGGACATCGGGTCCATCCGGGTCGTCGGGCCCATCCGTGTAGCTGACTCGTCTGGGTTGTCGAGCATGTTCGGGTCGTCGAGCACATCTGGGTCGTCGGTCTCGTCCTTGTCGTCGATCACGTCCAGGTCGTCGGGCCCGTCTGGGTGGTCATGTCAGTCCTGGTCGTCGAGCCTATCTGGATCGTCAGGCCCGTCCGGGTCATCAAGTCTATCTGGATCGTCGAGGTTGTCTGGCCTGTTCAGGTCATCAGGCCCATCCTGGTCGTCAGGCCATTTGGATCGTTGGGCCCATTTGGGTCGTCGGACCCGTCCAGATCAACAGCCTGTCCAAACCGTCGGGCTCGTCCGGGTAGTCGGTTTCGTCTAGGTTATCGGGCTCGTCCTGGTCTTCGAGCACGTCCAGGTCGTCGAGCCTATTCGGGTCGTCGGTCCCGTCCGAGTTGTCGGGCAAGTTCGGGTCGTCGTGCCTGTTCAGGTCATCGGGCCCGTCCCGTTCGTCGAGCCCGTCTGATCGTTGGGCCTATTCAGGTCGTCGTACCTGTCTGGATTGTCGAGCCCGTCCAGATCATTTGTCTTGTCCAAACCGTTAGGCCCGTCCAGGTAGTCGATCTCGTCCGGGTGATTGTACATGTTTGGCTCGTCGGGACTGTTTGGGTCTTCAGACTCGTCCGGGTCGCTCAACTTGATCTTTGACTCTGGCTTAATGTCATTTGGGGGGCCTAACCCACCTTAGCCCTAGCCCTAACTCACTAGAGAGGGGCTTTGGGGGCTGAGGCTTTTTTTTGGCCCCCTCATTTGAGGGCCCCCTAAAAGGTAGCTTTATGAAGAGTGGGCCAGGGCTAGCTCATGGGTTAGGGGCCAAATTGACACCTCTAAGTAGGAGGCCTTTATGAATATAATGGAGTTGACCTATCCAAGACAAAAGTAGATGGACAATTGAAGTGAGACAAATAATAAGTAGTGCTTGAGAAGCAGAAAAGGAATACCTTCAAAGGAATTGATATTTTCTAACATGAAAAAATGATGCGCAGAAGGACACTGACATTGATACCTCTTCTAAACTCTAGAATAGCCAAGGAAAACATGCTTCACAACACAAGCAAAATAGTTTGTCAAGTCTTAGACTAAGATCAAGAACAGAGCAAGTGGAGCCAAAATCATGAGGAGGAATATAAACCAGGGATTCATCAGGAAACAATACAGAATGATGCACCTTGTCTTGATTAGGGGAAATAACATTTTGCTTATTAAAAAATGAAATAAGGACAATATTGCCCAAAACTTCAAAGGCGAAATAGTAATCATAAGTAGAGTACATGCAATTTCCATAATATAACTGTTTATATTAATAATACCATTTTACTGAGGTGACAGGGACACAAGTATTAATCCACTATTGACCATACAAGAAATACAAGGAGCTGAAGATTTTTTTTTGCATTATCACTACGTAGAATATAAAGAGAACAATCAAACCGATTTAGAATTATTTTAAAGAAATTTTTAATTATACCATATAATTGTGATAAAAATCCACATACAAATGGAAAAGTCACCAATAATGGTTACAAAAAACCTGTCTTAAAACAAGTGACAGAACCTTGACATCGTACATTAGAGTGAATAACAGCAAAAGGAGCATAGTTTGTGACTAGACACTGCAAGGATAACAAGAACAGACATGTTTTTCTAGCTGACAAGATAGTACTACAAATAAGATTGATGAGGAATCCTTTTCTTTAAATTTTTTAGACTGACTCAACCAACAACAAAGAAGATTAGGAGACCTTGTACTGGTGCATCCAACTGATGATGAAGACTGGAGGTAATAAATCCCACGTGATTCATATTATGTACCAATTGTCGACTTATATGCCTATTCCATATAAAAATAGAATCAGAAGTGAAGGCTATATAATAATTTTGACTACGAGTTGGAGGACTAGCAGAAATCAAATTAAAAATGTAACTAGAGACAAGAACATAATCAGGAGATAAAGATAGAAGAGTGAATGACCAATGTCACTAGCTTTAGCTTTTGACAACCTACAAAGTAATATGATGAGGAGTTTTAAGTTGGGATGATTTAGAGTTAAGAAAAGGATTACCAAGTACAAGATTAGAAGCACAAGAATCCATAATCAAATGGTCAAGAAACGAGGATTGAGAGAGACAGCACAGAATTACAAGTATGAGAAACTGTGGCTAAGGATGATGCCCTGAAGTGCAAGAACTCCATGTACTCATCATTGGAAACATATTATGTTGTGTTCTTAGGCTCAACGTCCACCTCTCTCCAGCTTTGAGAAGGGTTTAAACATGGCACAATAACTCAAGCCAAGTCTCATTAAATCTAACCAATCAGATATTTCAACACGAAATACTAGTATGAGCCATTCCATGTGCCATACCCTTTCCACTTTTTTGGAGGTACTAGCATTGGCATGTAAGGCATTAACATATGCTTAACCTGCACAAAACAAATGCATAGATTAATAAATAAATAAATAAAAAAAAAAACAGATTAAAATACAGTATGCTCATGAGCTGTCCTCTTCTTTTTGAAAGAATAACCCCTTACTAACATGCTTAAAAGAAAATAGATTTACAAATAACACACAGAAGAACATGTTAGAAGTAATGTAAATGTTCAATGATTTCACGAAAAAAAAAAAAAACAAACTTCATGCTTTTATCTAGGAGTAACAGGAAAAGATAAAGTCCTTTAAAGCACAAAAATCTTCACCATGAAGTTTACACAATGCAATAAGAATCCAGGTGTTAAGGCCCTTCTGTACCTCCATCTGAATACAAAGTTCTCTAGGCTAATAACAAGTTCAAAAACTAATGTACAGCAGGATAGTGAAATATTGTTATACACAATTATTAATTTGCTTTGCTTTCATGCTCAGTAAAATGAAAACCTTTACAGCTCAGTAGGACAAATTCATCTTCAAGTTATTGTTAAAACAGATCAGGAGGGTGGGGGATAGATCTCTCAACTTACAGATTTATCCATCCCAGCAAGGATTAAGGGATCACATTCTATAACACCATAATTCTTCAAAATCTTTTGCCTACAAATATCAAACAGATATTCAAAATATAACAATAAAAACACACGGATAAAGCTATTTTCATCAAATCATTAAACTATCTTTAGAGATATTTTGTTGTTCACACTTTAAAAGATCTATCATTGACATACACGTGAAATATGAGTCCCTCTTCAAAATATGAGATTTTTATCCTCTCATTTTCCTTAAGTAAAGAAACAATCCTACTCTATCACAATACCTTATAGTTTCTGCTTGTCAGTGAGAATCCTAAACTAATAATTATTGATTAAAAGCAGCACAATATTCAAAAAAGCAGCCAATCGCTACTTTCTCTGATCTGATAGAGTATTTAGTTACTAAGGATTAAACTGTTAAACCAATCATTGTATTGATTTAATTTCTCTAGAAAAGGGTGAAGCCTCACTCTGGATTCCTTGATATAACTTTAAATCTATGCCTGAATGCTGGTCGAATATCAGGTGGAGTGTCAGCAGACTGATTAATTGGAGAGTGTACAAATGCTGTTTGAATTAATAAATCTATTAATCGACATCCCAGCTGCAGAGATTCATAGAGTTCACATTAGTTCCAATTAAAACAATAAAGTCAAAGATAATTACACTCAAACATTAAAACGAACCTTAGCTTGGGTATCACGCCCCCAAGGGCCACATTCTTCCTCTTTCAATAGCATCTGAACCTGTTTAAGTCTTCTTCTTTTAATCAAACCATTTACATGTTTCCTTAATTTTTGTGTATCATTATCCGTACAGTCTTCACGGTCAGCCTCTGTTTTCTTACTCTTGCGAGTTCTAGTCTTTTCCAGGAAGTTATGAATCCTAACCTAAAGTTCAACCAATAAGATAACCAAAACAAATATGTAATTTATAACCGAAGTGAACAAGTAGAAAGAGTGCAATTATCTCACATTGCTATTAATGCTATATTACAGCAACAACAACCAATAAAAGTGGCATGAGCACAGAAGGAAACTTCAATGACACAAAACTCCCACTAGTACCTTCCCTCCCCCAACAGTAAAATTGGATGTGAGAATTCCTTGACAAAGAGCTCCCTGGACTAGGTACAATCCAAAAGTAGTAATTAAAGGATTGAACCTCAATCACTATCACATATTACTAATAGCATGTTGGGATTTCTGGTGGGAAGCTTCTAAAAAGCAAAGAGATACACACACATGCTTTCCTTTAGCAAAAGTACTTAGAGCGGCAACCCAAACAAAGGGTAAAGTGTTGGATCATCAGAACAACTCATTTCACTTTTATTCCCAATGCCAGAAACTTCAAGTGAAAACAGTAACAAAAAAGTCACAAAACACGCAATCAGAGACTAAGGGTCCAGACAACTTTACTGGAAACTTCAGTGCACGGTACCATACAAAATGCAACAGAAAAACCACTGATTAACTACTAAGATATTGCAACAGGTTGTAAACGTGCCAATTGGCCATTTGGAAGTCCCTCGCCACATATCATTTCACTATTCTATGTCCTAACCGGAGGCAAGTAGTCATAAAGTTTGGCACCCATGATGAAGTAAAACTCACCCATTTCCCCATTTTCAATTTAAAAACGATACAAGCAATAGCAATAATATAACAACAACAAAGCCTTATTATCTCACTAGGTGATAAAAAAAAATCAACACACTAAAATAAACCCAAATAAATTAAATTTTAATGTTAAAGCAAAACTCGTTAGGGTCCCCTAAAACTTACACGCGGACCACAAAACCAGCAGAAACAAAGGTCCTGTTCGGGGTGGTGGTGAGCTTTTTTGACTTAGATACAATGTTCAAAGCCAAAACATGTTCTGCAAAAATGGGGTTGAAATGATTTTAATTTTGAATGTTTATTTAAAGATATAAGAAGTCTTCTCAAATACTATTACTTGAAAAACAACTTCTAACAGCTTATAGTAGTACACTTAATATCCTACTAACAACACTATCTATAATCTATAATCTATAACAAGATTCTTCCTTTAACTGTACACATTTTATACTTTTATTCTAACGTTAAATATACTTTAAAAATAAAAAATAAAAAATAAAAAAGGAGAAAAGAAGAAGAATGGAAATCAACTATCTAAATGTTAAAAGTAACTCCTCACACTTCAACATCACAAACGCATAATAAATCATCACAACATCACAACACATTACACATTTCATATTTCTATCGTACCTTTAGTTATATTTTAAAATTAAAAATAAACAGAAACAAACTATTAATGCTAAAAGTAACTCACACACTTCAACAGTAGAAAACATTAAAAATCACACATATATTTTATAATCACCCACTATTTTGTATTCTTTTTTATATAACAACCCTTATTAATATTTTTTTTCTTATAACATATAGATTGTCTGTTTGATATTAATAGCCATAAAATTCATTTTAAAATCTTGCCAATTGTTATGATAAAGTCCATTAAAATATTAACTACCAAGTATTGATTATAACAGTCATTCAAAACAATTCTTACAAAACAGTTGCATTTTTACATAAAATCCTAAAAAAAAAAATGCCAAAATAGTCTTTTAAAAATTCAAATCTCAATCCAACACACTCTTTACCGCTTTCTTGGCCAGAAATAACACCTCCCTTCAATTGATAAACCAATAAAGAGGAAGTTGTCATATGATGTACCTCCTGTTCCACAGCCATACCAATCTGAACAGCAGCATCCACAAGGAGAACACAACCAGCATGATGATACTCCATACTCACCAAAGCCATCAGCTTGTGCATGACAATTACAGCCAATTTTGCCGCAGGCAATGAATCAATGTGGGGTGCAAATGCCGCTTTGTGCTTCTTCGTCCTTTTTGACTTCTGCTCTGCCTCTATGGCCTCTTTGAGAGGGTCAAACCACCCCAAAAATAGAGCCTTTACGTGAGGCAAATTGGGAATCAGATTCTTCTCACGCATTTGTCTCTCTATCTCTCTGTACTCCTCCACCATATTCTCCAACGCTTCGGTCTCCATTTGAATCTGCCTCCTCCTCAGCAAATTGTGCTTCTCCTCCTCAATATCCTTCATCAACAAGTCGTTCAAAATCCAAGGTGAGTCTTGGATGAATACCCTCTGGGGTGGGTCAGGGGACTCGGTTTGATAAACCCCATTAACTGGTTCGTGACAATTTTCGAGTTCTTGGACGAAATTGTGGTTGAATGAATCAAAGAGAATATGAAATTGAGATCTTGAGGGTTTGATTGTTACTGGAATAAAAGAGGAAGGAAAAAAGGGGTTAAGTGATTGAGATTTTGTTGGTGGGGTTCCCCTGTGAGGGAGAGGGGTGGGAAAGAAAGTTGCAAACCCCATTGAAGCCAATGTCTGAATAGTGCAGACAATGTTACAAGAATGGCAAGAACATCAAACCTTTCTTAAACCCTTCCCTGATCTTATTACTTTTAGTGTGTTCTATTTTTTTTTTTTTTTTCTTTTTTCTATTTTTTTTTTTTTTTTTTTT
>Ga0214543_1004616_pt1 | contig 25959 bp, 13 predicted proteins | sample CNSS2metaG_FD_160094 | JGI IMG/M metagenome (GOLD analysis project Ga0214543, IMG submission 160094) | Root nodule microbial communities from cowpea collected in UCLA plant growth center, Los Angeles, California, USA - CNSS2 | ecosystem: Host-associated > Plants > Roots > Nodule | place: USA... | reverse complement strand
AAAAAAAAAAAAAAAACTCAAATGGACTCTATCAACACCGAAACCTCTACAGATCTACAAGATACTCTATCTACACACAAAAAATACCATAGAGATTATCAAATCATAACTTCATAACCATTGATCAACAGAGAACCAAACAAAAAATTGAAGGAACACATGTGACCTCAAAGAGATGCATGCAAAGATGAACACAATTAAATAAAAGGAAGAGTTAAAAATCAACTTACTTCAAAACGGAAAAATTGATCAGTTAGACTTGAAGATCTCACCTCAAAGATCACACAGGCAGTTCCCGATCTTCAAAAATAGATTATCACAGGATTAGATAGCTTAGAACTAGAAATGGAAAGAGATTTTGGAGAGATAAAATATTTTTAAGTAATTAGATTCTTTTATGAAATTTTCATCCATAGTTAAGGATTTTATTGTTAAAATAATAAGATCACATTATTTTAAAACACTACTCCTCATAAAATACTATTTTCTAGATTCTTACAAGATTCAAAAATTATATTTTTCTTTTGGTAGTGTTTTATTTTAACCCAAAAATAAACTATGAGCCTACTCTAATTAATGGTAAAAATTTAATTAAAAAATATAATTTTTTTAATATTTAACATAAGTAAAATTATTTAAATTTATGAAACTAAAAACTTAATTCAGTTTCTTTTTTTAATTTCTACTTTCATACATATAAGCACTGATCATGGATATTATCATTTAAAAATATCATTAAAAAAGAATAAACAGCGAATTATAAAAAAGTTTCATTAGAACCATATAAATAAAATTCACAATTCCAAATAGCTAATTTTATATAGTTTTATGGTTTAAAAGTTTAATTTGATCTTAATTTAAAAAAAAAATTATTATTATCTTTTAATGGGAACATGGCACAAATAATTATTTTTTATTAGTTATTATATTTGAAGTGACATGTTACATTACACGATTAAAGCATATGAAAATAATTTTTTAAGGATTAAATTTTGATGATTTTCTCTTATGATATGAAGTTTTATTTTTTAAATAATTTTTTATTTTTTTATATTTTAAAATTATTTAAAAAATGTCAACTCAAATAATAAAAAAAAGTTATCAAAATTTAGTCATTAAAATATCATTGTTATAAAGGTATATCTGATGGGTGATCATTATAAAATAATTTAAAAATGTAACGTTTTTAAAACGCGTAGACGGAAATCATATTATATTGTTTTTATAGGAGAATAAAATGCGAAAAAAAAAAATTGTTTCTTTTATACGTATTTGAGATGATGAAATGCATGGTTGGAGCGTACTTGGTCAAGAAGGATCTTAACCAAGAAATCCACTAGCCTTCATGTGCACTGACCATATGGAGTACCTACTACTTAAAATTTAGATTTCACTTTCATTTAGTATTTTTAATTTGAGATTAGGATTTGGTATAGTATTTTTAGTTACGATTTTTTTTTTTTTTTTTTTAATTTGATATAAGGATTGTGAAACAAAAGTGTGAAATCGTGTAGGTCATCATTCTTTTTATACTATATGCTACACCATTATCTATCTTTTTGGTAAATGAGTTTAGTTCAAATAAAATATAAACTCAATTAAAATTAATGTAATTAAAAATTGACCTTGTTTTGTCATATATGTTATGAATGACAATATTACCAGTTAAAAATTAAAAAAAATAATGTAAATAGATTTTATAATTCTTTTTTTTTTCATGCAACACTTCTAGCTTTCTTTACGAAGAAGGTTTTAATTAAAACAAATTTTAAATCTAATTAAAAGTTAAGGATGTTTTCTAACCTTTAACTTAACTTTTTAATAGAGTATGAATTTTAATATATATATATATATATATATATATATATAATAAAATTTTCGATCTATACTATAATTTTATAAGTCGTTTACAATTATAATCATAATTTTAATTTTAAATATAACTATAGAGTACCATTCAGAAACTTGTACCAACTTCTAATTCTCAGAAAACTTCCTTTCTGATGATTATCTCAACTTCCTCTTTTCACATGGCTTCCTTGACTCAACATTTTCCAGACTCTGACCAAGTCCAATTGTGTAAAATAATATTTTATATTGTTAAGATTTAGTTACAAGTTAAATAATATAAATATAAAAGATTATGACTCAGAAAAATAAAATCATTACACGTATCTTCAACATTCCTTCCATATGAGATTATGTGGATTGTGGATCGCGTCCATTCTGAAAGAAGATTTTTTTGTAATTTACATATAAATACAGTAAAAGACTTACATAAGGGCATTTGAAATATTTTATATTATATGCTAACATGTATACTAAGGAAGGTTAGTTAAGTATGAAATCGAGGGTTATTATTAAAATGAGTTAAGTATGATTCTTCTCGAAAGGGCTTAAAGATACAAATAACATAATCAGGAGCAGTAAACTGGGAAAAACTATAATAATAGGATAAAGAAAAACCTCTTTAACAAAGATATTCCCAAAAATAAAAGATTGTTTGTGTTTCTTACATGTTAAAAAGGCCAATGAAAACATGTTGATTCTGAAAATAAAGATGAAGGTTTTACATGAATTCACATTACATTACACACTGATGATGAATTAGTAGTTTTGAATTCCGCAGAGAGACGGTCAAAATGGCCAAAAATAATGACAAAGAAACTTCGCGGCAGGGTAAGTGGTTACTGGTCAACACGGTGAGAAAAATCAAAATTTCACTACTCGAACTCAGTGTGAAAAGGCGGAACCAACAATAAAAGATATAATAATGTAATTCCATATCCATTATATAAAGACAATCCTGGCTCAAACAATGTACACAAATCAATAACCAAAGCTAACATCTCTAAACTATATCTAATTTAGTTTTTCTCTCTTTCTTAGGCATATTTTACTTGTTAGGCATGGTTGAGTTTCAGTTCAGCTCAAGGGCTATTCCGACATTGTTGCTTCTGTGTTTCTTCCTCATTTTTGGGAATTTCCGTAATGCAGAGGCCAGAAATAGACATTACAAATGGGATGTGAAGTATGAGTTTAGGTCCCCTGATTGCTTTAAGAAGCTGGTTATCACAATCAATGGAAACACTCCAGGACCCACCATCCAGGCTCAGGAGGGTGACACAGTTGTTGTTCAAGTTAACAACACTCTGCTCACAGAAAACCTCTCCATCCACTGGCATGGGATCAGACAGGTTCGCCTTAATTTTCTACAACAAAACATCATCAAAATATAAGTTTAAAATTGTTTATTCACGTGTGTTTTTTGTATGTTGCAGATTGGAACTCCTTGGTTTGATGGAACAGAAGGGGTAACTCAATGTCCGATATTGCCTGGCGACACATTTATTTATCGGTTTGTCGTAGACAGGGTAAGTTTTTATCTTCTGTTATGTGTTCAATTCTTTCATGCATAAGAGTTCTTAATATCTAATTTGCTTGAATCTTTTGTGTGTTACAGCCTGGTACATATCTTTACCATGCTCACTACGGAATGCAAAGGGAAGCGGGGCTATATGGACTAATTCGTGTGGCACCCCGTGACCCTGAACCCTTTACCTATGACTTTGACAGAAGCATTATCCTGAACGATTGGTACCACAAGAGCACTTACGAACAAGCTGCTGGATTGTCTTCAATTCCATTTAAATGGGTGGGAGAACCTGAGGTAAATTAATTGTTCAATGCAAAATCTACCTTCTTTTCTTTTCCCTTTCTTCAATTAGCTTTTATTCTTATTCCTTGTATGTGTTTGTTTGTTTTCCCCAGTCACTTCTGATTCATGGAAAAGGAAGATTCAACTGCTCCCAACTTTCCACAGATGTTTGTGACATGTCAAAATGTTCTCCCTTTACACAAACTGTGATCCCTGGGAAAATATACCGACTCAGAATTGCTAGCTTGACTGCTTTATCTGCACTTAGTTTCCAAATAGAGGTAATCAAAGGTTTTGTATATAGATCAACTTTCATACATATTCTCAAAATTAGCTTAACTTGAAGTATAAATTGTACTAAAAGTTTATTTATTTTGTATTGCAGGGCCATAATATGACGGTGGTTGAAGCAGATGGTCACTATGTTGAACCGTTTGTGGTGAAAAACCTCTTCATATACTCTGGTGAGACCTACTCAGTTCTGGTGAAAACAGATCAAGACCCATCAAGGAACTATTGGATCACTTCAAACGTGGTAAGCAGAAACAGAACCACCCCACCAGGGTTGGGCATTTTCAACTACTACCCCAACCACCCAAAACGGTCCCCTCCTACGGTTCCACCTTCCCCTCCTGCATGGGACGACGCTGAGCCAAGGCTGGCACAGAGCCTCGCCATCAAGGCACGCCAAGGGTACATTCACAAGCCCCCCACAACCTCGGATAGAGTCATAATACTCCTCAACACACAGAACAACATAAGCGAATACAGACACTGGTCTGTCAACAATGTCTCTTTCACTCTCCCTCACACCCCTTATCTCATCGCCCTCAAAGAGAACATAACCAACGCATTTGACCCCACTCCTCCCCCTGACGGCCATGAATTTGCCAACTACGACATTTTCAATGTGTCCCCAAACGCGAATGGCACTTCTAGCAACGGCATTTATAGGCTGAAGTTCAACACAACGGTGGATCTTATACTTCAAAATGCCAACACCATGACCAAAAACAACAGCGAGACGCATCCGTGGCACCTTCACGGGCACGACTTTTGGGTTCTTGGGTACGGGAAGGGAAGGTTTGACGTGAACAATGATACGAAAAAGTATAATTTGGAGAATCCCATAATGAAGAACACGGTTCCGGTGCACCCCTTTGGTTGGACAGCGCTGAGGTTTAGGTCGGATAACCCTGGCGTGTGGGCTTTCCATTGCCATATAGAATCTCACTTCTATATGGGCATGGGAGTGGTTTTCGAAGAAGGAATAGAAAGGGTTGGGAAGCTACCTTCATCCATCATGGGTTGTGGTCAAACCAAAGGTTTTCATAAGCCATAGTTACCATGCATTTTTGCTTTCATTCAATTCTTTTCCACAAGAACTATCATGCCATATATTTGTTTTTTACACCACAAATGTATCTGTATTATACATACTACACCTTTCTTATGCTGTAAATTGTAGTTCTACTAGTTGCTTCGTCATAGCAGTTGATAAATTGAAAACTTTTTTGATGCACAAGTTTGAGTTTATAAATATCAAAGATATTTAAATACTCTATATTTATTATATATATATATATATATATTAATATTAATACGAATGAGTATGTTTATAAAAAGATATCTCAACGAAGTGGGTAGAGTACATGTAGTAGTTCCTTATTTATTGAATAAATATTTGTACCTCCTATCCTTACCTATATCTATACGAATATCCATTATGCGAGTATTTACATATTTTTTTAATATTCACGGGTATTTTCAAAAGAAAAAAATTAATATTTTACAACATATTTTAATTATAAATTTAAATAAAAACATGATGCATACATTCATAAATTTTAAATCAAGTGCAAATAACTCATTTAAATAATGTTGAATCACAATTTACAAAAAAATGAAGATTTTTTAAAATTAATTGATAAAAAATGACTCATTCAAAATCATTGTGTTAATATTTTAATAATATTTTTTTAATTTTTGTTTAATTTAAATTAAAGAATAGACAGTACGAACATGCATGAATACAGATATTATGATATTCGTATCCGTTCTGTTATATATTTATTTGTTACGCATAAGGGGTTTTATCTACGAATGCTATGATATATTGACATCCACTAAATCCCTTTGGTATATATTTGACTAAGAAGCCAACTGTATGTTAGTTTATATCATTTTCGGTATGTATGGTTACCTACTGCAATCTTGGCGTATGTTTGGTCATAAATCACGCAGTCATCACCAAACTAATAGTCAATTCGCAGAATGGTTTAAAACTCACAGCATAAAAATGGTATCTTGAAGTGAAATTGTTATTTTAAAGGTTGTTATCACTATGGCCTGCACTGATGATTATCTTAACTCTTTCACCTTTAGTTAATTAATTGACAAGCTTTTCAAGACTCTAATCTCTGGTCAATGTGCAAATTGTAATATTAATTAGAGTTAATTAAAAGTTGGAACGAAAAGAATTGCAGCTTGTCTCTTAGAAACAAAACAACATTATTATAAGCACATTAAACTATATTTTATATGTTAAATTCACCTTCAAATTACGTGTTGAGTTAATCATACATAAGGTGTATCATCAGGTCGCGTTCATCTCGAAAGAGAATATTTAATAGTTTATATATACATGTCACACGCATTGTAATTTCTTTGAAGGTGTTATAGTCTATTTTTATTAGTTCTGAAGATAAGGATATTACCAAAAATAATAATAATAATTGAAGTTTAGTGCATTTTAAGAATTTAATTTTAATATTATTTTAATCCAGGTTGTTAATTTTTTTCAATGACTTTTGGTTAGTTCATGATAATTTACAACTTGTACTTTTTCTAAGTCAAAAACAAAGGAAACTACGAGGCAAGCAACAGGAACTTTTGCTCAACAAGTTGAAGAAGACAAAATGATTAAATTTTCAAAATTTGAATTTTCTATCACGAACTTAGCTTGCAACTTAAGTATTTGTTCTCATATATATATATATATATATATATATATATATATATATATATATATATATATATATTTTTTTTTTCGTAATTTAAAATAAAATGAGAAACAAAGACACATTTTTTAATTTAAAATATATGAAGTGTTTTCTTAGACTAAATCACTTAGAAAAATCTTCTTTCCCGTTTCTTCCTCTCCTTGACAACTAATCTGTATCAACTTTCTTCCATGAATATTCGCACATAGTAGATATCCCTTTCTTAATTTCATTTATTTTCCTTTGACTATCTCCTATATATATCATTTTCAATAATACATCAAATTTTTCATATTTCAAGAAAATTTTCTTATAAATTTGTTATAAAATTTTGTTAGATTTTTTCTTTCCTAAGAATTTAATTAATAGATAATTCTTTCGTAAATAATTATTTTTTACAAAATTATAAAATTCATAAATATACCTTATAAAATTTTACGTGGCAAATATTTTGTACAAAATATTAATGTTGGTAGTATTTGTTTTTTCAAATTATATTCATAACGAAAATTTATAAACATAGAAAAATTCAAAAAGAAATTAACAAGAAATGTGTGTTTTTTTAATAATGTTGTGATCTCTTAATATAATATAAGAACACAATGACATTCTCTCTTTCTAAGAAAAATTATTAAAAAAAATAGTTAAGTACTTTACAAAAATATTTAAAAAAATGATTAATAATTTTTTATTTTTATGTAAATTGTGAAATAAAGTTATTTAGTTTGTGTACGTTGGGTGAGTTTATAAATCAGATAAATAAAATTTACGTAGTTGCATGTTGTTTAAATGCAACTCAATATCAAACTTAAATTTAACTCATTTTATTAATAAACTAAAGTCTAAAAAATGTTTAATGTTTCCAATATTTTCAAGAACAATTAAATATTTTTTATTTATTTTTTACTTAATGTGATTTCTATGTTTTTTTTAAGGATTTAATGATCTCCTTTTATTATTATTTAGAGGACGAAGCTGACAGTTTAATGTGTTTGTTATCTAATCTTAGAATAAAATAGAAATACAAAATCATTAATTTTTTTTACGTATTTATTTTTTTCATATGATTTTACAACCTATTTTAACAATAATACTAGATTTAACTAATAAAAATAAATATAAATAGAATTTTAAACCCGTTTATAAACCATTCACATTGCAAAATGGAAGGTCTATGGGATGGACTGTGGAAAGAAATTATGGAAGTGGAGGAAGCAACAGACTCCAGGTGCTTAACTAACTAGTCCAAATCAATATTGGGCTTACAATAATGAGCGGTTAAATCATTTTTATTTTATTTTCAAACTATTTTTTAAAAATTATATTTTTTCTCTAAACTAAATTATCTATTTATTTTATTTTTGTATTTTATGAAAATTGAGTAAAATATTTTCTTTAATACTTATAAAAGTTATATTGTAGTTCACTTTAAAACTTCATTTATCATATAGAAAATACCTTTTTTAAGAAAAGTCTTTTATATAACTTTGATAAAATGATGTACAAAATACACTGTCTTTGATATTGTACCTAAAGACTACGGGACAAAAGTCTATACGTGAGAAGAATAACCAGGTCGCACCGGTAGATCTCGACCAATATTATTTGAGGGATCAAAATAATATATTCAAAATTTATATATTTAATTATTAATATCATAAAATTGATTAGATAACTTAGTATAACAATAAGCTCCATTATTAGCCAGGAATCAAATCACACCTAAAATCCAAAAGAAGAATCAATGATAATCAAACCATACTTAAAATCCAATTATAAAAAACATAGAGTACAATCATTTTTCTTTTATGTTCATAAAATAAAAAATTAATATACAATAGACTCATTAAATAAATTATTAAATTAATATTTCATTATCAAGTGAGACAAAAGAGAATTATCTTCTTCTTTATTTTTTCGATAATGGAAGAAAACAATTAAGAGTTGAGAACAAAAATAATAGATATTTTTCTCTTGAAAAACAAAAGAAAATAGGTGAGAATGAGATATGAGAACAATTTGTGAAAAATTAGAGACATAGACATATAATGGAACCACAATTAAAATATGGTTATAAAAACACATAGTATTTTCTTCAATGTTCATAAAATAAAATAAATAATATAAAAGAGGCTCATTAAATAAATTATTAAACTAATATTTCACTTTTAAATGAGACGAAAGAATTACCTTCTTATTTTCTTCCTCGAGAATGGAAGAAGACAAAAGAGAAATAAGAGCAAAAATAAAAGATCTTTTCCTTTTCAGATAAAAAAAAAAAATAAGAAAAAATAAAAGATGAGAACAATTTGTGAAAAACTCAAACTATAATAAAAAAATAATAAAAATATCTTGATAAATCTTTTTATTATTTATTATGTATGATTTTATATTTTATTATTTATTACTATTAATTATTATGTTTATAAAAAAATAAAATATTTGATTTAATATCTATAGTAAAAAAAAATCAAAACACCTAATATCTATAATAAAATAATTAAAACACCTATCATAAAAAAATTTCAAAATATTTGGGAGGCCACGCCCCTGCCACCCGTTATTATCCTCGGCCGCTTCTTGTGAACAAATATACAAATATTAGGATAAATATATATTATAAGTCACTAAAATTAATATATATATATATATATATATCCAAAATAATGAAATATTACATCCAATATAAAATAATCAAAATCATAATTGACACTGTGAAAAACCTATAAGATCATAGATCATCGATATTGATAATTTATTTTATATATATATATATATATATATATATATATATATATATATATTTATATATCCATACATATAACATAAAAAATTAACAAAAAAATCAGTTATAGTGTTACACTTTAAATTGATAGTGATATCCCTGATAAATAAAATATGTTAATCAAGCATATTTGTATTATAGGAAACGCATTTTTCAAACATATAGCAATACTCTTCAAATATTTTTATCCAAAATTGCATTTTTAATTGAATTTTCATTTACTGAATCTCATTGGCACCTACCGTGGAGTAGATGGCGCTCAACGTTACTGTGATGATTTGCCTGAGTGGTCCATCCTTGGCTTGATATAAAAGTTTTCTATTTAAAATTAAGACGAAAAAAAATATGGAGATCAGTGATATAATTAGCTTAGAGTAATCCAAAATTCCATTATTTAAAAAAAAATATAAAAAGAAAGATTAAGTAGGTTAAAATTAACATTCAAGTTATTAAGTTGCGAATTCTTTTGATGTCAAATTGTTAAATGATGTGGGGCCATTATGAAGTATTGAATTTATTCAGATGACTTAATGAGTGGCTTGAAAAATAAAGGATTTAGAGATTTGGTATTTGATTCCAAACTACCGAACAAACTTATTAATTTATTTGTCAATAAATGGTCTACCTTTATTAGAGATAACCATATATGGTAATAATCCATGTCTGTAAAGAACATGTTTCCTAAAGAATTTATAAAATTGGTGGAGAATCCTTATATTTAAAGGTTTAGTCTCGATCTATTTAGTGAAATAAATAATCAATAATTAAAAATTTGACTCAACCTTTTATCATTGGCAATAAGAGATGTCTATTTTTCAAATAGTGAAAAGTAATATGTTTGTATGTTATGTAACTCTTTTTTGAGTGATGTAAGAAATAACTACCAAAAGTAGAGTTCCATTACATTTCATCTAGGAAAATGGGAGTTTGACACTACCTGTTATTTGACTACCACTTGCTGCTGATGTGGCAGAAGTAATATATGTTTTGTTTGTGGGTCCTTTATTTACCAAAGATTACCAAAGAGTAAGAAATGCTTAGAGGTTTCCATTGTAGAAGTATAATGTCATCTATGACGGGACAATGAGATTCTTCGTCTTATGGGCCATACTAGAACTTTACTCCATATCTGTTTGCAAACCTGTAGGCCGGGAAGCCATTTCACACTACCTTGTTATTTCATCAATCAAGTTTTTTGGTCTTTAAAATGAGGTTGATGATTGGTTTGGTATTATTGAGACTGAGCTTTAGGTTCAGAATGTGCATCTCCCTCTGATTTTTTTATTAATCAATCTTTTAATCTTAACTCATAGGGTTTTGACCTCAGTTTAATATTCATGCAAGGAAATGACTCGACACTAATTGACCTAAAAAAACTATTACTATATATTATCAAACCATTCATATGTTCCATAAATAAGATACATCTAAAATCAAGTATTAGATGATCACAAAAGAATGATAGAAATATACATTATATTTAGTGGAATTTCATCTTGAACTTAAGTTGAAGGTGAAGCTCCAAATCACATATTATGGTATGGAAACTCTATTATTTCATCTTTCACTATTTCCCAAAACATATATAGTATTTTGGGTTAAAATGTAAAAAAAAAAAAAAAAAACAAAAAAAAATTATAAAAAAAAACAAAAAACACCAAAAAAAAAAAAAAAAAAAAAAAATCTGATTAAATTTGTATTATAAACCAAAATCTCCCAAGTATGCATGTAACAGACTTAAACGTTTGTGAAGGTTTTATGGAAGAACAAAATCAACAAGATTGACTGAATAAGACTATACACAGGTCATGCTCAAACTAAAGGAACGTACATTTCACAGTACTCAAGCTAATGAGAACTAACATCGATAACAAAGTGAACTAACTACGAATTTCACTCAGATCACTCATCGTGAATCTGAGGACGGAATTATTCACAGGCCATGGTGGTCTTCAATCTCCACCATTGCCTTGGCGTGAGGCATTGGAGGCACACCAGTGACGCAACTTCCACGTCCATCAATAGCAGAACAAGTTCCCTGCGGCATCTGTTCTGCGGAATCTGGAACATCACTCTCTCCTTCTGAGGCTCCTTCACCGCCTACGATAGTATCATAAACAGCAGCCACAGGATTGATATGTGGAAACGGCAAATACACACTGTGCACCACGATCTTCACGTTGCGGATCAAATCCGCAACCTTAGGCCTCACGTAGTTAATCCTCATCGGTGCCGACGCCTCTCCTCCGCCGGAGGTCGTGATGATGAGCGGCTGACCTCGTTCCAGCGTCGGCAGAGCAGTTCCGAGCGGAAGCTTCTCGAGATCCGCAATCGACAGGTAATGGTTCGGCACAATGTGGAACCTGACGTTACTGATGTAAGTGTGCGAACCGGAGAAGATGGACATGTCGTCGACGGCGAACACAGTCATGTTGTTGAGCGTCACGAGCTCCGCGTACTTCACCCTCATCGCCAGGGCGAGGATGCTGAAGCCGTTGTTGCGGAGCCTGAGCATTGCGTCTCGGAGCATCAAGCGCATCATAGAAGGTTGCGCGGTCGGGTTGTTAGAGGGCAGATGATGCTGACCGTGACCGGAACGTTGATCCGGATGGAACGGAAACGAGAGCGACGTCATCCTCTCCACCTCGCAAGAGAACGGGGATAGAGGGGAGACGAAACCTTGAAGGCCGTGAACAACTACCATGCCGTTGTTGAAAAGATCCGGTTGCGTGATCTCCACACCACCGATGAAAACCTTCGCGAAAGAGGAAACAAATACATAGTGATTAAACTGAACAGAAAATAAAAAGATTCCGACTGAATTAATCTATAAGTCAACATGAGAGGAAGACCTTTGCGGCGGCCATGGTGTAGTTGGTGTTGTTGTTGTTGTTGTTGGTGTAGGTGTTAGTATTCAGATGATGCGTCTCGGAGGTAACAGTGATGCAACGTCCTGCACTCAAGGTCTCAATCTTGGTGCCGAAAGCAAGTTTCCGGAGATAATCGATGGTGAAGAGACCGGGAACGATGTGTTCGCGGAGGAGGTTCGGGACGGAGCAAGAAACGCAGGTGCGGAGAGAGGCATCAGAGGGAGCAAAGATTGTGGAAGGACCATTCCAGGCCGAGGAAGCGGTGGTTGCTGCGTCAGACAGCGACGGTGCCGCCGTTGCCAGCTCGTGGAAGCCGAGGTGAGATAAGATCGGAGGGAGGAGCGCGGTGTGAGAAAAGAACGAGTGTTCTTGGATATTGTGCGGAGTTTGTGGAGGATTGGATGGCGGGAAGGGAGCTTCGAATCCTTGGTTGGTGGCAGGGGTGGCGGTTGTGGCCGTGGCCTTGGTGCCGTAGAGTATGGAAGCGAAAGACGCGGCGCAGAGAAGCGCAAATCGCAGGGAGAAAAAAATTTCCATGGCGGAGAGAGTATTCAAGAAGCAAAGATCGGAGTTGGGAGTGAGTGCAAGAGGGAAATGAAGCCAGTGAGATGGTTATATGAGCGCGCGCGAGTGAACGGCTTTGAGAAGTTCGTTAGGGGAATATTGAGAAACGTGCTTGGTAGTTACGTGGCCGTTTGAGGTTAGAGCGAGCGTTCTTGAGTTTCTGGCCCAATTAAGTTTTGAAGGCCCAATATATGTCATTTTATAGCCCAAAAAAATGTAGAGTTTATTTTTTCTTTTATAAAATCTTAAGACGGAAGATATTTAATTTGCTAAAAAACAAAATGAAGAATAGGAATGAAAAAGCTAACCGTTAATATCGGGAGTGAGGCACAGAAAGAGTTGAGTAGAGATACAGATAACGTGAAACAGAAAGGAAAATGGCACTCTCACTGTGTTCCAGTGTTCGCGTTCCTTATTGCTCTCCTTCGTGTTTTTGGAAACCAAATGGTAAGAATTGCGAAGCGCCTACTAAGTTGCCATGTGCAGTTCACAGTAACAAGAATCCATTGGTTGGAATGGGTATTGGGTTGGTAACGGCTTGGGTGATGGGTTTAACGGCGTTGGACGCGGACGCCACAAGAATCGAATACTACGCCACCGTTGGAGAGCCTTTGTGTGAGTACAAGTATGTGAAGTCTGGCCTCGGTTACTGTGATATTGTTGAGGGCTTCGGTGTAGAAGCTCCACTCGGTGAGCTTATCAATGTTAGTTACTCACTCAATTTCTGCACGCAGGCAAAGATTTTAGTTTGTTAGTTAGTTATCGGTTGTTGTTCTGATTATGAATATTAATGGTATGTGCAACACAGGTTCACTATACTGCGAGATTTGCCGATGGAATAGTGTTTGATAGCAGCTATAAACGTGGTAGATCTCTCACCATGCGCATTGGTGTTGGCAAGGTATAGAATTTATTTTTTATCTTAAAGTATTTAGTAACAGTTTTTGCTATGTTGTGACATATGAGAGTGTATTGTGTCCAGGTAATCAGGGGACTGGATCAGGGAATTTTAGGGGGTGAAGGAGTACCTCCAATGCGGATAGGTATTAATTTAATTCTTAGATCATGACACGTGTCACTTGCTAGTCTCTTTATAGACTTGCTAATTTACCATTTTTAACCCAGGTGGGAAACGCAAACTGCAGATTCCTCCACAGTTAGCATATGGCCCTGAACCTGCGGGGTGCTTCTCAGGTTACGTTTCATCGCATATGGAATATTTAACTGCACCTGCAACACCAATAAAGTAGTAGAATAACACTATAGAGAGGGGAAAATTTTATATATGTGTGTGTGTGTGTAAAATTCTTGTCTACTTGTTTAGGATTCTTTTAACTCCTACATGGAACATGCGTTTTTTAGTTCATTACTTATGTTCTAGAAAAAGCTGTAAATATTAAGTGTATGGTTTATTATCAGAAGATGACTTGATTCGTTAAATTTGTTAGATTTTGACAAGTTTGTCACTGATTCAATGAATAGGTGACTGCAACATACCCGCCAACGCCACTCTTCTGTATGATGTTAATTTTGTTGAGCTTTATTCGGGGAACAGATCAAGGTGAACGAACTCATCTGATCAGATACCTATATGCATATGAACCACACGTGAATTGGGTGAGTTTCCATAACTCAGAATTTTTATGTTCTTAAAATATGTAGTTGAAATGGTAGCCAAACACTATTGTTGTGTTTAAATTACTTTCTGTATGCTTGGAAATGGGCATCAAACCTTGTTGGTTTTCTTTCCTAATTATCACAATAGTACAACTTCCATTCTTGGCCATCTAACAAGATGATTCTATGCATCTGTATGTATGCTACTTCTTGATAAAACATTTATCACATGCTTTAGTAGTTTAATTGGTTTGCATTCATTATATTTAATAAGCACCTGCATGATAAAGCATTGATCAACTGCTTTAGTAGTTTATTCGGTTGGAATTGATCATATCTAATAAGAAGAATTAAAATTTGATGACAAAAGTGATCATAGTTAAAACATAGACTGCCTAATATTTCGATTCTTGCGTCAAACAGAGTTCTTTGTGAATTTTACATTATGTTGTTTAAATGGCAGGTAGAAGCAGACCTGCGGTAAATAAATTTAATATATCTTCCTGTAGTATAACGTGAAAACCTCTACTTAAAGCTATTATTGCTAAAGAGATAATGGTGATATTTACTGGTATGCTTTCTTTTCTTCTCTGGCCTAGTTTATCTAAAATAGGTACAATTCTAATTTCTTATTGTTTTTAGAGCAATGAAATAGAGGAGAATGTGGATCACCTTGTTTGGCAGAATCTCCTTCCTGATTCCAGCTACCTTAAGTTATTGTTCCTGTTTAGTGGAGTGGTACATGATTGACCTGGATATCCCTTTCGAGAAAAAGGACCAGTTCTTCCTGGGATATCTATTAGATAATTCACGTGTATCTCTGCACAGGACACGCGAGCAACTTGTGTATCTTTAGTGTAAATGTAATTTTCAATACTGCTCTCTGAATGATAAAAATTTATTAATTCTTCATATAATAAATGTCACTTCTAATACATGGCATGCTTGACCCTTTTGATCTTCCAGTCCGAAATAGGCATGACTATATTTGCTTAAGCAGTGCAAAGGGAGAGTCATAATTTGAAAGTTAAACAGGATTAGTAATTAAAAAGGTTCAAATATGATTTCTATGCTGATTTGATTAATAATCCATTTGGGGTTATTGATCTAACTAAACACATCCTAAATTTTAATTCTCTGAAACGCAAGTCGTGCTTCTGTGTCTGGTTCAACTTATGAGGCAAATTAGCCCAGTCATACTAGCTAACATCTGACTAGCTTTTATATAAGCATGACTCAGTTAAACTTTATTGCTTCTGTTTGAATGATAATAGTTCACTGTGAACAGATTCTGACATAATAGAACTTTATATGTTTAAACAAGCAGCGCAAATTTTAAATCTAAAATTTATCTACCCAATTTGGTAGTGCTTAAGAAACATGTTACACTTACATGTGCTCACCAGTTGGTGTGACTGACTAGTTTTTAGATCGGACAGCATAAATGAATACCTTCAACCTTAACGGATTTATGTCAGTATACGTTTTTCACCATTGAATATTTTCTTACAACGTGATGACGTTAGGTTGGGGTGATCATAATAATAATGAGAATAGTCATCTGCATAATTATGTTGAATCCTCTACATTATCCCGAGGTTGCATGTGCCTTTACACTTTGTGAGGATCAGGTAAAGGGAGAGGGAAATAGAAAAAGCCAAAGATGAAAAAGTAAAGCTGATTCCTGCCTCACGTTGATTGAGAGAAAAAGGATATGCCTTCCTTCAACATTATTGTTCCTGTTTGCTTCACCTTCTTCTGGGAACCAAGCGTATTGGAATTGGTTTAAATTTTGTATGCTTTTTCAAAAATAGCTCCAATGCACACTGTCAAATTTTCCCTTTTGGTGATAAGAGGGGCCAAGTGTTCCGTAACTAGGTCGGCAAAGCCAAAATGCAATGCCACTGTGAATGTATACAACAGGAAAAATAATCAATGCCTCTAATCGCAAGCAATTTGGAGTCCTTTCTAACGATATTCTTCTCTGCTTGGTTAAGAATATTGACAAAATTACCAAACCTTATAAGTTATAAAGTGATAAGTAAAAGTTTTATCCACATATGCTTGTGTTTGGGCAATAAAGTATAGTTTCCTTATACTATGAGAATTTGAATGATAAAATAACCATATATCAGAGACCATTGCATATAAAATAAATGAAAAATAATAAGATATTTGAATTTTAGATTTTTGCGCCATGAATTTAATTTGGATGAGTCAAATCTTTGGATTTAAAGTCAGTTAGGCTTCTTAAAATGTAATTAACGTATTTCTCATCCAAGATCTAATTATCATCAACCCACAATTTTTCTAGCGTTAATATCTGAAGTGCTAAAATATTTTGAATTAGTGTATTAAGTCAATAGTTTTAAGAAAAAGGATTCTAACTATGCCCTGTCCTTTCTTACTCTATCCCTAAACATATAAAATCTTAATTATTTTATCCATATCACAATTCAATGTAATTTCCCAATTACAATTGAGAAATAAAAAAACAAATTAGATGGACGGACCAAAACAAACATCAAGCATAAAAGAGTAGCAAAATAATAATAATAATAATCTATAATTGAATAATAAAAAATGTAATTACTTTATAGTAGATCCAATTACTTTAATAATAGTGATTGTAGCTATGAATAGCCATTTGGGAATATGTCACTCTAGAGCTTCCATTTATATAAGTTCAAAATAATAACTTTTTCTTCTTTAAGTAAAAAATATATCAGCTTCTCATGATTTTCTTCAATATTTAATGTGAGATGGAAGTATATTAAGTTCTAACTTAGGTTTCTCTTCACATAAATTCTTCTCTTGTTATATCTTCAACCCTTCCAAGCTTGCAAATTTTTCTACATCTTTCTCCTCCTCCTTTTGTGAGTTCTTGAAAAGAAGTGAGTAAAACTCGTTCCAAAGTAGAACACACGTGCAATTGACTTCAGACGTTTTCCTCCATCATAGCAAGTGCATCTAATAAAAAATAAACACCATTATATGTGGTATCTATAACATTAAAAGTGATAACCTCATCTTGAACTTTAAGCTTGAATCTCCTCTTTCTAGCATCAATAATGGTTTGAGATATCTTCATAAATAGTTCCCCCGAGATTATGGGAACTTCTGAATTTTTAGTCATATCCATCACCACAAAATTTGCAGGAAAAAAAAAACATCTTAAAAGAATATTTTCAAAAACATATGGATATTTGACAGATTGATCTACAAATTGTAGTGTCCTACGTGTTGGTTTCACTTCCATATCTTCAACCTTATCCGATGTATACAAAGACATCAAATTAATGTTTTCCACCAAATCAAACTATGCACAACCAATGGACAATTTTTCAATGGTAATAGGAATGGTGAAGTTTCCTCAATCCTTATTTTTAATAGGTAATGTCTTGTGAATGATAACATTGTAACCAATTGCAAATTTTGATGCCTTTATTTTTTGAGTTTGTACCAACCAAAATCTTACGATACCATCATCTCTAAAACTTCTTTTGCTAGAAAATGGGGGCTCTGGTACTTAGCATCAGTGTTAAAGTTTGGTTGTGGAGAGTTAATAGAAAAGAGGACAAAATGAGAGAAGATCTACTGAACTGAAAACGTAACAAAATTTTATGGTATACGAAGTTGATTACAACATAAAGCAAACTCTTATAGAAGAGTAAAAACAACTAAAGTGTCAAAGAAAGCAAATCAATTTCTGTTTTTATGTTCCAAACTCAATGTTTTTTGTTCCAAACTCAATCGTAACAACTGTCAGCTTTATGACTGTTGTCACTTTATTTCTTTGACACTTTTGAAGTCTTCACTCTTCTATATAAGAAGAGTTTGCTTTCTCTTGTAATCAACTTGTTAGGCAATAAAATTATGTTATGTTTTGAGTTCAGTAGATCTTCTTCTTTCATTGTTTTTTCTTTTTTTTGTTAAGAGTAATTTGCTACTATTATTGGGATTTGCAGAAAAATGTTAATATAATATGTTATTGTTTAGTCTTTCACATCAAGAAAAAAAAAATATTCTTATTACTTAATATAGTGTGTGGTAGTGCAGAGGTTAATGTTTAGGAAAATCCTAAAGAAAAATAATTTTTTATTTAAGTGTATCCAGTGATTTATCTCTTTTTTCTATAAACTAATTATTTGTTGTTCTACTTCAAGGTCAATATTGTCATTCCAATAGATGATATGATATTATCCTTGGTGGAAATTGATAACCTTGTTTAAAATAATGAAAAATATGAGACAGGGAAGTTTAATGAAGACAATTTCTAATTTAAGAAAATTTTGAGAAAAGATGTTTTTGTATGCACAAATGAAAGAAGACCTGTGAAATTATAGATCAAAAGTAAAAGGAAAAATTTTCTCTCATTACATTTTAAAGTTTATGAAAACACCTAATTTATTTAAATTTAATTCTTCAACCAATGTTTTTAGAAAACTAGACAAAATTGAATTCAAGATGTACCAAAAATTGGAAATAAACTTTAAGAAACGATCAAAACTAAACTACGAATAAGTACCATTGAGGATTAAAAATATATCTCTGGTACATTTAGATAATTGCATATCTAATAAACTATTTCTCACTGTTATGCACATGATATGGTTGTATTGATGTTTTTACTCTCTATCCAGTTTCATTTATGGCAGAAAGAGAATCACAACGAAAACGATGTCATATCATATCCCAAGGTCAAGGCCAATGGTACAGGCAAACAAGTGTACAATCTGAAATGCTGAGGAAAAAAAAAAAGAAAATAGGAAAACAATGATCATATCACAGCAACGTTTGTTCTCATCTTTTTATGTAATAACCAGAAAAGAAGTCAACAGTCGAGAAAAGCAAGAAGATGAAAATGCAAAAGACAAAAACACTGCATTAAAATTTGAAAATTTACAATGCTGTGCGAAAAGAAAGGCATATATTTTGTCTACATGATGGAGCAGGCATTTGGGTTGTCATCACTGAACATGGTGACGTAAGGGTCTTCATATCTTGTGATTGTTCCAGTGTTTGCAGCAACCTCCACTCTCCTCACATAACCAGGAGGAGCTTTCTTATCATAAGCTGCAACTGCATATGGTTGAGCCACCAAGTTGTACGGCACATATGGCCAAATCTCAGCCCTTTTCCCTGTTGACTTCGCCTTCTTCAACACCTTGTTTGCTTCAACATACCCACTCACCGTCACTCTCTGCTGTTTACGGTTTATCTCCACAGATTTCACTCCTGCACTCACCATTTCATCTTCGATAAGTAACATTGATAGATATATAATAAATGATAAGGTTTGTTTGGCGGTAAAGTTAGAAGGAAGAGTTTCTGAATTCAATTATGTTGAAGTTCCACGTCGACTAGAGATGAGTCAACTCACAATATATATAGATATAATTCTCATCTTAAAAGGTCGGTTTTATGAGATTGAATTAGACTTAAAAGTTCATTTCTAATATAATATCAGAATCAAGTTAGAGTCTATCATAACTAACATCAAAAAATGACAAGAATGTGAGCAACTCACCACTTAGTGAAGAGAGGGCGTTCTTGACCTTAAGCTCACACCCATCACAGTCCATCCTCACCTTCAACTCCACCGTCTGAAACTGCTTCTTCTTTTTCTTCTTGTGGTGGTAGCCACTACCCATTAGATCAGACAAGTACTCCAGTGTGCCTCCAACTCCCATTTCTCTGTGTTCAAACAAAAGATGAACAATATAGCAACAAGATCAAAACTTCTTGAATGTGTCACAACACAAGAATGGAGTATACTATAAGGAGGTGTTTGATGAGATCATGAGAGTGAAACTGGGAAGCATACATTATACATACACACAAATATATAGCACACACACCATTGCAACTCCATACAATGTTTTTTTTTTTTTCAGACATTACCTTTTTTTTTCTATATCTCTGTCACTTTAGTTATCTTATTACAGACTCTTTCCTTTCTTATTCCAGTCTGTGTACATGCTAACACGGTTTGTACAGAACTTTTTATATTGGTACAACAGATTGATTGATATTGAAAACAAAAGGGAAGCCAGGTCTGAAACAAAAGAAGATGCAAGGAACTTTCTTTGTTAAAAAAAAAAATGGATTCCTTCCTTCCTTCTTTACCTTGAAATAATAAATAAAAAAAAACACTGGGCTCTGCTATGCGCTGTGAAGAACTTGTATACTACGTTTGAGATGTTTGACTCACAGAGGGAGAGTCGCAGAGTTAGAACCAACTTATAGAGAGACGTTTAATCAGATTCAAACATAGGAAAGGTAGTGGTCCCCATAACACCGCAAAACAACCCTTTTTCGTGCCCCCAGATTTTCCCTTGCAAATGCTATTTCCATATTCTCTAATACTATGAAATCAAATTTATTAAACATTTTAATTTTTTATTTTCATTTTAGATCATACATAATGGATCTTGTTTCCGATGTTATCTGAATGGAATTAAAATTAAAAGAATGGTGTTGTTTGTGGGAAAACAAAAATAATCTTCTTGAGACTATATTTAATAGTCTCATTTTATTAAAAAATTGAGATTAACACCGTTAAATATAATATTAAATATATTTTTTATTTTTTAATTTTGAGTAAAAATTAGAATTAGTTCATCTTTAAAATTTTGATCATTTAATTTATTATCTTTAAAAATGTAAATTTATTTAATGTTTCAAATGCATTTCATGATAGTATTTAAATTATTTACGCAGTTTGATACATTTTCACCTCAATATTTGTTTAAAAATATGTTTAAAACGTAAAATAAATTTAACAAAATTTGATTGTTAAAAATACTAAACTTATACATTTATAAAATTAGAAAACTAAATTCAACTAAATTTTTAAAAATAATTAATTTTTATTTTTATTCATAAAGGACAAAAATATATTTAACTTTATAATATATACTCAAAATTTTTGAAATGTCTTTTTTAGTAAGCGATAAAAGTTTAGAATTTCAAAATAAGAAATATCTCAAAATATGTTTAGTCATCTCAGTATAGTCGGTCATCTATATCACTTATATCTTTTAATAATTTAAGCAACTCAATAATCTAATAATTTAAAACATCTCTAATGGGTTATCTTATTTTCTAACATAAAAAGAACTTAAAGGAAAAATAATATGATAGACAACGGAAGAAAAGAAACACTCTATTATTACTAAATGGGTGGTTATAAGGTACGTGTAAGTTTATATTTATATATATTAGATGTCTATGTCAGTCTTATCTCACATGCAAAAGCTTGATATTCTTCATTAATTTATAAATAACAATATAAACCAAAAATATAATTGTAGCATATATATATATATATATATATATATATATATATATATATGTGTGTGTGTGTGTGTTTTTGTTTTATTTTTTTATATAAAAAGAGCATATCAAGTAAAAGTATAAACGGAGTTCATTTTAGTTATTTAATCGTCGTGAAAATCATTTTCTTTCACTTCTCATTCTCACTGAGACTTGGTTAGTTATATGAAGAAAAATGGGAAAGTTAGTAAAAGATATATAGGAAACTAAATTATCAATTAATTTTAATTAGTCTGAAACATCATGCAAAAATAATTGAGAAAAAAAAAATAGAGCTTCAATTCAAATGAAAAAAATAAATAAACTTCACTAATCAATTACCATCAATTATAATTTTATTTAAGATTATATGTATCATACAACACTAGGATCACTGTGAGTCTCCCGATAAGACAATTGTAAATTTAATTTTTATATACTTTGTTCAAAGTTCTTGTATTCAAATTGCTCATCAAAAGTGAGTTAAATTGAAAGAATTCTTCTGATTGATGAAATAATTTTCTCAAAAATAAAAAATAAAAAATGAAAAGAACTTTGATGTTTTGGGACAGAACTATATAGTTAGAATGAGTTTTGTGGTTGACGACTGCAAAAACAGCTTTTTGTTAAGGTGGATTCCTTGTACTCTTATCCTCTTTCTTATATATTTACAAAAATCATGTTATTGGCTGATAAAAAAGTAACAGTGCCCCTTTTTTAAAGAAAAATATTCTGTAACAAAAGTAAAACTCTGAACCTTCCATGGCATTGCCTTTCTTAAGAAAAAGGCTTCTAAAAGAAATAAACTTAACTTCTTTCATTTCATAAAACAAAATAGCATTTATAGTTACTAGTTTAAAATTAAATTTCTGATAATTTGTAATATATAGAAATAAAAGTCTGTGAAATAAAGTTTTTAGAGTCTTGGCATTTGCATTATTGTTGGGTGAATTTTAAGATTTAATTAGTATAATTAACAATGAGAATAAGAGTTATTAATTTTATGATTTGTTTTTTGTTCCAGACAGTGGTGAAATGACAGAAGCCACGAAGGTGTTTGGTTGGGAACATTTCACGCACCACAGCTGTTGGGAGGAGTTGGTGCAATTTTAAACACAAATTCCAAAACCACTGTTATTCTAATACAATAATCTTATCAACTCTATTATGTTGGAAGTTTAATTTACAAAAATTGTATCTATTTTATTTATTTTATTTTATTTGTATATTATAAAATATTTCGTTATGAAGTGATATTGTAGTATGGATTAGAGACCTGAAATTTTTTATGTTTCATCATGTTACGAGGTAGAGTTTTCTTATTTGCACGTACCAAAGCACCATATTTATACGGAGTTTTTTTGTTAGCTTTATTAAAATATAATAACTTATGTTTTATTAAGGCTAATGGTTGGTGAAACTACCTTTGGAAAATGAGCACTGAGCACTGAACTTATATATTATGAAATAGGTTTTTAAAATAACAGTTTAATATATATATATATATATATATATATATATATATATATATATATATATATATATATATAATCAAGGTAAGAAATTAAATCAAATTTTAGTATCGAAGAAAAAACATTAAAATTCTTAATTATAAGAACTGTTAAAGTTTTTTCCTTTTATCTATTTATTTATAGGATTAAATATGATTTTGGTCCCTCAAATTTTAGTAAATTTTAGAATTAGTCTCTTTTTAAAACTTTATACTAATTTAGTTATTCATTCTTAGAAATACGTACATTTAATCATTTTACTAAATTTTGTTTAGTTTATTTGACATTTTAAACGTATTTTATGTTAATATTTGAGTTAACACTGAAGCGAAAATATGTCAAACGGTGTAAACAATTCAAATACTATCATGAAATGCGTTTGAAACGTCATATAAACTTAACAAAATTTAGTTAAAAAAACTAAATTTACGTATTTTTTAAGATGAAAGACTAAATTAATCAACAGTTTAAAAAAAAAAATTCCAAATTTCATTGAAATTTGAGGAACAAAAATATATTTAACCTTTATTTATATTCATTCGTGTCGCTGAACTCATTGCAAGTTCTGATGTGTGTCTCTTGAAACTTTGGAATATATAAGATGGATATAATAGATATGTATAATGTGTATGCATGTCGTTTTGTCTGTTTGGTTATTCCTATACAGCTATATGATGGCCTCTATATATAGAATAGATGTCCATTTGAATGAATGCATGTGATTTAACTCTTTTCACCAACCCCATGACATCATCATACATATATTATTTGATGGATCAATAAACCTAAAAAATAACCATTTCCTCACAACTATATATGCACCCATTAATTTGTTGCCTCCACTATGGACAAAACTTATCAATTTCACCTCTTTGGAGTAAACTTAGAGTTAATACTAAATTAAATGCTAATTATAACTAACGGTCAGTTTTAATTCTACTTTCCTTTAAAACAAAAGCATCTAGTCATATCTTCAGTATTGTTTTCCGAAAAAGTCACGTCACTTCTCTTAATTTTCATGCGTTAAATAATCAATTTTATTGTTTTTTTAAAATATATATAAAAAAAACAGTTAAAAATCAATAAATTTACGTAACTTTTTCCGAAAAAAAAGAGTTACCATTCTTTTTCCGATTTAAATGGTTCATAGTACCTCTTTGAATAAATTTATTCATAAATTTACTACTAGAGAAACAAAAGAAATTAACATTTTTTATAATTTAAAATTAATTCATATACAATTTTAAAAAATCATGTAACTGCAAATTAGCTTATGCATAAATTTATTTTATTCTTATCTCTTCAGAGTATTTTAAAGAAATTTATCCAATTTATGTAATATAACAAGAAAATTTCTTCTTATGTATGACAAATCTTTCATAATATACAGGCTAATTAATCAAGGAGTTTCTTCACGTTGAAAAGCAGAAAAAAAAATAATCATTTTATTATTTCATAAAATTTATATTTCTTCTTATTATTCTTCATATTACATAAGATTTTTCTTGTAAATTTGTTAAAAATATTTGCAAGAAAAGATTTTTTCCTGCTACTTTTTCTAAGAATCTTAATTGGCAGGTGATTTCTTTGTGGATAATTATTTCCTACAAAATTATAAAATTCGTAAGTATTTTCTATAAAATTTATTGTGAAAAGTGTTTTATACAAAATATTTTGCAAAAAAATTGACAATAATTTTCTATAAATTTTTTTTCATAACAAAATTTATAAGTATTTCCTAAAAAAAAAATAAAACAAAATTGACATAAAATATGAGTTATTTTAGTAGTGTTCATACACCCATAACTAATGGATGGGAAAGTTTTTTTCTTTTCATAATAGATCACATTTTTTTTTAAATTAAGAACACCGGTCAATTTAATTTTAAAATTATTACAAGGTGTTAGTGTAATCCTTGACATTATTAAGCAATAAACGACTTTATAGTCTATAAAAGTATATCAATACAAAGTAAAAGGACAAATATATAATATGTTAAGAAACCAAAATAGTATATTTTACTAAAATTTCAAAAAATAAATTAACCAACATTTATAAAATCAAGCACTATCTTCCCTTTTCTTTTCTTTCGGTGCGAGAAGTTCAACGAAATATCATAACATTGCTATTTTATTTTTTTTAAAGTGCCCGAATGGGGAACAATTAATCAAATCATTAAACCAAACTGCATGAAAACCTTTCTCTCGAAAGCATTGTGCACAGAAAGCTTCTCCTTTCGGGAAAAGTGATGAAAAAGAGAAAGGAAAAGAAAGAAATAAAAACTAAAGCAAATGTGCTAAACTTATAGGTATGGTTAGTAGGTGAGAAAAAGAAACATGCATCACAATATACACCAAAACATCACTGCAAGCTTTTAGTGACGGAAACAAAACAATAGCCACGTACTAATAGTGATCATGCATACGTTAAAGCATTTAGAATAAGAAAAATACACTATAACTTTCATTTTTTTACTCTCATTCTTTATTTTTTGATATGATTTAGTGTGAGTCATTGATTAATATATCACTATCATTTCTTTTAAAAAAATCAATGACTCATACTAAATCATGTTAAAAAATAAAAATAAAAATAAAAAATTGAGATTCATAATATCATTTTTCGTAGAATATAT
>Ga0214543_1004609_pt1 | contig 26003 bp, 22 predicted proteins | sample CNSS2metaG_FD_160094 | JGI IMG/M metagenome (GOLD analysis project Ga0214543, IMG submission 160094) | Root nodule microbial communities from cowpea collected in UCLA plant growth center, Los Angeles, California, USA - CNSS2 | ecosystem: Host-associated > Plants > Roots > Nodule | place: USA... | reverse complement strand
CGATAAACAACAATTTAAAAGGATGGTCACACACTCTATACTGACCATCATTTTTCACAATTTTGAAATTGTGCATGATATATGTATCGCCTTCCTTCAACTTACCATCCCACATATCAAATTCGTCATTCTTAACTATGCAATGTATCTTGTCCCCCTAACAAACGATATGCAAAACCAACAACCAATAAATACAACGTTCTCAAACACAATCAAAGAAAAAAGAAAGAATACATTATTATTACCATTTGGTCAATCAAAATCATTTCAAGGTGCACATTGGATTCGCGGTTATGAATATACCACAAATCAAGCACTCTGACACCAAGTTTCAGGGTCTCCCTCCTGCCATCAATATCTTTAATCATATCCAACTTCTTTGCCATTACGACCTACGAAAAAAAAACATATCATCAATAGAAATACATTGAACTATGAAGCAATAAAAACCTATACTTCAATAATAAAGTAAAGCATAATCATAAAAACGATAACTTTAACGGAAAACAGAGCATAATGGTGAACAAAAAAAAAACTATCATAACTATAGTGCAACTATAACAAAAGAGACCACCGTTACGGCCAACGAAAATAAAAAATTTTTAGCATCAAGTAACCATAATATAAATACTATACGTAAACTTTAACAAACATGAACAAAGAACACAGATTTAGAAACAACACAAAAAATGACGACAACTAAAGTTCAACTTCAAATAAACTAAACGAAAACCTAAGGCAAAGAACAATAAAACAACAAAAATTCATCAAGAACAGAAAACACAAAGGTATAGATGATTATGAAAAAGTTGAATCCTACACTTTGACGAAGATAAACACAAACCAAGCACCAACTTCGGAGAGAAATGATAAATTGTGACGAAGATAGAAGAGAGAAATGATAAACAGTGAGAGACAATGAAAGGAAATTTAAAAATGAATAAACGAAAGAGTATAATGGAAGCTACCGAAGAATTCTGACTTGAAATGAAATCTTTCAACTCAGCTGCAGTAACAGGAGGGAAAGCTTTGGACTTCTAAGCAGAACCCGAGAAATCAAAGAATGACAAAAAAACCAACGTATTGGACAGGTGTCGAGAAATTAATGATGGGTATAATGGTATTATCCCTACCAGTTTGGGTTCTTATATTTATAGTAGATTCTTTACATTTGTTGGAGAAATATATAGTATTGGTGGTTCATTGTAACTTATTCCATCCCATATCTGAGAAAACATTCTAAACTAAAATGTGTAGTCCCCCATATAATTGAGATACATGGCATGATCATCGTGTATATGATAATAAGATATGATTTCTAGAATTCCATGTCTAACAAAGATCCTTCCAGTATATGATCCCTCAATATCCACTTCATGATGCTCCCCCATTGGGTCATACATTTCTATTTTCATATATGTGTCTACGTTCTTAGAGTTAAATGTATCTTCCCAAAAGTGTGAAAAGACATTGTGAAATATTATAGATTCTTGTCTTAAAGAAGGGACAAAAGATGTCATAACATTTATTAATACCAATATTGAAAAATACCAATAACTCAAATTTACCTTTTGTACTGGCAAATCTACACAGAAATAGGTGAAAAACTTAATGGATTTGTGAGGTTTAAGAAACTTAGTGGGTTTCTTTGGAATAGGGTATTCTATCTCAATCCAGTAAATATAAACAATTCTTAACTAAAAAATGTTTTCTCCTAAATAGCGTATGGTTAGAAATGTGTTGTATCGGAACTTATATAAGCTTACTAATTCAAATGTTCAAGGAAACTTTGTTTGACCTAGTAATGATTCATCCATATCTATTGCCACCACATTGCCTTTAGGATCCATAAAGATGAAGTGCTTAAGACGAATTTGTCTTTCCTAAACAAAGAAGGCTTGCTCAAAACATATGTATTTCTGCCAACACATCAAATTTATCAAAGGTACAATAAGAAATAAAACTTCATAACATGTTCACAAAAGCAATATATCTGTTTTATAAACTATATCAATTTTGTATTGGGTATAACATATTCACAATACCAAATAATTTTCACATTCAAGTTTTGGTAGACAACTTTATACTTTATATAACATAATACAAGTAAGACGTTAGAAATATTCTATGTCACGATCATAACAAGATGGAATAGATTAATGAATTATGATAAAATAGTAAGAAAAGTTTCTTGCAATTAACTTATAAAACAATTGCTTACTTGAAGATCCAATCATTCACCAAAAAATAAAATACCAAAACACCACTTCCAACCTTTATCTAACCACATAAAACGAATTTCAGACTTCAAATTTACTATCCGGATAATGAAACATATGAATTAAGACTATACAAAAGACATAATAAGAAAACTTTACCTTTTCAGGGTTAAGAATGGAAAACCAAAACGGATGGAAGTTCCTGAAATAGTTACTAGGAGAAAAAGCTATTTGAATCATACACTAGAATAGGGATTTGTTTTGGATGGTAAACTAATAAAGACCTTGGTAAACTAAACGGAACACACACACACACATATATATATATATATATATATATATATATATATATATATATATATATATAATTATTAAAAACTAACGTTTTAAATAACCATTTTTAGATAACTTCAATCTATGTGGAATTTCAAAGGCAAAATACAACTTATTTTAAATATAAATATAAAATTCGACCTTTAAAATTGACGGTAATTAAATGGATTGTAAGAAATGACTTAATTTCTTATACCTAAATCTTAGTCGTACTTTTCTACTATAAATCATAGCTTACTCATTACATTCACGAGCTTTCATTAATTTGATAAGACAATATACCAAATATTTGCAGCACAAAAATAGTAAAACAATTTCATTTTTGCGCCATTGCTATGTTTATAGAAAATGAAGTTACTTTATCCATATATAAGTAGAAAAAATTCAAATCTTTCAATGAAGGGGAAATTCATGGCATTGAAAAGAAATCTGGAATATCTACCACGAATAGGAAGCTTATTTACATGATGATTGCAGGTTATTTTTTTGTACATAGTAATGTAATAGTTAATCGAAAAATAATATATTTGCATTGATTATTTACTTTATTGACTTATGTTAACTAATCCATCATGTATTTCATTGTTTTGTTATAGTTACATTTACTAGATATTAATTATCAAAGATATAGAAGATGAAACATGTCCTCCTACGTTTCTTCTGCAAATGCAAGATCAAAAAGAAAAATGTTACTCAAACAACAATCAAGCAATCAAGCTAAAAGAAGAATGTTTACCTCACTTTTTGATGTCATAAGTCATTTTTTGAATGAAGACAATAGAAGAAATATTGCTTTACCACTACATGGTGGAGATAATAATATAAATGTAGATAATAGAATTTCCAATCAACAAAATCTATTGGAGAAGTTTGATATGGCAGCTTCAATCCAAAGAAAAGAAAATCAGTTGTATTGTAATGTGTAAAGCAATTATCGCCAATTTTCAATATATTCTACTCCTTTTGAGATTGAACAAATAGCTCAAGCAAATATTATTGTAGTATCTGAATCTGTTATTCAAGGTATTGATTAAATAATTTTGAATATTGAATAATATGAATGGATGTAATATGTTTGGAATGATCACCCTAACATGAATAATAAAGAATTTGATAAAGATGTAGACGAACACACTTTCATATGTGCAGGGACTCCAAATTCATCCAGCTAAAAAGAAAGATATGAGATTTACTCCTTTTTTAACAACCTTTTAGATATTGTATTATTAAATCAAGCTTATTAATAGAACATTTGACCTTTCACTTTGTATGCAGATATTAGTGATTCAGTTTTCATATGTAGAAATTGTAAATAACAAATGTGGTACGAAGAAAGGATCAAGAAACATGCACATTCTACTAATCCCAAATATCAATTGTGTTGTGGAAATGGCAAAGTACAATTACCTTTTTTGAAAGATCCGCCTATTGTTTTGCAGAAGCTATTATTTGAATCAAATTCAAATGAATCTAGAAATTATCAACAAAATATTAGAACATATAATATGATGTTTGCATTTACATTACTTGGGGCCAAAGTTGATAACAACTATAACAATGATCATGGTCCACCTAACTTGCGGATACAAGGCCAAGCTTGTCATATTGAAAGTCTTCTACCACCTGCAAGACAATTACCAAAATTTGCCCAACTGTACATCTACGATACTGAGAACGAAATTCATAATAGAATCCAATCACTACGGTAAAATTATTGAATAATTTGTCTTATATACAACTAGGGATGCCAAAAATACCCGCACCCGTGGATATTCGCAGATAAAATCTGCGGCGGGTAGTTAGTACCCACGGGTATTTATTATTCGCAGGTAACGGGTATTTTAATACCCGCTTATAAACGAGTTGGATGCGGGTATCGTACTATTTTTACCCACGGGTAACCATTACCCACAAAAAATTAAAATTAAAATTTAATTTATATTTTATTAAGTTAAATTTAATTAAAATTAAAATTAAAATTAAAATTATATTTTATTAGGTTAAATTTAATTTAATTTATTTTTTATAATTTTATTTAAAAAAATTATAAAATATTTTTTAAATATTCGTGAGTATATGGGTATCCACGGGTTCCCGTAGATTTTTTAAAACCCGCAGATATTTTTTAAGTGAATACCCAACGGGTAAACGGGCGGGTAACGAGTGGATTTTTTTTGCGGGCCGGGTTGTGAGTAGGCACTATCCGTGCCTGACCCGACCCGTTGTCATCCCTATATACAACAACTTGAAATCATATTACATTGCTAATTGATCTGTGTACATTTTAGGAATCAAAACAAGATAGATGTGGAAATTGTGAAACAACTAACACACATGTTAGATGAGCACAATGTTCATGCAAAATCATTTAAAATGACAAGAGATCATTACAGAGAACAAAAATTTGATAATTTTAAACTGCAACGTTTTGCTGATAGGTCTAAAGATGGAAGGATATATAATATTCCTAATGTTTCAGAAGTAGCAACCTTGATAGTTGGTGTGTTATACTGTTTCTCTAATGGATATTATAATGGAAAACAAAAGTGGAAATTTGCAAATAATTAATGAGTTACACACCATTTACTTAAGATTTCAGTATCCTTTATTGTTCCCATACGGAGAAGATGAATATAGACACGATGTTAGCCATTGTGATATGACTATTTCAAACAACAGAAAGAGAAATCGCCTGACAATTAGAGAAAAGTTCTGTTTTAGAATTCAAACAAGACAAAATGAAGCACAAACACTACTAAGATCTATTTCAACAATTTGTGGTAGACGGTTATACTATGATAGAATGTGAAAGATTATCATTTGTTAGGAACAATCAATCAAAGCTAAGAGTGGATAAGTACAACAATCTTCGTCAACCAAATTCCACTACAAAGTAAGAAGGATCAAACAAGGAGAAAAGAGTTGTGTTACCTCCGACTTTTGTTGGAAGCATTTGATTTATGAATCAAATATATTTTGATAGAATGACTATTTGTAGTAATGTTGGATTTCCAAATCTATTTGTAACTTTTACATGCAATCTCAAATGGCTTGAAATAAGAAGGGTACTATCTAATATGAATTTGACAACATCTGATAGGCCAAACATAATCTCAAGGGTCTTTATAATTAAATTTGATCAATTGCTTTCAAACCTAACAAAGAATCCTTTGATTGGCAAGGTTATTGCATGTAAGTATATATCCACTTCTATTGTTACAAGTTAATTATTCTGTATATGTATAACTTAATTGTTTTTTACTTTCAAATATGTATACAATTGAATTGCAAAAATGTGGTCTACCAAATGCACATCTACTACTATTTCTGCACCCCAATAACAAATATCCAACCGTAGATGACATTGATAGGGTAATATCAACTGAAATACCATGCCCGAAATAAAATCCAGAATTACACAAATGCGTGAAAGAACATATGATTCATGGTCCATGTGGAATAGTAAACAAATCACTACCATGCATGAAAAATTGTAAATGCTCATGGTTTTATCCTAAACAATTTCAAGCCAAAACTACTATTTCTGACGATGGTTTTCCTCACTACCGTAGGAGGGATAATTCCATAACTGTTATAAAGAATGACATTTCTTTTGACAACCATTTCGTTGTTCCATCCAACCCCAAGTTGTTACTTAAATATCAAGCTCATATAAATGTTGAATGCTGTAATAGAAGTACTTCGATCAAGTACTTATTTAAATACATCAATAAGGGTTATGACGGGATTACATCAACCATAGTCAATAATACTAATGAATCTTTTGCATTACATGACCATGTAGATGAGATCAAACAATATCTTGATTGCAAATATATATCTATGAGTGAAGCATGTTGGAAAATATTTTCATTTTCCATTCATGGAAGAAATCCAGCTGTAGAAAGACTATTTTTCCATCTTCCTGGAGAGTAGTCACTCTACTTCAACGATAATGATAATATTGAGGATATAATAGGGAAAAAAAATGTTGTTGAATCCATGTTCACAAGTTGGATGAAATGCAAAAAAAAAAAAACATGAAGAGGCCAGAAGGTTAACTTATACACATATTGTTTCCAAGTTTGTATATGTCAAAAAAGATAGATAATGGAAACCAAGGAAAATGGGAATCACAATTGGAAGACTAATTTGAGTTCCACCAAGCACAAGATAACTTTTCTATCTAAGGAGAATGCTAACAGTAGTGAAAGGCCCATTATGTTACAAAGATATTAGGACGTTCAAAAATATAGTCTACCCAACTTTTAAAGATGGTTATGAAGCGTCTGGATTCTTAGCAGATGATAATGAATACATAAAAGCAATTAAAGAAGCAAAAGATTGGGTATTTGGACATTTTCTAAGGAAAATATTGTTAAAAATGTTATTTTCTGATAGTCTCAATAGTCCACATCAAGTATGGGAACAAACTTGTGATTGGTTGTCTAATGGAATACTATACAGAGAAAGAAAAACAACCGGCAATCTAGGTACAAAATTATTTTTATAGTACATCATTTATTATTACGAAATTGTGTGTTAATAAATTGAAATCTTGAAAAATTAAACTATATGGGAAATCGAGTAGCTACTACAAAATAATAGAAGAAGCTTGAAACATTTTCCATCTATGTCTTATCCTGATGGATTTGTTACAGTGCATTGTGGCAATAGATTGATATACTTTGAAATTGATTATAACGTTAGGGAAAAATATAATATATTTCAAAGGAATTTTAATTGCATGACAGGTAAATCGTTCTTATCGAGACGATTCTAATCATAGTATTACTAACTAACTACTATAAGTGTATAGATGAACAACAGAAGACATTTGAAAAGATCAATAATGCAGTGATGAACAACATAGGAGAAATGTTCTTTTTGTATAACTTTGGAGGAACATGCAAAACATTCATGTGGAAAACATTATCTTCAGCATTACGACCGCACAGGAAAATTGTACTAACAGTTGCATCAAGCGGTATAACATCTCTTTTATTACCCGAAGGAAGAATGAAACATTCTAAATTTAGAATTTTCATTCCCACACTAGAAAATTAAATTTACAACATTGAAGCTTTCATTCCGATGCAGCACAACTATTAAAACAAACTCATCTTATAATATGGGATGAAGCCCCAATGAAATACAAATATTGTTTTGAAGCTTTGGACATAACGCTTAATGACATAATGAAAGACCAGAAAATGTGTAATACAATTTTTGGAGGAAAATTTCTAGTCTTTGGAGGTGACTTTAGATAGATTCTACCAGTCATTCCTAGAAGAACTTGATCAGACATTGTCCATGCAACCATTAATGCATCATACCTATGACAACATTGTCAGGTTTTAACATTAACGAAGAATATGCAACTACTACAATCAAGATTACAAACATCTACAACATCAGAAATTCAAGAGTTCTCAAATTGGATAGTTAAAGTTGGAGATGGAAAGTTATGCGAACCAAATGATGGAGTTGTTGATATTGAAATTCCACCACAATTCTTGATTTCAGATTTCAATGATCCTATTGAACCAATAATGTCATCCAAATGTCCTCAACTACTTCAAAACTACACAGACAAAAATTCTTTGAAGACAAAAACAATAATAGCCAACAACATTGAGACAGTGGATGAAATCAATGAATATGTATTATCCTTGATTCCTGGTAATTACATTCATATTTTACGTACCTTCATCAACATACATATTTTATACATGTCATACCAATCCTAACTATCATTAATATTATTATGCAAGGGAAGTCATAATATCTTAGTGCAGACTCAATAGATGAATCTGAAAAATCAACAAGTAATGATATAAATTTCATAACTCCAAAACTTTTTAATTCATTGACTACCTCAAGTGTGCCTAGTCATAATATAAAACTGAAGATTGGAACACCTATAATGCTTTTGCGAAACTTGGATCAAGTAAAAGGTTTGTGCAATGGAACAAGATTCGCAAATCATGTCATTACTGCAAGGGTTATTACTGGAAACAAAAATGGAAATGAGGTATACATACCACGAATGTCTATGTCACCATCCTAGTCTCCATGGCCATTCAAGCTAATAAAAAGATAATTTCCAGTTATGTTATTCTATGCCATGACTGTAAACAAATCTCAAGGCCAATTCTTAGGTTTTGTGGGATTATATTTTCCAAATCCAATTTTTAGCTATGGATAATTGTACGTTGTTGTTTCTAGAGTTTAGAGTAAATCAAGATTAAAGATCTTAATCAATGATAATGAAAAAGACCTCTAACTTCTACAACAAATGTTGTATTCAAAGAAGTGTTCCAAAATGTATAAGAGATTTAAAGTCTCTTAACTTCAAAATTTCAGTATTCTATGATTATTTATTATAGGCTTAATTTGTCTTTTGGTCCCTTAATTTTTTTGCTTGGTTCATTTTGGTCCCCTAATCTTTTGGGGGTTCAATTTAGTCCTCTAGTTTGTTTAGGGGGTTTAATTTAGTTCTCGACGTTAACAACGTTAAATAATTTAACGATAGAGTGTTCTGATGTGATATTGTGGCAATTGATAATTATGTGGCAGTGTAGGGACATTAGGTGAAGTGGACAGTAGTTAAAAATTGAAACTATATTGGAGAGGGTAAAATTAGGGTTCGTAAGTTGAAGAAATTGGGGACATAGGGTCCTCGTTTTGTTCGTAGTGGCACCAAATCAAAGAAGAAGCGATCGAAGGATAACGATTCGAAGAAGAAGGATTCGTTGTCTCCTTGGTTGTGGCATAGGGTCCTCGTTTTGTTCGTAGTGGCACCAAATTGAAGCTAAGGTTTTGGGTTTTGAAGGGTTTTGTCACCTTTTACTTTTATACTGTTGAAATTGTGGGCGTTGCTATTGTTTTTTATGTGTGATGTTATCTTTGTTTGTTTTTAATAGTGAGTGGGTTGTGGTCCCGTTGGTTTGTGGTCAGTGGGTTGTGGTCCCCTTTTAAAGGAGACTGTGTTTATATGATGCAAAGATGGACTGATAATAGATCAAAGGCTAAATCATTCAAAAACTCAATCTGCCCAAGAATGAAGACCAGATTGAAAAATGAGACAGCCAATTCCATAAATTGGATTCCCAGGTACTTCAACAATATTGTCAACTAAATCTGATTTACAAAATTATCTGGGTTGTCATTTATACTTATATTAAATTATCATTTAATGTTATAGTTGGTCAGCAAATCAGATATCTGAGGTTAGACATAAATCATTTACTAGGGAGAAATTTTTGGTGAACATAGACAACAAATACTACACCTACAGGAAGTGGAGTATCATAGGGATACCTTGCTATCATGTAGTGGTTGCAATGAAGTTTCTGAACTTGAGTGAAGAAGATTTTATCCCTCATTGGTTTAGAATCTCAACCTATAAAGAGATCTATAATTCCATCATATACCTTTGCAATGGTCAACATCTATGGATAGAAACAAAATTTGCAGAGGTACTACCCCCTTCTAAACGAATTCTACTTGGAAGACCCAAAAAGAAAAGAAGACTTGAAGCTTGGGAGAAGAACAAGAATGAGAAGCAGATTACAAAACATGGCTTGGCTAAAAATTGTGGCATATGTAAAGAAGTAGACCACAATCGAAAAAGTTGTCCTTAACAACCTCAGTCTATACCACAAGCACAAACAACTCAACCAACTAATCTGGGATCAGACCAGCCACCACCACAAACAAGCCAAGGACTAGAATCATCATAGCAGCCACAACCAACACAAACTCAGCCACCTGAACCATCACAACAGCCAACACCAACACAAATTTAGGCACCTCAACCCTCACAGCAGCCACCTGAATCATCACATCCACCACCACGACAAACTCAGGCATCTCACATATCATAGCATTCAACACTAGCATAATCAAATCAACCACCTACACAACAAATATCACACCAAGCAGCAACACCAACAATTGAAGGAAGTCAACCATGAAACCCTTCAATTCCTCGTCCAACCACAACTCTACCCAATAGAAGGCAAAAACTCCAACACAGGAGAGGACATGTGTGGAAGCCATGAAGCTTATTTGTGTATTTTTTATGCTGCACCTTAGAATATTGGGGCTATGATGTATTTTGCAGCTTTTATATTTCTAATTCCAGATTGCTTTGTCTACTTTTATATTTCAAGTTTTACATTTTGAGTTCAAACATCCGGAAAAATATTATATGCAATTGGATGTATTTTGTGATGTAAACATCAAGTACAATAGTTCAATTATACAATATTGTGTTATGGCTCAAAATTTCTGTTTATGAATGTTTATAACGGATGTATTGGACAACACACAAAGATTTCTTTAATGCCAACTTTTCATTCATTTACTAACGTTAAAAGATACACCAATTCAACCTTGCAATTACATATTTCAAGTCACAAAAATACAATATTCAACCCCACCAAATACAAATTAAATCACATACTTCTCATCAATCGTGACACCACAATGATATTAACTAGAACCAACAAACACACTATCGCTATTAAAATGTTAACAGACTTTTTGGATCCCTTAAGTTCTTTCTCCAAGATATATATCTTACCTCTTTGCCTCATAATAGTGTAATCCCTATCGTCACCACAATCTTCAGATGACCATTTGAAGTAATTACAACCAATGAAGGCTTCACTTCCGATCTGTTATTCAAAACAATCATAATAATAAACAACCTTCATGTAAGCTGGAACGAATCACAAAAAAATGGGTGATGGATCTAAACTTGTAATTAAGGCACCCTCAAAATTGCCTGCCACCATTTTTAGCAGTTTGAGCTGTTCTTAACACAACAATTTGTCCACAGTTGCAAGTTGGTGCTCCACCGTGATAGGAAAAGCCACCACCGTGAGAGGAAAACCCACCATCATGACGGGATAAGCTAGGATTTTGCGTACCCCATGAATTATAGGAGCAAGAAGAAGAAGAGTGCCCCTTCGACATCATTCACAATCAACAAACACCAAATATGGAAGAACTCCATTACAAACAAGAACAATTATGAAATTAGGACAAATGACCAATTTTCACTTCATAAACATACTTCATTGCCACCTCATCATAGTAGATTCATGCCTAGTTATTAAAAAACCTGTCACGTTTCTGTTTCTGTTCCAAAGTGACACAAATGCACTATTCTGACGTCATTTAACCAAAACTAACGGGAGGGACCAAATTAAACTGTTTTAACAAACTGGAGGACTAAATTGAACCAAAAAAAAAAATTAGGGGACCAAAATGAACCAAACATAATAATTAGAGGACCAAAAGATGAATTAAGCCTTTATTATATACAATTTGCTATATTTATTCTGACTACATACAATCAATAAATAGTAACCTTATATGTGTGCTTCACCTATGAACATCATCTTCGCAGAACAATGTTAAATAACAATTCCAACTAAAAATCATATCCAATGACCTATACATTTTTATAAATTTTGAAAAAAGTATCTCAAATAATAAATATAAAGATTTCATTTCATTCAATTTAATAAAGAATCCCACGGAATTAAAATTAATTACACAATATAAAAACTAAAATAACACTTACTTTTAAAATTTCGAACAAAATCAAGATAAAAAAACTACGGTTTCTTCAGAGCTTACCTACAAAGCTGCGATATTCTCCCTTGCCCACCTTCCGTACTACGCCATTCTAATTTCACATACTGTGTATTATATTCTTACCAAAAAAACAACTTATCATTTAAAAAAAAACCAACCAACACCCTAACAAACATAATAATAGTAAATAAATTATTTCTGGACCCCACTAACAAATTATGTTTTTCTATGTACACCTCCATAATTCAATTCTAACTTTGTCTGACTGAATCCAGTCACCAATATCTTTGACACCTACATATATTCAATTTTCATTTTTATAAATAAAATAATTTTAATATAATGCAATTTTCCCAGACCCCAATCAACACAAGATACCTAACCAACACAACAGCTTCATCGACCCAATTATTTTCCTATGTTAACTAATGACACTACTAAAATAATCTTTTTATATACATCATGTATTGTTCTTACCAAATAATAACGCCATCAATATGTTTTAATTCAAAAAAAGTAATTAAAAAATAGTCAACGTATGTCATTAATACATAAACCATTATACCAGTGAAATAATTACAGTTGAATTCAATTATAAATATCAAACAAAATAACTAATACATGAAACGTACGTATTCATAGTAATCAAATTCAATTATTTAATGTATTCATTTGATTTAAATAACGATAGTTTTCCTAATATTTTATATAATAACTTACATTTTTTAACATTCTTATAATGTGTTATTCTATGATTCTCAACATTCATTACTATAAAACATTGTTCAAAACAAAAACAAAAAAAAAAAAAATAAATTATATCGACATTTTATAATAAATTAACATACATTTCACATATAGTACTTATCAAACCATAAAAGCCATAATAATATCCTTAATATATGGTCTTCTCCTCAAATACTATAGACGTTTTCATAATTGAAAGGGGAAAATAAACAAACATTCCCACAACAAAACAACACAATGTTCAGACTACAGACAATTACAAACATTCTAAACTTTGTTAACATGGATAATCTTTCCATACTCTTTATCAACCTTTAACTTTATGGAATCCCCAACAACTAATAAATTATCCTTCATGAATCTTTTCAATCCAAAGCTGAGATAACATTCAGTTGAAGTTCTTGCAGACCATCTGATTAAACATGGTTAGTACATTGCATTCCCAACACATAGTAGGTAATTCTTCCTTGACTTTGAATATGCAATACCAACAAAGCATGATTTCAGATACTAAAATTGAAAAAAAAAATAGTTAATCAACCAAACATTACAATATAATAGAAAACAAATTACAAAAAATACAATTAAAAGACGAAGATAATTACCAGCGGAACCTTCAACATCATAAAAACTTAATTGTTTAATCAATGAAACATCACCATCATTCTCAATGGTGTTTGTAGGATAATTCACAACACCACAAGAAGATCATGTACCACCAACATAATCTAACTCCATACCTTCTAAATAAAATATCTTATACAAGAACACATTCTCGGAAACATAGTTCAAATGTAAGTAAACTTCATTTCTCAAATTATAGTAGTTAATCATCTCTTCAACAATACCACTTAAATGAAGTCTACCACTAGACTTTACAAAATATGGAAACTTAAACCTTTTCATAGTAGGATCAATCAATTTCATCTCCCTACCATTTAGAACCTTCTTCTCCCAGAATATGTAAAAAAACACATCCAGTTTGATACATAATTGTTTTGAGAAAAACACTCAGCATTACATTGATAGCAAACAAATACACGCAATAGGAAAAAGTCAATAAAAATCAATTTCAAAAACTAATCCTTGTTGGACATAACTTCACCCTCAATTAAGACAAAAATCGAGACCATACCAAATCTTCCCCAACAATAACAACACTTGCTAAGCCGAGATATCATATTTCATCCCAGCCCATATTAAAAATCCTTAATTGAAAATATCGATCTCCACAAAACAAAGTACACATATAATGTATGTCATCCAGATCATAGAACTCTTCAAAATCAGACAATATACGAAACAATTTGTTACTAATCAACCCTTCCTCAAACTCCATATAAAAAACATTCCTAATTGGATCCATAAAGTAGTTCGTCCCAAATGACAATTTCGATCCCCATTCAACCATAAAACCTTCTTCAAAAGCCATATATTCCTAAACATATTTACACACAAAGATCACTAGAAATAAATTACATGCAATCAAAGATATAAAATTTCTTATCCAAAACACAAATATTTGTGAGGTATAAAAATACTATAACAATAAGTGGAATCAAAATCAAGCAAAGAACCGCATCACAAAACAAACAAATGAATGACATAAACAACACCATTAAGTAAAATGAAGAAGGATTTTAGGTTACATCATCGAGATGTAGTAAGGAAATTGAATTCTAAAATAGATTCTTGAAACTATATCTACCACTCGAATAAGAAGACATCTTCCTTTCCAGAAAAGGATTAACTTTTGTTTATTATACCCAAAAAACAGAACCAAGGAATGAAGGTAGAAAGACACACAACTTAGTACTCTATTCAAAACCCCTCTTGGAAAATGCATTTACACATTATGTATAACCTCACAAATAAACTTCTACACAACCCAAAAACTTTATTCTAATATCCAAAAAGACGTTCTGCATAAGTTGGTACAAAGATATTTTATATTTCATTTCCAAAATAATAATTAAATAATAAGGCTACCTAACAATCAAATATTAACTGATTAAATAATTATATATAGATATCATGTCTAAGTAAAAAAAAAGAGAGCAGAGACTCGCATACACGAGTCAAAACCTAGTTCTAGAATAAAAGAAAATAAAGAGAAAGAAGGCATGAAATCAATATATGAGAATTCAAAGAGAGATAGAAAAAAAAATATAAATTAAAATTGATTATAAGAGAATAAAGATGACTAATATTTTTTGTCTAAACGAAATTATAATTTATTGATTTTTTTTAATTCATTAAATATGATTTTTTAGTAAAAATTAACAAGGATAATAATTTAATTAAATTTTATTCTCAAATATAAATTTATAATTAATTTAATATAAGTATATTAGTACTACAAAAATTAAAACATTTTTTTAAACATAATTTTATATTTAATTGAATAAAATTGTATCAGTACTTAACAAAATTTTTAATTTCATATGTAGACCAATATTTTTTATTCTTAACAGGATGAAACTGTATTTCATATGCTTTGTTGATGTTGTAGAGGATATAAACTGGATGGATGTATGAGGTTAGGTCTATATGAGCTTGAAAATGAGCACAACCACACTACCAATCATTTAATTTAACTGTAAAAGACATTGGTAGGCGGTGATCATGTGGAGAAAACATCTCTTGAACTTGAAATTCATTATTTTCTCTTGAGTATCGACACACTTGACACATTCCTGCTTGTTGATTTTTTCTAATAATAGCATTAATTTCCTCGAGATACTGGTGGCCTTCTCATAACATGGAATCTGCCTTAACCCCTCTCTCAAGAAACCATATTGCAGTCCTTTCAAATGTTGCTTTAATTAGAGCATAAATTGGCAATGAACAAGCTCTTTTTAAAATAGAATTCATACATTCTACTAGGTTTGTTGTCATGTGTCCGAATCTACTCCCCCCATCGTAGGCTTGAGTCCACTTTTGTAGTGGTATCCTATCGATCTAAGATGCCACTTCGGGTGAATGGGATTTCAGTGCTGCCAATTTTGCATCCAATATGGGTTGTTTGACCTCGTAAGCTGTCAAAATGCAATTATATTAGTTAGTTTAATTTATGAATACCATTTCTTATGAAGAGATGATACGGTGAATGAAAAAATATTTTTAATACCCATATTTGTTAACCGGCTTTTCAACTCGTGATTCTTGAACTTTTTAGATTGTAGTCCATCTACTTCCCATTCTACTTCTTCAGATTGTACTACTGCCAATATGCCTTTCCGCCTGTCCATTATCAAACAAAGGTTTGATTGTGGTGTCATGTACTCCCTTAAGAGTTGAAAAAACTATATTAAGGCCTCCTTTGTTTCTCCTTCCACTATCGCAAAGGCCAAGGGGAATATATTACGTGACCCATCTTGAGCAAGCGTTGTTAACAATGTCCCTTAATATCTTCTTGTGAGAAATGTCCCATCTACTTGGACAATAGGCTTGCAATAATTAAACCCTTGGATGCATGGTCCAAAAGACCAAAATACATGTTCCATAATATAGCAAGAAGGGTCAGGTTGACCATTGACAACTATGGGAGGTCCCGTGCATTGAATTATTGTGTCGAAGTTACTTTCTTGTACAACTTGATACCACCGAGGAAGTTCATTGTAAGAGTCTTCCCAATCTCCAAACTCCTTAGCAGGCGCCTTTTGGTTACCATTCCAAGCTTTGTTGTATGAAATTGAATATCCGAAACGATTTTTTATTTCAGCAATCAAACTTTTGATAGGTATGGAAGGGTTTTCCTTTACATAGTTCAACACAATAGAACTGATTTGGTTGGAATCAAGATTGACATGATCTACAGGTTGCATGGTTGACAAACACGTGTGTGAACCATCAATCTTCCTTATTTCCCACTTGAAATTGTGCTTGCTATAAGAAGCCCATAAACGCCATGGACAACCTTTTTTGTATTCGAGACATCGACATATATATTTATCAGATTTGCTCTCAAGAACCACAAATCTATAACCATTATCAATATGGTACTGCTTTATATATGACATTGTCGACTTCTTTGTGTCGAAACATATGTTGATAACTAGTTGTTGTTCACTTGCTGAAATTGAAGTTTAAAAGGAAGTGTGACTTAAGGAACCACTTTGACTTGATGACCCCCAAGCCATTGTATGGACTGTGTATTGGTTGGGCAGTTGGGCACAAGAATTGGGTTGTGAATATTGTTGAGATTGATGCCACTGTGAGTATTGAAAATTATTTGGAGCTAGTTTAGCTATGGTGTCCATCTCATCTTCACTAAAATAAAAAAAGAATATGAGGATATTTACCAAAGGGATGAACCATTGTGTGCAAATTTGAAGAAGGGAGAAGTAATAAAATTATGGTTGTTTACACTTAGACAATGAAAAGTGATATGCAAGAACGCATTTTTTTTGTCAAATAAGTAGCTAATTTGAAATGGGTGTGCATGGAAGAATTTATTATCCATGCAGAAACCTTTACTAGTGAACCATAATTAATTGAAACCGTTGAAAACCACCATGTTTTTAGTGAAAATTTAATGGTACCCTAGTTTTAATTATTAAATTGAAACCGTAATCAATGCCAACGACTTTGCTTTAAATTTTGCATCAGAAACCGTATTGAATGCTACCGATTTTAGTGTATCAGATTTAATGAAACCGCTGACCACAACCACAATTTTAATTAGTCATAAATGGAACCGATGTACGTGAGGACGACTTTGCTTTGTCATTAATTAGAAACTGGTCCAACCGAGGATGACTTTGCCTTCGCATTAAGTAGAAACCGGTCCTACTGAGGACGACTTCAATGCAAAGAAACTGGCTCTGGTCATAACGACTTTGCTTTGTCCAGCACGTGCTTTTGGTTTCTTTGCTTCCATTGGGACGCTGGCCACCTGCACTGCTTCACTTTCACGGGTTTCTTTCAAATAGTGGAGTTTAGAGATTCCTCCTCCTACCTATACCGTACACAATATTCAATTTGCATGCAATGATCTAAAACTTTGCAGCTTTTCAGGCATTATTTGACTACTTTCAGAACCTCATTCATTGTGAATTTGAATGCATTCAACAATAATTGAGTGAGGGTAGCTGGACACCAGCCTTTGCAAAGATTCATGTCAATATAATTCATGCATTGGTTCATTCTACTCACTTTGCTCTCACTTTGCTTTGGTTGCTTCATTGTGCATTGAATTTCTAGAAACACTTCTTCACTTACTTTGTTGCTACTATTTTCAATGTTTGTGTTTTTTTAAGTTTTATTTTGCACGTCAGACTTTAGTCACTAACTTTGATCTTCATAATTAATTTTTCTGTCTTACTTTAATTTCCTCTCACCCATTTTTTAATTTTTTTAAGCATAGCAAACAACTGACGCCTTCCTCAGGATATGTCACTATTTCGCCTTTAGCATGAACATATTACGAAGGACTTATGGGAAGGCAACAAACGAGTTCTTAGACCCAGACGAGCTGGAGTCTAGATTCTAAATAACCAAGACTTAATCAATTCGCATGTGAAAATGTTTAATTGAACAGGCTGGATTTGGACACACCTTGTATATTCCAGACATGGATGTGAACCACTTTCTCATCACTTCCTTATTAGAAAGGTGGAGGACAGAAACTCACACATTCCACTTCCCATATGGAGAGACCATTGTGACATTAGAGGATGTGGCAGTCATCCTTGGCCTACTGATAGATAGAGATATGGTCACTGGTCCCACCATGGTGGAAGACATATTTTCAACCTTCCATGAACATCTGGGGTCATTCCACCATCGTTGATAAGAGGAAACTCAATTAGAGTTTCTTAGTTAAATAATACTTTCTAACAACTTTCACAGTATGCAAACAACAATGTTATTGCTCAATATGCGAGAGCATACATACTAATGTTGATTGGAATCATTTTAATTCCATACATGTCTGCAACTAGGGTACATGTGATGTATCTACTTAAGCTATTTGACTTGAATGTAGTCGGGAATTATAGTTGGGGGTCTGCAATTTTAGCTTGTCTATATCATGGCCTAGATCATGGCATTCACCTAAGCCAAGAAAATATTGGTGGATGCATGATTTTGTTACAATGTTGGCTTGGGAAAGGATTACTTCTATAGCTCCACAACTTGAGCCTTTAAGTGATGAGGAGGTGGCTGATGGGGATGGTTTCCCTGTCCGTAGAAGGTGGATGAACCAAACGCATCGGACAAATGCTGGTTCCAATTCAGTTAGGGAATTTTGCTTGAGATTTGATCAAATACGTACAAGACATGTAATAATTAAGTTAATTGAAAGATTTATTTTTTAACATTTGAAACTAATGTCTACAAATTTGTTTCAGTTTTTGTGGAGGCCTTACATTCAAAACGAAATTAATCGGTTGATTATGGTTGACATCCCACTAGTGACCAGAGCAACAATCCCTATAATTTGCTTCACGACAGTCGAAATCCATCAGGCGAATAGGGTCATGCATCAATTTGGTTTAAGCCAAAACATCCCGCCTGACCCGATTAACCTGGATCAAGTCCACATGGATGACTTGAGGGGGAGAAATGACAAATATTGGGTGGCACATCATCACCAGTGGATTGCAATTTGGAATGACAAACAAAATCGGGTCATTCAAGGTACACCGTTTATCAAAAACGACCATTTGCGTGATGAAACACCCTACATGCAATGGTACATAAACCACACTATTCACTATATATCTCTAAATACTGAATCTTCCGACGATGAGCTTAGTTTCATTACAATGTTATACATATGTTTATCATGCATACTTATTCATGGCAATGACCTTGCTATTTATTTTACAGTATGATATGTCACAAGAACCTTCCCAACCTACTTCACAACCCTACATTGACCATGTCGGGCCTTTTCCAGATTTTATACATCATCCCCACCAAATTTTTGGATAATCATCTATGGGTCACAGTCAAATGTTTGGACATTCACACCCTTAGTTTGGCAACCCATCAAACACCCAATTCAAATATGTCCCTTCCTTATATGTTTTCTTCCCGCATTAGTCAGGTTATGGTGTTGGTCCATCACAGATGTTTGGCACCTCAACCATGACACCACCATCTACCCACTATCCAGGATCTTCATCATCAATGGCATTCTATCCTCCACTAATGCCTTCTCAAAACCCCCAAACAACGGTTCACCATCCCCAATTTTCTCAAAGTCATTAACATGAAGATGATGATAATGATGAACCACACCAACAACATCCACCAACTAGACCCAGAAGACGACCTCCATGTGGAACTGGAGGACATATGATTGTCTTATGAATTTCTACTAACTTAATTGTTGTATTTTAATTTTTAATCAATGTTAAAATATATTAATGTTTATTTTTATTCCATTAAATTTTTTTACTATTTATTCTTCCAATCAGTTTAAATTAAAAAATAATCAAAATTCATTAATTACCTATAAAAAACTGATAAGTGAAGTCGTCATGTATGAGGATGACTTCACTTTTTCCTAACACAGAAACTGTCCTTACAGATGACAACATTGCTTTTTTGAAAAAAAAAAACAGAAACTGGATGGGTGGATGGAGAACACCTATAATATCGTAGTCGTCCTCCACCCTGACGACTTGATCCTATTTGGTAAAAGAAAAATTAACAGACAAAATATTTACAAATTTGACTTCAAATAGACTTTCAAATGAAAAAAAAAAAGCCCCTTGTTTCCTTTTAATTTTTGTTATCCATACTTCCCAACTTTATTAGATTCATTAGGTCCAATTTGACAATTACTTTTTACACCTATTTTTTAATTAAATATACTTTATAATTGAAAATAAATTTTCGCAATATAATAAAAAAGTAAATTCTAATAAAACCAATGCTTATTTAAATCTAATAAATATATACATGTAATGTAACATTACCCGCAGTTACAGCAAGAGAATCATGTCCACCGTAAATTTTGTATGCCAGAGAACAAAAAAGTTCCGATAATTTTGCATCAGTTTCTCTAGACAAGTACTGTAGAAAGTCTGATATTCTTTGTCCTCTTCTTCATGCGTTACCATCTAGCATCTTTATAAGAAGAATGAAGATAACATGTATTAAAAAGCAATAATGTGAGATAATCACTTTTTCTCTAACAAAAGAGAAAGCAAAAATATTGCATGTGTAAAGGAAGGTATAACTAAAAAAAGTGAGCTGAAACAAAAGGGTTCTATTCTAAGACAATTGTAATGTTCCATTAATGTTACTTACAAAGGTTGTTGGACAGAGGGTTTCTTCTGGAAAGTGTGGCAAAAAGCATAAAGATTTCCCTACCCGAAAGCAAATTCTGACTCGAACATTGCTGAAGAAGGAAAGGAAAACCAGATTCCTTCAAGAATTTTCATCGCAAAGGAAGGAACAAAAACCAATACAAAGGTAGAAAACAGTCCTTATAATTCCACAAAACCATCACCAAATCTTGTTCGGCTGGAGATGAGCGACCCAGCAAGCCAAGATTTGATCATCCACCGTGAAGACGATGAGAAGCAGCAGCAGCAGCAGCAGAATAGTGAAGATGATTTCGATGACGTTGACGAGTATGACATTGACGAGTCCTACTATTTCTACGTGATCAATGCAATTCTGAGTGGTACTGCAAGGCTCAATGTTCTGTTGCCTACAGTGACGATCCTTGCCTTCAGCATTTTTGCACCTCTTCTGACAGATGACGGTGAGTGCAAGACATTGAACAGATGGTTGATGGGAAGTTTTTTGGCCCTTTTGGCAGTGTCGTGTGTGTTCTTCACGTTAACCGACAGCTTCAGAAGTGGCAGTGGAAGGTTGTACTATGGAGTGGCAACGTTGAGAGGGATATGGACGTTCAATGGGGGCAAGAAGAAGCCTCGTGTGGCATCAGATTATAGACTGAGATGGAGTGATTTTTTGTATGCATCATTGTCTTTGGTCTCTTTTCTTGCTTTTGCAGGGTTGCATCAAGATGTGGTGAAGTGTTACTACCCAGCATTGCCTAGAAAGGTTACCAACACTCTCCCTCTTGTGGTTGGTTTCTTTGTGAGTGTCTTGTTTGTTGCTTTTCCTTCCAAGAGAAGAGGAATTGGATACCCCTTCTTGCTGCGCAGAGATCCTTTCTACTCTTCTAGACCTTGAAACCCCCCATTTGTGTAATCATAACATTTGTGTAAGGAGTTTACCCAACACATTAAAGGGATATTGGTTACTTGTGTTAACAAAATATGATTGAGAGAAACATGAAAATAAAATCAATGGAGCTAATAGAAAATTTGTCATCAGGGTCGTTCACTATGACAAGTGTTTTGTGCTTTTCTCTTTCTCGTAATATTAAGATTTGGATTTAAGGTTATCTCCATTTTATAATTAAAGAATTATCTAATTATATACTATAAATTCCTCTTATTTTTAGTTAAAATAAAATATTTAACTTATTTTTTAGTACTAAGATATATATAGTTTGAACGTAAAACTTGATATCTAATAAATGATTTACTAGTGACCCGATAATAATAGTACGAAAAGTTTAACAAATAAAAAAATCTTACTTCAATAAAATTTAAATAACTTTGATATTATCTTTTGAAAAAAAATTAAGTCTAATTCAATTTTATAAAATAAATTTTATGTTTATTTATATAATAAATTTTGTTATCTAGTTATATATTATAAATTTGTTTTGTCTTTAATTCAGACAAAAGGACTGTGATACAGTTATTTGTTTTGGATTCAAACTTCTGAGTTGTCAACTAAAAAAACCCCTAAAACCACTGTTTTTCTTATTTTATTTGATCACTATGTTAATTCTATATATGAGAACAAAATACCCCCAATTGAATGAATGGAAGATAATTGACACGATTAGACTCTCACTAATAAAAGTTGCTACAATATAAGTAATTGTTCTAATATTCAAACATTTTATTTAGTAATTCATTATTGAATACAGTAGCAGTATAAAATTTTTTTTGGCCTATATCCTTGGGATCTGAAAATTGTAATGGACTTCTTATTGATATGAATCGTGCCGACCAGGATTTTTATAAGAAAGTGAGTAAGATTATTACACATTGTCAACACTCAATTTTATCCGGATTATAATGTATTTTACCTTCTTTTTTTTTATAATATTATTTTACTTTTATTTTGTTTTTTTCTTTTCATCTTATTTTACTTTTATTTTATTTTTTTATTTTTTATTTTTATTTTTATTATTATTCTATTTTTATTTTATTTTATTATTTTATTTTATATTTATATTTTTGTTTTATTTTATTTTATTTTTTATTTTTTATTTTTATTTTTTTTCGTTTTAATCTTATTTTATATATTTTTATTTTATTTACAATTTTCTTTATTTTCCTTTTTACTTTTTATTATTTAAGAAAAAAATGAAATGAAAAAAAAAAGAGAAGACCAAGAGGTTAAGGTAAGGTCTCTGATAGTTATGGGTGGTAGCTAGCTGGCCATGGTCATGATGGTTGAACAAGGAAAGAGCAGGAAGCAACATCTCCTTTCAGCCTTATCCCACGTCTTGAGGTAGGAAATGAATAAAGCAGACACAACAAATATCATCAAGATCCCTTCATTCAAGAGGACCTTCACCTTCTTCACTCAATGGAGGCTTTTTCCCACCCTGTTCTCTGCAACATGAAAAACAACACCTTCACCCCTTTGATTCCAACTAAAACACCATAATCCATCTTCTTTTCACTTTCACTCCCTCCCTCAATACCCTGCATAACCAACACACTAGCATCGACTACGGCTCCCTATTCTACACATTTTTATCATCTCCATTTTCATTCTCCCACAACCTAACCACAACTGCACATAACAACATTCATTTATAACTCATCATAGCAGCATCACATTTCACAACACCATCCTCCATTGTTGGCCATTGCTCCAACGTTTTCACAGCACACCAAACACTCAGCGTCTCAAAACCTAGTAATCCAAATTCTGGAACATCAAAACATAGAAGAAAATAGGAAAAACAATCGTCGACAACATAGAGTCGGAGTCTCAAACAGGGACGGTCTGGGTCGCAACCATCAGAGGGTCGGTTTTCGTGGTGCTCGCGGACCTAGTCGTGATGGCTGGCGTGGTGGTGGCGAATCGCTGAGGCGGTGGTGCCTTTCTCTATCGCGGAAGAAGAGAATCAAGGTTTGGAGGTGAATGGGCACCGGCAGGGATGCCGGCGACGTCGGAAATCGTTGGTAGCAGTCTCCGGCAAGCGAGGCTTTGCGGCTGTGAAGAGAAATGGTGTCGTCATGTGGTCACGCGAGGGAGAATCTGCCCCTGTCTCGCGATGGGGAGGAAGGAAGGGAAGGATGCGTTGCCACCGATTAAGCTCCTGGCAGTGGTCGACGTTGTCGCTAAGGCCCCTCGTCGGCCGGAACGGGTGCAGCGTAGGTAGATTCGTTTTGTTGGTGTCGTGAGGTGGTGAAGTTGTCTGGCCGTGAGTGAGGGTTGGTGTGAAGGAGAAGAAACTCTCTTTAGGGTTTTGCTTTCTATGTTTAAGAGTTATTTTTTGGTTTAGGTTTATATCTGCTCCCATTAACTTCTTGCACCACCATTTTTAATATTCTCACCCTTCTGTGTATTGTTTCAGATCTTATTCTGTGCACCCCCTTTTTCCTTTATCTTGCACCCCTGTTTTAATTTTTGCTGCGAGTACCCCTGATATTTACTAACCTCGCACCCCTGCCACACTTGTTTCATACTTTACTCTGCGCACCCCCTTTTTCCTTTATCTCACACCCCTGTTTTAATTTTTGCTACGAGTACCCCTAATTTTTACTAATCTTGCACCTCTGCCACCCTTGTTTCATGTTTTACTTCGTGCACTACCATAATTGATAACCTTGCACCCCTGTTCATGTTTATCTTGTTTTGGGCCTATGTTTTATGTTTACTTCATACACCTCACACATTACTCATGCACCCTATTATTATTATTATTTTTTCTTTCACTTTTGTCCTTTTTGTTATTAAATTTTCTTTTATCCTTTATTTTATTTATCTATTATTATTATTATTTTGCTTCTAAAAAGAAAGAAAAAACAAAAATGTTTTAAACTATAAAAATTACAAAAAAAATAGAAAAAAATTTAAAAAATGAAAATATTCTTTTTTGCTTTATTGTGTCTGTCCGGTCGCCCGCACCGTGTGACACTCATTTTCAAAAAAACCAAAAATAATTTTCTTTTCCTTTTAGTGTTTGTCCGACCGCTCGTGTCGTGTGACACATATTTTCAAGTAATTCAAAAAATACCAAATAAAATACAAAATTTTTAAAATACAAAAATATCAACATTTTCAAGCAAAAAGTCTTTTTTAAGAACTACGTGATCCTTGATTCTCCACTGTGAGATACGTAGGAGCAAGGCCAGTCCTTGTCAGGTTCACCTCCCAAAAAATCAAATCATTTTCTCAATTGTTTTTTCCAAATATCTTTTCAAGAACTACATAACCCTGATTTCTCACTTTAAATGAGAATACGTAGGACCAAGGTCAATCCTTGTCAGGCCCAAAAATAAAAAAAAAATATATTTTTGTTTCTTTTTAGTATTATTTGTCATTAGTTTTGGGAAAAATTAATATTTTGAAAACATATCAACTTTGCATTTTTAATTAAAGGTACCACATTTGGGCGGGCGTTATAGGGTGCTAACACCTTCCCTACGCGTAACCGACTCTCGGACCAAAAATCTGGTTTTTTGCAGACTTGCTTTATTTTTATGGTTTTCCATAGTTTTCCAAAAATAACTATGGTGGCGACTCCAAATCTCTTTTCGAACCCGTTTTCCTTTTCGGTTCGCCTTCCCGTCGTGATTTCGGTTGCGATAGATGGCGACTCCACTGGGGACGCTAGAGAGTCAAGCCATTTAATTAGATATGCAAACTTGATGTGATTTTCCTAATGTTTTCTTTCCTCATTTCTTTCATTTGTGTATTCTTGTCTTTATATGTGTTTGTATATATTTTCTTTTTGGATTAATTGTGTGTGAATTACTTTGCTTATTTTGATATATATGGAATTGCTCTACTTGCCTGGGAAAT
>Ga0214543_1004606_pt1 | contig 26005 bp, 9 predicted proteins | sample CNSS2metaG_FD_160094 | JGI IMG/M metagenome (GOLD analysis project Ga0214543, IMG submission 160094) | Root nodule microbial communities from cowpea collected in UCLA plant growth center, Los Angeles, California, USA - CNSS2 | ecosystem: Host-associated > Plants > Roots > Nodule | place: USA... | reverse complement strand
AGTTCATTAAATAAAACAGAAAATTGTGCGACATTGCACTAATTGCGAAACAATAGTTAAAATTTTGACAGGGCTACTCAAAATTGTACTAAATAATATAATGCCAGGAACCTGATTTATATAAATCAGAAACCATTGGTGGATCCAAGCTCAACTACCACATCCATTGTCATTTTCCCTGTTGTGAACACATTTTTCACTGTCCCCTCCAGCTTCTTACACCCTGTTGCACAATCCTGTTGCACAATTCTGAAGTGTTGTATAATGTATTGTGTCGAAGATTAATAGCTTAGCTATAAAGAAGCAAAAAGTTAGCAACATAGACTATACAAGTCTTAATTATTTAACAGTTTGTACTAATTGTTTTATCTTTTCCTTGGAGACTTGGAATGACAAGCCACTTTTTAAGAATGATAAACAATATTGGCTAGAAAATGTCCATGTGAAAATTTAAGCAGAGAATTCTTTTATCATTTGGTTTGTTTGGGAACACTAATAACTATATTAGCCACAGCTCCAAGGTAAAATAAGGCTCACTACATAGCAAGGTAGACCGTGATGGAATTAATAGTTATGAAATTTGAACTCACTTTTTGCCACTTTTGCTACAAGCTTTATCATCCTCAAATTATGTCTCCCACAAACCTACATTTTTGTTGTCCATACCACCAACAATTCAATTAAAATTGACAAGAAAAGCACCTCTCATCACATGTAAGGCTCTAAAGCAAAAAAAGTCCTTTAAGACACACCGTTACTAGCACCTTAAACAAATTGAATCTGCATAAACATGAAAATTATTAGTCGTGCTCCTTCAACACAAAATACATGGTTGGGAAAGATCAAGCCCTATTGTATACTTCCGATCCAAGAAGGAATGATGTAGCCTCAACAAACCCTAACCAAACTGCAAGGGAAAATCAAAAGCGAAAGAATCTAATTTAGCACTAGCCAAAAACCCTAGGTATCATCATTCACCTAAACTCGACAAGTGAGAACGATAAAACGTAAAGAAACTGACATTATAAGTGACGTCAAGCTTCTCGAACTGGCTGAGGAGCGAAATACTGAAATTAGCCTCCGGCGGCGGGACGACATCGACGAGCGCATTGGTTTGGCGGTGGAGTGCAACAGAGGTAGAAGGTTTGACTAGCTCGAGGTTGATGGTGTTGAGGATTCGATGGCGGATCCGATGATGCTTCACCTCCTCTTGCGCCCACAGCAGCTCTCGCTTCAGATTCTTCTACTCATTCTTTACGCACTACTGAGAGAGATGAAAGAGTCTAGGTTCAGATGCAGATATTAATAGGGATGTTGAACAACTGCAAATTAGAAGTGAAATGAAGAATAAAATGAGAGAACCGTCAATTTTTGATTGTATAATGTAAAAAGTGACAGTACAAAGAAGAATGAAAGTACTCTGTAAAGAGAAGAAGGGAAGGAGTAGTTTCAGAGAAAGGAGTGACAGTAAGATTGAATTTGAATGAGCACCAATTTTTTTTTAATTTCTTTTCATATTTTAAAAATAATCTTTTACTAATAATTATATGAAAATAATTAATTTAACCATTAAAATAAATGTATTTTTTATGAATAAATTTTTGCAGAAAATATTTTAAGTAATAATTATTTTTCTCGTAATGAATGATATTTATAGTCTATGATAATTATTAATAAAAACATTAAAAATATAAATGAAGGTTATATAAATTTGGTTAAGAAAATTTTAAGATTAAGAATATTTTAAAAATATTTTTCATGTTTAAATACATAAAGTAAATGAGTTAAATAATAATAATAATAATAATAATAATAATAAAATGCTTATAACACTTTTTCTAGGGAAAAATATGAATAAAAAACCACGTATAAAGAGATTGTAAATTTCTTGCCAAATTTTATTCAAATATTGTAAAACTTATTTGCCAATTTCTTTTTCCAACAAAATGTGCATGAAGAACTTTAAATAACCTGCGTCTTTTCTTGCTTTTTATTTAACGTGCAAATTTAAATAAAAAACAAATAATTTTTCAGTAAATTTTGTATGAAATTCCTGCAAAAAATTGTCAAGCAAAAATCTGTAAAAAAATTTAGTATTTTCTTACTGATTTAAATTTGCAGGAAAAATTTGTAACAAATATAAAAGTTTTATGTGAAATTTTTTAAAAATTTAAATTCACAAGAAAAAAATCATATAACAATAAATCCATAATAAATTTTGCATGAAATTTCTATAAAAAAAAATTGCAGATAGCTAATTGACAATTTTCTAGTAGTGTATGACATATTCTAAATAATAAAGTTAATAAAAAATTTCATGATCGGCTCAACATAGTGTCTCATCTAATGCATGAAGCCTGAAGAGTTTCAAAAGGAAAAAAAATGGATAGAAGAGAATGTGTGTGGACATAATTAAAGAGACACGAGAAGTTTTAAAATTTCAAAAGTATTAAATAAAAACAATAACTTGTGTGGCTATGGATGATGCATTTCTTCCTACTTGTTGATTAATTTATCATCACTAACATTAGTGTAGTGCAATATCAATTAGAAAAAATGAACGAATCTATTATTGAGTAAGTTTGGTTTTTGTAGGTGGGGTGGAAAAAAATATTAAATTGGTTTGATATTAAAACAATTTTTTATTTCATTTTGTGTTTTTTACTTATTTTTTAATTGAGTTAACTTGTCTACCTTCATTGATTATTTTCATGTGCAAGATAACAAAGAAAAGTAAATTAATGTCACAGAGTTATTGGGAAAATGCAATTAACAGTTAACAATCCATCGATAAAATGTTATTTGAGTGAGATACATGGATTAATATAAGGTGGAGAAAACTTGAAAGATACTTGTTCTTTGATTTATAAGCAAAATTTTGATTTTATCTTTGAATCATAATCAAGTTTTGAACAATCTAAGTAAATGAAAATCGCTGTAGAGACAAAAACAAGAAAGTCTATAAATGAAGAAGAGATGAATACGAAAAAAATATATAAATTAAAAATAATAAAATAATTAAGTGACAATATAAATAAACTAGCATTTTTAACACAACACGTTTAAGATATGTTGTTTTTCCGTCCATCGGAAGAAAAAAAAATGTTGATATATGAAGATGGCTATAATAACACTCTAAAAGAAACAATATAAACAAATATTAAAAGTTTATATATATATATATATATATAAAGTTTGAATTTAGATAAATAATAAAATTATAAATAATAAAAAGGTAATTAATTTTATATTAAATTAATTTTTAAAATAATAGTTGAATAAAAATAAAAATCTTTTAAGAGTATATACAAGAACACATGCAAGATATCAAAGCCCAAACAAAAGAAATTAAGCCCAGACAATCTGTGCCCCATAAAGCATGTTCACTGTTCAATTTTATGGGCTGGCAAATAAAAAGAAGAATAAAAGATATGACCCAACCCAAGAAAAATCTAGAAAAGACAACAAGATAAGAACAACACCCCCAACAAAATATTAAAAAACAACGTTCTTTAGAGGGTGAAAGAAGTGCATTTGTAGTCTCTCTCGTAATTTTAATGACACAAATAATAAATTTTCATTAAATTAATAAATAACAAATAGATTTACGATTTTTAACAGCGTACATTTTGTTATTAGAAATTGTTAAATAACTTTCAAGACTTTTGTTGTGTTTATTGTTTTTATATTTTTCAGGTTTAATATTCAAAAAAGAAAAACTCATCGAAATTTTCTGCAATTATAAAATATTGTATGATTAGATTTTAAGTTATTATCCATAAAAAAATGAGAAAAGGAAGTGGATATGGATTAGGTAAAGTATTGAAAGAGAAGATGGGATACGTGGCATGGAAACATGCTGCCACGTGGATATAATAAAAAGACAGTTGTCAAACACAGAGAGAAGGCGAAATGAAGATCTAGAAATGTGTGGTTCTACATATAAGGAGAAGAGATGAAAGGGAAGAGTGAATCGTCGGTGAAAGCGTGATCAATGCAGAGAGAGAAGGAAGAGAAAAAACTGGGGGAGGGACCCCAAATCTCAAGAATGGATCCTGTAACGCACGGTGCCTACGGTGGTGGAATGTACGGTACCGAGAAAGGGCAACCGGAGAAACCTACAAAGCCACCGGCTAGTGACAGTCAGAGTGCTGATGGCCCCGTTGATAAGGACGCTATCAAGCCCCAACACAATCCTCCCCCTTCATCTGGGGACAGAGATTTAGATATCACCGGCCAATCTTATATCCAGTAACACCATATATATGTAATAATAAGGCTGTTGTTTCATCTTTACTATTTTAGTTTCCTCGTGTTTCTAATATACGGTTAGTTACAATACAACCTTTTATCTTTGTTTTCTTTTAAGCTTTTTTCAACCTTCGATTAGTAAACAAAAGAGAACCAGTGCAGTGCATGTCAGAAATCACCGTTTCAACTTTATCACTTCTATTGAAACAAAACACGATTACTTCACTTTCAACAAATACTAATGATATGATAACAACTAATGGTTATTTTTCAATTGCATATGTTATAATAACAGCTTCTGCACACAGAGGTTTAGCATCATTATTTACAATTTATATTCTCATAAACTTAGTTTCTGAAGAAACTACTCTATATCTTCATAGAAATATGATTACAACTTTACTTCTTATTTACTTATAAACTAATTAAACTAATTATTACAATATGATTACAAATTTAATTTATATATATACAAAAGCTCTTTTTCTTACACCTCCTATCTCCTGCTCCGAAAGTGCGTTACGCTGAACTCTTACACCTCCTATCTCCTGTTCCGAAAGTGCATTAGGCTGAACTCTTAATTCTTCGTCGCTGAATTCTTAATTCTTCATTCAGAGAGTCCTAGTTTAATACAATAAAATATGACTTCTCGTTCAGCATGCAATTCCACTTTTTATTCTAAATAAAAATCATATTCAAAGTTCAGTATGCCTATGAGCCTTGGCCTTATTGTAAGAGGGAAGAGTAATTAATTAGTTCATCTCCATAGGTTAATTTACCTTATTTTTATCTTTAAAGATTTTTTTTTATAATTTTTATTCTAATGTAAGAATGTTATAAAATAATTATTTGGTTGCTAACATAAATATATATGTTTTTAACATTTTATTTTTTACGACTGTGAAGTCACTTATCTTAACATCTAAATTATGGGTATCAAAAAGTGAGACTGATTCTACTTCATACAACATTTTTTTTTTGTTACATGGTTATTGGATGTGCTCAGAAAGAGTGTCAGGTTTTGTAATTATTATGTTACGTACTTTTTAAGGAGAGATTCTATAGGAGATTCAACTTCCTATTTTTTACTTATTTACTGAAACTCACTTAAAATTTCAAAATTTTGGAACAACATGATTCAAAAAATCCAATGGCTTCGAATGGAAACGTGGAGGTTTGTGTGAAGCTCCAAAACTAAGATGGTGGGTGTAATATATGATATAGAGTGCAATGATTTAAGGATTGAATTTGAATACAATATACATACATACATATAGATGGTTATCTCATCATGGAAACTATGCATAAAGTTATGACTTTGAGGAAAATTAAGAAGTGGGACATGCACGCAGTGATTGATAATGGTGGTGGAATCACGTGAAGAAGAAGCCCAAGACAAGAGGTTCCCCAGAAGAGGGTGTAGGGTTGTGTCTCTCTTTTTGGTGTGTGTAAGATGGTTGTCATGGCCCTGTGTACGTTCCTGTTAGACTGTTAAAAAAGAGTGTGTGCATGTCTCTGTAACTATGTACCACAAAGAAAAACTATTGAAAGGTGGTGGCATAGAGGGTGACAAAACACAATGCTTTTAGTTGCACTGTGTATCTGCATGACACAAACACTAATTCAATTGGGTCATGATTTTGATCCTAACATACATGATACATTCACTATTTTGTCTTTTATGTTCTTTTCATTTTTTAATTATTAAATTTTATTTTTTAATGACTACACTATCTCTAAAATTAGGTTCTCAAGTTTTCATTTCCTCTTGTAAATTTTTAAATTGATTTTGAGATTAAAGAATCTAGAATTCCTGGAAAGCTAACCAAGCACGAAAAATACTTGTATAGAGTGAATAATCAATATTTCGTGTCATAAATGGGAAAAATAAGCTAAGTTTATCTAAGGTAAACTTCACTTCATCCACCGATTCCATACCCTTCACACGATGTGTTTTCGACAAAAGATCGTCCATTTTTTGTTACTTCTTTATTTAGGACTAGATGGCTGATAAGTTAGGGTTAAATCAAATCTATTTTTATTATTATTTTTTTCACTGGTTGGTTTGCATTAATTTAACCTAAACTAAAATTGGTAGTATAATTTTTTAGTGGAAATAAATGCTGATTATTTCTCAATTATGGTCTAAACTAAGATCATATTTTTTAAATATAGCTCAAGATTAAGTCTCAATTTTAATCACTCAGCAGTACGTAGTGTCGAAATACCTTTAAAATCTAAATATTTTTATAGACGAACATAAACATTATAAGAGATTTAATGAATATGGATCTCACTAATATATTTTTTACACTTAAGCAATAAAAAAATACTTCTAATATAACTTTTAAAATAATGATTAAAAAATTAAAAATTTATTATAATATCAATGATAAACACTTTATTTTTTTATCCATCATAGAATAAATTTTAATAATTATTTACAAATAATTTACAAATGCGTAATATTTATTTTACGTTAAATATCTCAAAATTGCTCTATTTTTATCTAACAAAAGTTTTTCACGATATTTCCAAATTTTGTTTTGATGATGAGGAAGAGCTCAAATAAATTTTACAAAACTGATGTGTAAACATAAAACAATTTTTAATATATATTTTTCAATTTAAGGATTGTGCTTATGTATTTTTCAATTTAATATATTTTTCCTATTTCTACAAAAGAAAAAAAAAAAGAAAAAGGGTGCAAGTTCAGTGTGGACTCAAACCCAATGTACAAATCTCATCCTCCGCAGGCGCACTCCAATCCGCAGTGCGTTTTCTCAGCTTCTGAAAATCCTTAACGCACTCTCCCATTTTCATAGACTGGATTCGCTTTCTAGCACGGGCACGTTTCTTCCCGGCGACCCGATCGAAAATCTTCTCCCAACCACTTTCCCATCCTTCGTGAGCGTCGCAGAGCTCAAGCACGCCGTTCTCCCACTCCGTCCAACTCCACACCTTCTCCACCGTCTCCATCACGGTCTCCACGCACAGACCCTGGCACACCGCCGTGCACGGCCTGCACTTAGCGCCGCTGAGCGGCCCGGGGCTCGACAACGCCGCCACCGGCACGCCAAACTGTCCCGGCGGGAAATCGTAGCGGCGATCAGAAACGACGCAGAAAGGGAGTCGTTTGGCCACGTGGGTCACATTCTGCGTGGTGAGTTGGGCCTTGAAGGCTGCCTCCGAGTTGAGGTTGTTGAAGCCCGCGGAATCGAGGTGCGGAATCAACGAGAGACGCGACAGTGCAACCGTGGAGGTTGCAAGGTCGCCGATTCCTAAACGGTCGTTAAGTCCACCGTACGAGGAGCCCGGTGGGACCAGGTACTTTCCCGGAACGAAGTTTTGTGGGCCCAACGGTGCGTTCCAGTACCCATCTACACGTGTTCGAACTACCCATTGGTACGTGAAGTTGTTCTTCTGTTGGTGTGATCTTATCATTGTTAAGCACCCCTCCACGAGGTTGAAGTACTGAAGAAGCCCCTGCAAAACGTAAACTAATTAAATTCAATCATAATTAGTATTTGGTTTCTACGTTAGCGTCACACTTCAACTCTAAGCAACTTTTTTGGTTGGTTTAGCTTTTCTAAAAGTTCATGGATCATTTAGACGCGTAGGGCCAGAGAGGAACTTCCCCTCGCACTACCCTTTTCACCCTATCAATCTTGAAAAATACTTCCCAACAACTCTCCAAAGTTTCTATCTTTTCATCCAAATCCCAAATAAGTAATTGAATATTAATGTCAAAAAATTTAACCTACAACATACTTAGCAAAAATTGAACAGTCTAGGAATTAATTTAGGCATAAACAAAGATGGTTGGTTGCGGGCAAGAATTGCAGGCAAGTAGAAAGTGGTTGACTGGTAGCTAGTGCATAAAAAGGGAAGGCTGAGGCTTTCTTTATTTGATTTGATTCTATCTCAAAATGAATATTGCATGTGACATAAGGTACATTTTTTTTAATTTTTTTTGTGTATACTTATCTTAAGAATTTTAGAAATTTAAATGATGTTAACGTTTTTAAGTATTTTCTTTTAAATTATTTCACATTTAGAATGGACATATTTTATACGACTAATAATAATACAAGTATAATATAATATAGTATAATAATGTGCATATAAAAAAACCTAAAATTAACATTTTGACATAAATATAAAAATATACAGCCAAATATCGTAACAACCCTTTTTTAAGTATACATAAATACTCAAACCTAACGTGATTACGTGCCTGCAAGCAATAATAACCTACTCCTACTAAACACGGTTAAAATATTGTGCCCCACTCATAAATGACGGGTTTTTCCTCTCACCAAACTTCATCTGGATTTCATGGAATTGTTTTGGAAGATGAAAAGTAGAAGTCAAGATTTGTCATGAATTTTACTTTTCTTTATTTTTACGATAGCATCCAAAATGGACTTGGGTAAGGGGAGGAGAAAAGGAAAGGAAAAGAATTCGATACTGATATGACAACAATATCTGCAAAAAGGTGCAACAAGGGTGACCGAGCAACTCGCTCAAATTCTTCCATCAAACAATATTCCTAAAATCCTCATTTTTTTAAAATAGGTGATAAAATTAATTTACTGTAAATATTTCGTTTATTAATTTAAATTTCTTAGTAACTGTTCTTGAGACGACGATCCATCCATATTGATTATTTGTTATTTCAAAAGAAAACTAAGAAACAGGAACAAGAAAAATATATGTTTAACAACTGATTCGAAGTGGTATTTTCAGGAATCCAGAAAAAGGGAAAAAGGGGCAATGACTAATAAAGAAAGTAGAGAAAAAACAGCGGCGAAAAATACCTGGATGCCGTTGGGCGAGTTGTGCGCGGTGAGGACTCGAACATAAGACTCGTTCTCCGGCAACGGCTGAGGGTGGAAGAGTCGAACGGCGGCAACATTTGGCGCAGACTTCAAGAGCGAGAACTTGAACGTATCCGAATCCAACGGACTGTGGAGAAAAAGATCCGAATTCGGGTACTGTTTGAGTATATTTTCAATTATGGAGGGTCCCGTGAGTTCGAACCTCCTAGCGCCACCGACCAAACACACCGCAATTTTCGACCGCAGTAACTCCTCCTTATTCAAAACATGCTCACTCTCGCCGGAAAAAGGGAGTCGGAGAAAAAACTTAACGGGATAAAAGGCGTTAAAACCGTTCGAAGTGGACGAATAATGGAGAGAGAAAAAGATAAGAAATAAAACGAAAGGGATGATCAACCCGGTTAAACGCCAATTAATCTCACAAACCCATTTAGTAACGGGATTAACAAACTTTCTGGGGCTCTTTAACATCTCTTTTCTGTCCCTCGATTTCTCTGCTTTTTTTTCTTCACCGTCTCAGAAGAGGGTGTGGTTGATCACGTCACGTGAAACGCAACTAACGCAGAGAGCAATAAGATTCATATGAAGCGATGCGTGATGAAATGGAAGGAGCATGCTTGGGTGAGAAATGGTGTTGCGTTGCATAAGAAGAAGGTGGCGGGTACCATGAGGCTATTTGGTATGACTAGAGAGAAGTGTGAGAGTAGCATGAAGAATGAGAATTTTGAAAAGTGTACACACAAATTTTCCATTAACACACTACACCTAATTGTAACGCCGTGTTTGAATCAAAAATATTAGCCACTTTCTTTCGATTATTCTTCACCTTCCTTATTTAACAAACATTTTCTTTCTGTTGTATATTTTTTCAAGAAAGATGGTTGGGTCGGATCAAAATGGTGAATTTGTAGATTTAAATTGGGTAAGATTTTGGAAGATATTATATAGTTGCCAAACTCAACTAAATCATATCCATATCTTCCGGAATAAGATTTCATTGTTTGTAGAAATCTATAGACCTGTTAAAACTTGGATACGGTTAATTTTTTTAACTTAATATCTAATAATAAAATAAATAATTATGCATTTTATCCATTGATTTTGTTGTTTTATTTATTGAATATTATTTTAGTTTAATAATTTTTGTCTTTATTACTTGTATTAAGATTTAATACATATATATATATATATATATATATATATATATATATATATATATATATTACCTTTGAGAATTATTTTCAGATTATGTTTTTATTTGAATTTAAGTGTAATAAAAAAAAATTGTGTACATACAACATAAATATATTTTAAATAATTTACTGATGCTTGTATTTCATTTTAAGATATCATCACATTTATTTCAGAATGTTTATATATCCGTGTCAATTAATTTGAACGTTGAAGGTGGGGCTGAAATCTTTTTTTTTTACTACATACTTCTTTATATTTGATCCTCGTATATTCGAATTCTATCTATTACTGAAATATTCTAAATTAATTTATTTTCTTTTTAAATTGATGAAAGAAAAATATTAGATTTTGATCATTTTAACCGTTACAATGTCAGTAATTATGCGCAAACAAATATTATAGTTGTGGAGATTGCGTTTGATCAAAACATCCATATTTAATTTATATAACCTTTAAATCTAGATCTCTACCGTTATATCTATGTACATTTTCTTTTCTCTAGATTCACTCAATGTTAATTTTAAATTCTTTAAAAGGTCAAAACTGTTTTATAAGTTCATGTTTTAATCATATTAAATATTTGTCTTGTTATACTGAATAAATACTACACCAAGTATTTTCTATTTATAAAATGTTATTTTTACTTTATTTTTTACACAGTAAGGTGAGTAAGTTTGGATATGTGGTTCGAAAAGAATATTTTATGCTCAGTTGACAACTATTTTTAATAAAAAAAATATTATCTTAAAGTAAATAAAAAATGGTTCTTCTTCTCCCCTTCATTTCATACGCTGCCTCATCGAATATATGTGATTATTAAATTTATCATTTAACAAAACTCGAAATTAGTACTTAATTAAATCTCGTAATCTCAACTGAACCCGTCTATTTAACTTTGTTGAATTAGGTATAGTTCTCATGACTGCGTTTAGATACTGGAAGGAGAAATATTAAGATTGTACTGAAGTTGAAAAGGTTACAAAAGCTAAGTTCAGAACTTTAAGACACTAACTAAAAAAGTTCTTAAACTAATTTATTTAAGTCATAACTTTAGATTACTTCATAATACAACTAGACATCATTCCTGACTTAGCCATATGAAGTCAGTGAAAAAAGTAGTTATTACAATTAAATATATTTTTAGTTTTTAAAATTTGATGTAAAATGTATAAAATTTTGATACTCCTTTGATTTTAAAATCAATTAAATATAGTTATTTTAATTAAACAGTGTAATTTTTTTTTTCGTGTTAAAAATTAATTTTATATTGATATTTGAGATATTTAGATTATTTGACGCATTTTAATTCTAATACCAAAAAGAAATTTGGCACCGTCATTTCGTATTTAAATTTAAAGATAAAATAGATATTTAGCATGTAATTATTATTTTTGATGGATGAAATTCATATCCAACAATAAAACGTTAACTTAACAACCGAAAAGTTTTTGTTAACACTCAAGTGTTCATAATGAGCAATTATGCATGCAATCACTGTTACAAAATGAGGTGGCCATATGAAGCGATTTCCTCACCAAATCACCACCAACCCAATGTACTCATTTTTGCTTTATCATCATAAATAGAGCAACCTGCTATATATGACATAAAAAAGTATATAATTTAAATTTTAAATAATAATATTAAATATTAAACATTATTATTTTATTAATTTATTATTTAATATATTCACCAATTTTTTACTAACATCTTTTATTATTGTATTTTATTGAAGGATGTAAAAAAGAGAAAATTATAATTAAAAATTGAAAACTACGACAAAACCAAATCAAACCAAATCCTAACAATTGGTTTGGGTTAAAGTTTTTTTCTTTTTCCTTTCAAACTGAATGTTATTTTTTTGTATATTTTACCTTGATATTTTTAACAAAAAAAATTGAACCAACCCACATTATGAACACTTCTAAAAATGAGTAAGTGTTTTAATTTAGAGATGAAAACTCGCGTACATTTCTTCCCGTTCTCATCCTTAATAAAATCGATAATCGATTGAAGTTGTAAGGTTATTCAATAAGCTGCTGAGAATTCAAATAATAAATATCTAAAAAGAATATACCATCTAATTTGAAGAATAAAAAAAAATGCTTGGAATAATTGAATGATAACATATGCAATTTTTTTATTAGATGACTAAAAGAAATAGTATCCATAATATAGAAGACTACAATTTATTAAATCTTTCAACAAGATCTTAAAAAAATATGCGACTTATTTGAATGCACGAGACAAATGTTTACTAAATTACTTTCTCACATCACCAATTTCACTAATTTGTTTAGTCTCCAAGACTTGAAAATAATATTTTACAAAATTAAATAAATAAAAAGTATATTTTTAAATTTTGAGGAAAAAATATTGATGTCTTCCATTAAAAACATATTTAAATCATTATTTTCATGACTTTCTAATAAATTAATTTTCGTAATCTGACGTTGCTTGTTGATAAAAAAAAATGTCTCATAAAACTATTTTTAATAGACAAATTTCAAAAATACATTTTATGTGAAAATATAAAATTTTAATTTTTAATAAAGGAAAAAAAAATATCATCTACCACTTCAATTCATAAATTTTACGCTATCAAATAGTCAAGGTGAACCCAATGTCTCTTGTTCTCAGCTGAGGCATTATAAGAGAAAGGTAATAATAGAAAAACACCCAATTTTTTGTTCAACCCTATTCCACACCTACAAAATAATATTTTTCTTTAAAATATAAAATAATTTAAAATAAATCACTTAGAAGAATAAAATAAATATTTTTTGAATAGATGTTAAACAGAGGTAAAAAACTCGAAATGTGTTCATCAAACTTTTTCCATAAGGAACTAGAAACCGATTATAGAATCATAAATCAATAGTCACAAACATGTAATATTTTTGCATGCAATGTAAAATTAGAACAAACATGTTTAAATGAACAAATTGAGCAATAAGAATAAAGCTTAAGGTAAAACAACCTACATGGTTGTTTGTTTGTTTCCAACCTAACAGTCTAGATGTTAACAACTACCGAGTACCAACTCTATTTATTTTTTACTTAATAGTTATTTTTTTAAATAAACTTTTGGTGTTTTTAAAATTGACTTGTTTGATAACTACAAAAATTAACGTTGTCATTAATTTTTTTTAATAAACATGTTAATTTAATATTAAATCAACGACACTAACATATAATTATCATGGTAAAATATTTTCATGTATTATTTTTAAATTATCGCATTACTATTATTAATTCAAACATATAATAAGAGTTATTACTAAATTTTGTATATTTATTAAATGCTTAACATAAGTGTCTCAGTATGGACCTAACAGGTTACGTAACTTGTAATTAGGAATATAGTATAGGTACGATGAATTTAACTTCATAAAATTTGACTTAATTTTCCAATTTAAAGTTTGAAATTGATTCATTTGCCTAATATACGACTTGTAAAGGTTTGACTTGAAAGATTATTTAAGGAACTTTTTTATGATAGGTTCTTTTAGAAACAAGTAACAAAATGCATTTTAATAAACTGTAAAGTTGTTAGGTTTCGAATTTTCTAAGATAGTTAAATTTAAAGTAATTTTGATGGTTAATGATAAAAAATTAAGATTGATTTAAGTCGTTTATTTTGAAGGAGAGATGCCACGGATTTAAACCTTCTATTAGAACAATTTATAAAGTCTGAAAAACATTTCTTTAGATTTATATTTTAATATTAACTTATATTAATATGTCTGGTGGTGTTATGTTATTCAAATAAGTTATCTTTCAAATCTAGAAACTTAAGAATAGTTGGAGTTTGACCTTTCAAATCTAACGAAATGGTCTTTTGAAAATTTAGCCTAACTTTACCAACAAATGTATAAGATGTAACTTTAACTACATAATCCTAACTGAATGTAAGTTAGACAATCCATTTTAAGAGACTGATTTTAACATATATTTATTCCTAATAAAGAACATTTATGTGCAACGTATTTAACTTTGTAAAGAAAATATTGAAACGTGGAGTTAGAGTTGTCAAAACGGATAATTCCGCTCGGTTCAGCTCAATTTATCACGAGTTAATCATTTAGTGAATCCAACTCACTTGTTAGTAACTCAAAAAAATCCGAACCTGATCCGACCCACCACGGGTTAGTGAATTAAATAGGTTGGCTCACAAACTCACTTAATTAAAACATTATAAATTTTTTTAATTTTTTTCAGTCAAAACTAAATTATAATTATAATTAAAATCTAAATAAACTTCAATACAGTTCAAATACAAACTAAAATAAAAAAAATACCGAATTATTGGCTAAAAAAACAACCCAACCTGACCAAAATGCAAAACTTAACTTAATAAAAATCATTTGCGTGACCCTTTATTTGCGGGTTAGTGAGTCAATCCAGCTCACAACGAATTCAATCCGGGCGAGCCAGATCAAAAATCAATCCGTATTGAAATTTATAAAAAGAAATTTCAACTCAACCCATAATGGACTGAATTGACTCGCATATTTCAACCCAATTTAACATCTCTTTATGGAGGAGCGTCTCTAATCTTGTTATAATTAACTGAATATTAAATGTTTTAATTATTATGTTTATTTCAATGTGAGTTTCTATTCGAAGTCGTCGTGTATCTCATAGGTATCTTCCCTAAATATTTCTTATTTTCTTTTATAGTTTAGCAAATTTAAGTAACGCGTAATAAATAATATAACAAAATTTTTCTAATGTCAAACAAACCAAAATCCAAAATTATATGTGGTAACTCTTCACGTAAGTATATCATACTACAGTATAATTAATCAACTTTTTTCAATATAGTTTTAACAGTGTGCTAGTTAATTAAACATATACAGCGTCAATTTAGATGAAAGGATGAGATTTTCGTAAAATAATAAATGATAGTTAAATCTAGATGTGGGTGTATTTACTTACCTCGGTTTAAAGCTAAATCAGAGAGATATTGATTGAGAAAACATCCAAAAATAAAATATGAACAAATACAACTTTAATGTGCTCATCATCCTTTATAATCTTTAAAGGGGAAGAACTCTATCTTTATTTTCTTAAGTAATTTTTTTCCTCGGGAAACTACTTTCTAAATATGTTAAACTTTTAGTATAATTTATAATGTTAAAAAAATAAATGTATTGTGAAAAAGTATTTTCAGAACATAATTTCAAGAAAAATAACAAGAATAGTTGTCTAATAAAAACAAATTACATAATTCAAAACCAGTGGAAATTATATTCGTGTGTTTTTGTTGTTGTTGTTGTAAATAGTTAATTAAAAGTAATTAAAAAATAGTGGTGATTTAAAGAATAGAAATGAAGATATAGTTATTTCAGTTTAAAATAAAAAAAAAGCATATAGAAAAGAAACAAATTATTTTTTATATATAAATATAGATAAAATACAAATTTGTAAAATCTGGACCGTAAATAACAACCGTCAGTCGGATGAATAATTTCCTCCTAAACATTTACCGCAAAAAAAAAGACACAAATTAAATTAATTTTTCTTAATAAATTTTTGTGTAATAATAAGTGATTAATAAACTTTGAGTTCTTAGGTGATCTTAAAATTTAGGTTAAGATATTAATTTAATTTATTTTTTGTTCGATTTTATCAACTTATTTATAATATATATTTTTTGATAATATATTAATTTTCGTTAATTTATTTAATTTAATTATTTTTACTGTTTAAATAATTAATTGATAGTAAACTTTGTATGTAATATATCACTATATCAATTTGTGTTTTTTATAAACTTTTTAACATTTAAATAATTAACAGATAGAAAACTTTGTATGCAATATATCACTACATCAATTTGTATATTTTATAAATTTTTTTAATTAAAAAGAATGTCTACGTGTTAAGTTTATATCTATCAAATCATATTAACTTATATCAGGTCATAATAGATATTTTGTATTATATTTAATCTAATTCTTATATTCATTATTTTTATTAAATTTAATTAATATAAACACAGATTTTATTATATATGTATGTTTTTTTAAAATATTTATAATATCATATTAATAGATAATGATATTGTAATATTATTAAGTTAATAGATAAAATAAAATTATATTTATTAAAAATAAAATGAAATAAATTATAAAAGATAATAAAATAATCGTTGATAAATAAAGAAAAAAATAAAGATAAACAATTTTATAAAAATTTTGTAAAAATAACGGTCAATTTAAAAAAAAATTATATTTTAAAGAATAAAATTAGTATTTTGAAAAGTAACCACACAAAAGATGAAATTTTCTTTTTATACATTGTTATAAATTTTAATTTTTTAAATAAAAAATTGAAATTAAATTAAATATTATATAAATGTTATACTATTTTTAAATTAAACTTAAGTATTAAATAGTTTAATTGATTTTTAATATAATACTAAATAGTTTATATTGGTGCAGGAAGAAATGGGCATCGCCTAAAAGCACATCATACCCGCCACGTGTACAAAAGCCCGAGTAATGGCCCAAAACACGGTTCAGAAGAAAAAGAAAAAGAAAAGCAGCAAGAAGCAACCGCGGTGTTACCATTCTCCGGGTTTAACTCTGGTCTCCCTGGACAGTGTGCGAGCAACTCCACATTGAGGTGTGGCAGTGGTGTAGAAGAAAGATTCCGCGTCCAAGAAAACGCAATGCAAGCTGCATCAACAGGCATTGGTTACGGTCTCAAATATCAGGTTCTACCCACAAAACCCTCTCAAGTTATCCCTATCGATCTAATTGTTCCATTTCTCATACTCTGTTTGTAATGATAGGCCAGATGCATATCAGATGTAAAAGCAGACACAGATCACACTAGTTTTCTTGCAGGAACTCTCAGCCTCAAAGAAGAAAACGAGGTATATCTTCACATCTTTCGTTTCTGGCACTTCAATTTCCCTCGTTAGCGTTTGATTCATGTGGACAATTATAGAATGGTTCATTTGTAGGTACATCTGATTCGGCTCTCGTCCAGTGGAACCGAACTCTTCTGCGAGGGATTGTTTTCTCATCCCAACGAGATCTGGGACCTCGTCTCTTGTCCGTTTGATCAACGGATCTTTTCAACCGTTTACTCTAATGGTAATCAATTTAACTTTCTATTTCTGCATGTTTGTCCTATTTGAGATTTAGTTTTTTCACTTTGTAAATATTTTGCTACCTCTACAGGTAGCTTTTGCTTATGGTGCATCAGTTTAATACTCTTGGTTTGGAAGATTTATGATTGCCTGTGTTCTTATAGGTGAAACGTGTGGGGCAGCGATATGGCAGATACCTGAGTTATACGGCGAATTAAATTCCCCGCAGCTTGAGAAAATTACATCCCTTGACACTGATTCTGGGAAGATTAAATGGTGAGTTTGAATTCCTGTATGTAGGCCCGTTAACTCTAGACTCTGGAATGATGTTTCAGTGTGATCTTTCGCGCTTTGATAGTTTGGGTTCTATGATGTGCTTTGTGCGGTGAAACTGTTTGTGTGGGAAAGTGGTTAGATGCTGATATTAAGCAAGGTGTGATTTCTTTAGTTTACAGTACTGACTGCACTTTTGGCTATATCCTACAAAATTTGCTCTTATTATTTAGGCTTAATTGTAAGTTGGTTCCTCTATAATGACCAATGTGTGTGATTGGCTGATTGATTCTGATGATTTTCGAAGCAATCAATTTCTCTATTTGCTTAATTATAGAAATCAGATCCCAGTATTATCATGTTGTTCGATTAATAATAGAAGTTAGTGACTGATAATTTACATGTGGCAAAACACTTTATTGTGTTGACTTATTAATGATCTCACTGTTAACTTTGACTTAATTAAATCCCCAATATAAATAAAATATACAATGATACATTTAACTGTAATGAAATGATATATTTAAATAGGTTAATAATACTGCCAGTGGGTTTATTAAGTTGCTTTACTCTGTAAAACGTCATGTATAATGTGTGTAAATTGTTGGCCATGTCACCAACTTCTCTATAAGTAATTCGGCCCTAGATTGACAGGGAAGCTGAACCTTCAATAAGGAAATTTGGGGAATTTGATTTCTGCAAAAATTTGGAGCCCCAATATTGGGATAGAAAATGTAATTAAGCCTATTCGTAATCTTTAATAACCTTTATGTTTACTACATGTTTATTGAAACCTTTGAATTTGATACATTGATTTGTATTCCTTACTAAATATTCACACCAAACAGTATTCTTTGGTGGCCATCTGGACGTCATGATAAACTGATCAGCATCAATGAGGAAAATATGTACTTGTGGAATTTAGATGTTTCAAAGAAAACTGCACAGGTATGAAGTTCATGCTATTGTATATTTTTTGTGACACAAGCACATTAAAAAAAAAATCATTTATACATACAGGTAACACATTGGTGCAAAATAACATGCTTTCACTGTTCAAGGTACCATAATTTGTTTTAATGAACGGATAAATGAGCTTCTAAATGGTTGGTGGAAGAATTCATGATGATTGGGGCAAATTAAACAATGAAAGATCATTTTCTCTTGTGTAAAAATTAAGTGGATAGTTTCTCTTGTAGCTCTCTTTTTTCTGGGCATCTGAACTTAGAAAGTAATTCGAAAAATGTTTAACTATTTATATTCCTTCATTTGTCATGCATCAACGGTTAATCAGTTCATTTCTGTTACTGAATCTTATAATGTTATTTGAATGAGAGGCATTATAGAAAATGAATGGTTGAAGATTAGTGAGGATATAGGTCAACAGACTTCCTGAAACCAATCTGTGAGGCCTAAATTTGGTAGAAAGTGTTTCAAAAGGGGATCATATTGCCCATAATGGATTTAATTTTGTTCCCTTATTACAGTTGATTAATTGAGATGGAAAAACTGACATTTATATTTACTTCAATTCTCATTACAAGTCAACCCAAAAATATTTCTAGGAAGTTGGTGTTAAATTGATATTGTATGTATGTGGTTCGTAAATTTAGCACTCAAGATCTAGTTCAGAGTTAAATAGCCAGTCATGTGTGATTATGATCACTACTATTTGTAAAATGCCTAGATTTTTTTCGGCGATTTTGAACTAGTTCCTCCACGGCCTTCCAATACATTCAAACATAACACCAGGTACAATCACAAGATTCAGCTGGTATGCTGCACAAATTATCTGGAGGGGCGTGGGATCCTCATGATGTGAGTTCTGTTGCTGCAACTTGTGAATCATATCTCCAATTATGGGATGTCAGAACAATGAAGTATGTAATGTTTATATAATATAATTCAGTTTATATGGTTTAATTTTTAGCTATAACATGATAACATTCCATCCCATTGAGTTGAAATGTGATTTTGTAGTTGCATTTCTTTTGTGGTTTAGTTTCACTTGGACCTTGAATTATACAGTAATATGATTTTGGTGTCCAGAAAATTGTGTAATATTGTTTAATTTTGGAAGTTAATATATATTTGCAACTCTAACTTTTCCTTTTGGTTAAGTAAAGTGCTTGTTTCATTTGAAGTTCATGATTTGGGGTGCTAGGAGAGGAATTTACATTACCCTAAAACCAATTTGCTTTTTGTCTGAATGGGTACCCCTCCTAGGAGTTTCATGTATACTGATGTGATTATGTTTTGATCACAGGAAGACTATTTCAGTGGAATGTTCTCATGCATGCAGTGTTGATTACCATCCTCAGAAGCAGCACATACTTGTAAGAGTTGAATTTTGTGTTCCTCCTATAATGATACATATTTATACCTTCACTCATTATAATGTGTTCATTAACATTTTTTGAAATTTTCGTGTGGTTTATTTATAGACTGTCAGTGTTTCTTTTTGACATTCTATTACAAATACAAATAAACTCATCCTGGATAGCTATTTTTACTTTTGTTTTCCAAGTATACTTTGACTTGCATACATGCTTTTTTTCACGTGTATTACACATTGAGTTTACAAAAGCAACTGCCTTATGAAATAGTGTAGGAATGCATGATTGATCTTGTTAGCAAAATTGAATTCTATGTTTTGTACAGGTTACTGCTGAGCATGAGTCTGGGATACATATTTGGGATCTAAGAAAACCCAAACTTCCCATCCAAGAGCTTCCAGGACATACTCATTGGTACTTGTCATGTATAGTCGCATAACTGATTTATGTTGTAGCTATATTCCCAGTCTAAGAACCCTACAAGGTTCCAATTTTTTATCATCCTCGTGGTGAAAATATTAAAGAAAAAAGAAAAAAAAAAGCAGAGAGGAAAACAACTGCTTTACTTTTAAAACACACACAAAAAAAAATCATTGAAAACTTGCATCTAAAATTAAAATATATTATTTGATATTATTTTTTCAGACATCTGATTGGCCCCTGTGTGTTACTTGTGTTGCCAGGACGTGGACTGTCAAGTGTAATCCAGAGTATGATGGAATGATCTTGGTTCTCTCTCTTTCTCTCTCTCTCTCTCTCTCTCAAACACACACACACACACAGAGGATGCTGCTCCTCTGAAGTGAGTTTGTTTCTAAAGTGAAGGATGTATCAACCCTTGATTTATTTTAAAGTGGATGGTGAGCTTAACCAACTAACATTTTAGGGTGGATACTCCTTTAATTTCTTACTTTAGAAGTGAACTTGGATTTGAGAAGCTTTTTCCCACACTCACATGTTGAAACACATACAAAAATGCATTTTTTAATGACTTCTAAATCTCTTGCTGGTGTCCATTTATTTGTGAAAGGTGGTCTGCATACTAAATTATCATGAGGGAACATTTAGTTATTTGTCATGGATTGTGGTTGTTACAGAGTAGTGGTACGGATTCAACTGTCAATTTGTGGCTTACCTCAACTAATCATGACGAGCTAACAACTGAAAGGTCATTGTTATCTTGTGATATTACTATATTACATTTTATTTTATTGATACTTGTTTTTTCATTCATCTGTGCTTATGTTTTAGCAGACTAGTAGATTCATCTGCCCGATGGGTTGATCCGTTGCTTAATTCATACAGTGATTATGAAGATAGCATTTATGGTAAGAGATTCAAGATTTTTAATCCATGATCTTTGTAGTTGTCTGGAATTACGTTATGTCAAATTTGATCCACATTCGATAAACATATATAATTGTAGTTTCTGTTTCTTTTGTGAATTTTGACATTCAGCTCTTGCATACATACAAAATACCATTCCAAACACATGCAGACAGACTTTGCTTTACAATTTTTTTATTCATGTTACAGGGCTCACATGGAGCTCCCGTGAACCATGGATCTTTGCATCATTATCCTATGATGGCAGGGTAAGACTACAAGTAAATCTATAGGCTATTCCCAACGACGATGATAAATTCTCTAAATGAAAAAAAAAATGCAGAAAACATGAAATTATACTTTGGGTGTTGAATTTCTTTGTTTCTTATTTCTTACTGTTACATACATGATTGGGTAATGACTTTTTCTGCTAGTAGGGCCACTAATAGGATGCATATGGTCCATCATACTAAGATAAACGAGTGACTTTCTTGAAGCATTGACAACACTTTGATTGACTTGTCTACATTTATAAAAAATTATCATATTAATTTGATATTTCGTTTCGAAAACAGGTTGTTGTAGAATCAGTTAAGCCTTACATACCCAAAAAATGAAGTTCAGCACCAATTACCATGATGCCATCATTTGTTATCTTGTGTATGTCAGTGATGCCCTGTTTCTCGGGATTTAGATAAACAGATGGATCAAATGTCTTTAGACATAAGCAGATGCCTGAAATGCTCGAATGTTTTGTGATCATGCTCGGTCGGTAGGTTTGACGAGACTGAAGAGGTTTAATGCTACATGTGCATTTCATCTTATGGCAAGAAAACGTTGATAGAATGTAATCAACATTTTTTTGTTTAATTTTTTTATATTTGGACATTGAATTGTTTTAGGCTGGACTGTGTTTCTAGCTAATTCTTTTATTACACATCCATGTCATGTAATTCGTGGAGTCATTGTATAATCTATGGAATTACAAGTTTGTACAAGTTCATACCATTCTTTCTTTGAAGAAAGGTAATAACCTCTTCCCTTATTATATAAATGGACTGTAATTGATAAACACAAAAAATGCTAGATGAAAGAAGTTTCAATTTTGCATAATTATCATGAAATGTTACTATTAATTTTTTTATACGGCCGATCAATAATAAATAAAGGTTATCATGACTTAAAATTAGTTGCTGTAAAAACTGATAAACTTATTTATAAGTAATAGTGATTGAATGATAATAATATTATAAACATTTTTATTTGTTGTACTTACATCTTGTAATGTTTCTAAACTAAGGAAGACAGTATTTTATTGTTCTATTTATAATTGGCTGGTCAATAATGGTTAGGCTGAAGCACTGATTCGTGGAAGAAGTGATGATGTAGGTGTATCTTAATCAATAGCAGTGTAATTAGTTTGATCAATCTCAGCCGAGGAAATATTCTTGTGGAAAATCATTTGTATTCTATGTGGTGGTGAATCTAAGATTTCAGCATGTGGATTTTACTCTTCTTAGTCTTGGCAACAAGGCATTGTATCAGGTAATGGAAAGTGGATTTTACTTCAATAGAGGATTCAACCATATCCATTAATTGATGAGAGACATCCTAATCATATAAAGTGGGTGACTAAATTGTGATCTTCGAGAAGAAACAAGAATGTATCAGGAAGGTTGAGTTGCATTGCCTTGCCTTGTTATCCACTTGAGGCAACACTCTTTTTGTTCTCATTCTGAAATGAATGTAATCAACCACAAATAACATTGTTTGGTCTCCTCGTCAAAGTGCAATCAGAGTGATTTCACTTCTTAAACAGTTTATGCGTGCCACGTTAAAAGGTTACTGACCATGAGTTTTATGTCATGTGTCTGGTACCACGTCAGTGTGCACTTGGATTGAGTCAGCTTCTTATCCACCATTTCTGTCAAAACATACACTTTGACGTGTGCTTGTGGAAATGAAAGACACGTGCCGAGACAATGTTTAACTGAAGGGTGGAAGTGAAGGTGCAAGCAATTTTCAGTGACTAGACATAAGACTTGAGGCTGAGGTGTGGATAAGGTGAGAAGACTTTTGCTTTCCAACGGGGATTAATACTTTATTTACTTTTGTGCCTCCTATTTCCACGTTATCCATTCTGCCATCATCCTATTCGTGGATTCTATCCCGTGTTTGCAAATCTTTCCCAATCAGAGGATGTCACACCACTCAATACTTAATGACACTTATTTAGTAATAGTTTTAATTTTATTTTGATGGCCACTATTATTAATTTTATACTTTTTTAATGAAAAATCCATGGATTAGAAAAGACACCTCAGATATTAGTCGATGACAAATTTGATGGACGTATCACAAGCATAGCATGAATATTCAACAATTTTTTAAATTATTCATAATTTTTATTTTTTATATATTTGATTCTCCTATTTTAAAAAATTATAATTTGTCTATTTTTATTCAGCTAAATTGGATCAAAGTAAAGAAAATAAAATATATGCAAAATGATAAGTTGACCAACTTAAAAATTAAACAAAATAGAGGAATCTAAACTTATATTTAAGTCTATTTTTTATTATATAAATTGTTAATAAAAAAATATATCAACATATAATTTCATGTTATATATATACTTTTTTACAAGAAGATTCTTATCCTCCATTCTCAACCAATTAAATACATATTGCTTTTCAAGATAATTTTTTTAATCTAATAAATATTATGTTTTTTTCAGATTAATAAAAAAATTATAATTTCCATATAAAAAATTGAATTTTATTAGTTTTGTTTGAAATTTCTTAATAAGTAATATACTTGAATATATATTTTATTTTTAGTAATTATTAAGTGTATTCATTAAACAAAGTTAACATTAATATTAATTTAAAAGAAATTAGCAAATATTAATTATATATTAATGTTAATTTTATTGATCAATGTAAAATAATTATTAAAAATCAAATATATATTCAATTATATTAATCATTAATTGAATTTTAAAAAATTAATAAAATTAAAATTTTATTACAAATATAATAGTTGTACTAAACTGGTTACTATAGCTTGTTTTATCTATATATAGTTGACTTTTTCATTTACTTATTCTTTTTAATCTAGTTTTTAATATACTTGGATAATTAAAATTTGAGACTCATTTAACACTTTTTGATACATAATATTACCACCACAGTTTTTCACTTCACTCACACCAATATTTGTTATTATATGGAAGAAACTAAGAGGGTGTTTTCTTTCATGTATTTATTATTATATGGAAAAAATTATGGGTGATAACATGGTATGAGTAGATAAATTTGAGAGTGTAAGAACCAATTTAGATTAATTTAAATAAATAAATTTGTGTTTTTATTTTAAGTGATTTAAAAGAAAACGTGGGTGGATTTAAAAGTTAAGTTTAAAAAATATTTTAATAAATTAAAATATAAGATTAATATTTTTTCTTATAATTAAAATTAATATATTATTATTTATTTATATTGGCTTTTATTATTATTATTATTATTATTATTATTATTATATATTGGATATATAAAATAGACAATTTTAACTGCTTAATTTCATTTAATTGTATAAAGTATATAAAGTATAAAAATTCATAAAGTATAAAATTTCATTTCTTCAGTTGATTTTTATTGTTTTATAATTTATCACTCTTTCTCTCGAAGTAGATCAAAGTTAAACAGGTAGATCAAAGTTAAAAAGTAAATTTGAATAAAAATTTATAAGTCATAATTTATTTATAATTAAATTCATATTAATTATCATTAAATTTTAATATCTCAATCGGTGGTAACAGATCTTTAATAAATATTTTTAGAGGTGTCAAAGTTTTTATATAAATTATAAAAATTGTTGAGAATGTCAAATATATTAATTTTTTTTAAAATAATTTAAATTATATATAAATTTATTTAAGTATAAAAGAAGAATTGAGAGTCCAAAACCTCCTATGTCAACACTCATATCCGTCTCTTCTGTCAGCTATGTGGATACTTTAAAATCCAATAATAGTTATTACAATAAAAATTATAAAAGAAATGAAAATTAAAAAATACATTCCACAAAATATAAATAAATAAGACCTGTTATGAAAAGTATTTTAAATAGAATGTTTCATATAACTTATTCGCATAATAATTTTCTTAGCAAAAATATGAATAATTTTGAGCTCCATATACCATTTATTAGTAGAATCATAAACACAAACAAGTAGTTTAATATCATCTACCACGATAACAAATGAAGTAGATTAATCAATAATATTAAGTAAATGAAAATTTAAACTTCTATCCAGAATCACACTCAACTAAAACTCACAAGTGCTTATTAAATATTTATGTTTTTAAAAATTTAATGTTATTATTTTTTGGGTTATTCAATTTTTTAATACTTTGAATTGACTCGGATTAAAATTATTTCTCTCACTAACCATATTAATTTATGTAAAAGTTAATTTATTACATTCCTTCCTCTTAAACATTAAAAAAATCAAAAATATCTCAAATTACCATAATGCAAATCAAATTATTGTAATTTAGTAAAGTGAGAGTTACATTATATCTTTTAACCCATTAAGCATATATATATATATATATATATATATATATATATATATATATATATATATATATTATATATATTTTTTATATGACATA
>Ga0214543_1004604_pt1 | contig 26010 bp, 13 predicted proteins | sample CNSS2metaG_FD_160094 | JGI IMG/M metagenome (GOLD analysis project Ga0214543, IMG submission 160094) | Root nodule microbial communities from cowpea collected in UCLA plant growth center, Los Angeles, California, USA - CNSS2 | ecosystem: Host-associated > Plants > Roots > Nodule | place: USA... | reverse complement strand
AGAACACGGGTACGGGTATGGGTACGAGATTATACCCGTTACCCGGTGGGGATGGGGATGGGAAAAAAGTTTGATACCCGTTGGGTTTGGGTATGGGGATGGGGATGAATTTTTTATGCGGAGATGGGTATGGGATAGCGAAACCCGTCCCCGCCCCGCCCCGTTGTCATCCCTAAGTTACCTTTTTATTTGCTAATATACAAAATTTTATTCTTGTTTTTCGTGATTCTTTGGTTTCTTGAACATTGTATTTTCCCTACACTTGTGCATTCTTTTGTTTATGTTTCCACATGTTTGATCATTCTTGAATTTCATGAGAGTTTTGTCCAATAGTGCAAAAAGGTGGTATTTGATGATTATATTTTTACTCACAATTAGAATACATAATCTTATCTTTCTTGACATGTATTTGAGACTAAAGTCACTGCAGAATCAAGTAATTATTGATTTCAGGTTGAATGGAATGATCATTCATCACCACTCACCATTCATGTCTCTCTGCTCAACTCTTAGTCATACATTATATTTTTCTATTTCTTCTCTTTTTAATTCTTTCTCTTATCTTTCGCATGGAAGGTTAACCCTTTCTAGTTTGATTTTCTCGTGAGTTCTTTAGTAAAATTTGAGGTTCTGTGCTGAATAAGTTCAATTGTCTAATTTTATAAACATAGTGTGCTTATATAGTTTGTTCTTTTTGAATTTTGATTTCTAATATGGAATTATTTTTGAAATGTTGTTCATATTCAATTTCAAACTTTTATTGGAATTATTGTTAGTTTGTTTAATTCTAATAATATCTTGTTTGCTTAATTAAAGAGATAAAGAATATAAATCTTGAATGTAGACACTTGAGATATGAGAGATAATTCATGAATTAATTAGAAGTGTGCTTATATAGTCTTTCCTTTTTAAATTTCAATTTCTGCTCTTAGGGTTATTTCAGAACATTTCTTGATAATTCATCCTTGTTCTTTATTTGAAGTTTTTGCTAGTTTGCTCAATTCTAACAATCTCATATTTGCTTAATTCAAGAGATAAAATGATTTAAATATCAAAGGTAGACGTTTGGAAACATGAGACATACATAATGAATTGATTGATGTTTGTTTTATTAATTTGAGTCTATTTAGAATTTGGATGAATGATCATGATAAATTATGAAAAATTTAACTATGAATGAACTAGAGAATTATTTTGTCTTATAATTTTTTTATTCACTCCTTTAAGCATATTCATATCAATAAAACTTTTCCTTTTTACTTTATTGTTCTTTTAAACTTTTAGCTTCTGCTAACACCTTTTGACATATGGTTTATTGAGACTACAATTGACTTTATTAGAAGACGACATTGGGTTGATTAATCTTATCTATATTTTACTGGTGTGATGTGGCTCTAGAAACAATATATTTTTCCAAATATTCTTACTTTGATATTGTATTTTTCATACTAGAATTGGAGACAAGTTTTATATTGTACTTAAAAATGGCAAACATGTTCCACTTTTCTCCCCCATTTGATGCCAAGGCGCAACATCAAAAGTTATTCCTTGAACTTTTATAAAAGGTGTAAAATGGAAGATGAAGATGTAGAATAATAGTGACTAAAGAAATAAAATGAAAAAGAAACATCTATATTATTTTTTTACAAAAAATAAAAACGTATTAGAAGATAATCAATGTTTTTAATGCCCCATTTGGATAAAAGCTTTTGGACTTAGTCTTATATTCTTTTCAAGAAAAGTTTAGAGTTTTATCATCATGTTTATCCTAACTTAGTGAGTTGTTTAAATCTTATCACTTTGTTTTTCAAAAATGACTTGATGTCAAAGAATACTCAAATTACAATGTTGAGGATAAAATTATGGTATAGTCAAAAGAGAAATAAATAGCATTTGTTATAAGCCATAAGATATTGTGCTCAAAATGAGTTCAAGAATAATGAAAAAAATATGCCAAATAAAAAAGCCAATCATATTAATCGGAAACAAAGAATAAACTCAAATTCTGAAAAATGAATTATTAGTCTTGTGTATTCGTTAATAACAGTTATTAAAATCTTTATAGTGTATCTTGTAGGCATTCACCCTGACAATTGAATTAAAATTTAGTTACATGTACACACATAAATCTAATTAAGTGAATGTATGTATACAAACAATTATTGATTCACTAAACAACAAAACAATAAATCACCATTCAATCCTTTAATAGATTACATCTAGGAAAGTTTAATTTACTTTCTAATAGAGACTACAAGTTTACATCTTAACTTGGGGAGAGTTTGCATAAATTCTTACGAATCAAGTTTTTTTTCTTTTTTTTTTTATTCACAAATGTTAATTGTTAATATGTTTCTAGTCGAAGAATTGAATACACAACCTCTCCTCCAATTCCTTTCAAATTCATAAAATCAATTTTATAATTTTCAACCTCTCATACACTCCCTTCCGACTCCATTAAATCAATCTTATAATTTTCAAGCATTATCGGAGAGTTGAATCCACAATCTTTCACATTTTTCCTTTTAAGTGTATCATTACGTGACCTTATAATCCTCAAAAGAAGTAAGTTTTAAATAGAGTTCAACTTAACCATTTAGATGAAAATCTATAAGTGGTTTAGCCTACATTTTCAGAGTGAATGAAGTTTGAAGTATATCCTATTGTCTCATAATAATCCAATGAGTCATGACATGCAGCGGAAGTTAGGTAATCTAGCAAGTGAGGTAAGGTTTAAACTTCTTTTAGTTATAACATCTTATTCCTTGGCTATTTCTTGAATTTACTTTGGTACGAGGTGCAAATAAAGTAAAGGTGAAATGGACGTTGGGTTACATGTGCAATTATGTCAATATAAATGTTTATAAAGATGTTAGAAAATTCGTGGTTTTTTTTTTTTTTTACCTATTTATGAGTATGGACTTACATCAGAATCCAGAGGGGTGACCTTGAAGATGAAGTACGATTCTCGTGTTCGGTGCCTCTATAGTTAGTTATAGTGTAATTGTATAGCTTTGATATTGCGACTACTATATTTTTATATTTCTAAACATTTTGAACTTTAAACTTTGTTTTATAAGTTGAATAAATGAATTTTGTCAAATATATAATTGACAACTAAAGTTTATTCATGGTTTTTAATGGCTTTTCACTACTAGGTAAAACAAAATTAAGTACCAATAGGTAAAACTAATCGGTTATAGCTAAAATTTGTCCATAAAACAAAGTTATTGATGGTAAAAAATTTATTGATAGATAGAATAATTTGTCAGTAATCACTGAAACCAATTATCTGTCTATAATTATTAACGTCAAATATTTGATGGTAATTATCAGTGTATAATTACCAAAGAATTTTGATATCGATAAATACCACCATTTATTTATTTTTCTCTTTCATTTTTTTCTTCTTACACATCTCAATTAATTTATAAAATATATGTATAATATTTTGTAGGAAATTTGTTATCTATTTTACCAATGAATTTATCACCAATGAACTTATTATCACCAATGAACATAAAAAAATTCTTTTATAGACAGATTTTTCAAAAATTTCAATTACTCACAAATTTATTAATGAATTTTCAAAAATTTTAATTATCGAAGGATTTTAAAAATAACCAATTACTCAATTATTGATGGATTTTCAAATAAAAAAATTGATTACAGAAGGATTTAAAAAAATCAATTTTCGATGTACTTTACCAATAGATTTCCAAAACATTCAATTATCGACAAAATTTAAGAAAAAATCAATCACCGATAGATTTTCAAAAACTTCAAATACGGATAGATTTATTGAATAATTTCAAAAAAACAGTTATCGACAAATTTTACTATAGAATTATCAAAGTCTAAAACAAAAACTTTGATGTCCATTTTAACATAATGAAAACGTTGATGTCCATTTTAACATAGAAAATATATGTTGACACTAAAAATTCTAAATTATTAATAGATTTTATTGATAGAATAATGGACAAAAATATTCATCAATAATAAAAAAGTTAATTTAGTGATGATTTTTATCAATGAATTTATTGTTGATAAAAATATTCATTTGTGATAAAAGTTTTAAAATTCGTCGTAGATCCATAAGTTAATAGTGTTTTTGGGTTTTGAAATTGATTTTATTAAAAAACATTCATAAGGTTTATTTGTGTATTGTAGTGCCCAAATTAGCTACTATCCCAAAAGGTCATAAATCCTAAAGCCCCTAACCAATAAGTGCTAGGTCAGAAGGAATGCTACCAAGATGACAACCGGGTACATAGCGGCATAGTGGATAACAAAGCGTCACACCACACACCTTATACGAAATAACTTGCTTACATAGTGAAAAATCGATCAACTATTTGGTTCCCTTAATTATAGAGACGATGTATACACTAATCGACCACAACCGTGAAGAACAAAGATATGAAAGTGGTAATGACCAAAATGTCGCTTACTTTGACTTAGGAAAAAATCAGTTGAAGCAGCATAAAAGAATAATATGCATGTAGTCTAGGCCCAATTAAGTCTAGATAGGCCCAATAATGTTGGACAAGAATACACATAGCTAAGCCCAGTTCATTGTTTGACTTAAAGTAAAACGAGATTAATCTCCTGTAAATAAGGGTGGACTCCAACAATTAAAAGTACACATTTTCATTGGTGATTAAACTAATATTTGACTTTGAAAACTTTGACTGACTTGATCGTCAAAGTTTTTTTTGCAGGAAAGCCCCCATGTTCGACCAAGTATTCGGTAACGAAGACATAGCCAACAAGACCATAGAGTACCCATCCGAGAAGTTTCAAGATTGTAGTAAGATAATGTTTGAGTTTCATAATAACTTAATATTGTCTATCCGAGAAAAAAAATTGTGCATGAGGGTAGAACCTGATGTTCTGATTGCATATGCAACTGATTTTGAAAACTTGTATGTGTTGTGTTTAATTGATTAATTTCGACCATATTTATTATTAAATTGTGTTTTTTAAGAGTACGACACTGGTGATTTTTTACTTATCATGATGGATTGCCTTTACAAACCATTAAGAACCTTTATGAAAAGAGTTTTGCAATATTCTTGATGCCAATAATAAAAGGCTAAAATATACTTTCAGTTCTTACTGTTTTAGTAATTCTCGTTTTGATCATTTAAGTTTACAATGTTACCTAAAATGGCTATTCTGCTAGACACATTATTAATGCTTACAATTTTGAAATATTTAACATAGTCGCAGTTTTTAATTGCCATATGGCTAGAATAACTTTTAATGTAAGAAAAAGTTAATGAATTTTGTATTTAGTATTTAATAATTATTTTTCTCTTTTACTTCTTAAAATATTTAAAAATTTTGTACTTAATCTCAAAAAAAGTATTTATGTATAATTTACTTTTACAATTATATTTTACTCTTTTAGGATGTGTTTGGATTAGAAGATGAATTTGGAGAAATAGATTTAAGTGAATTTGAAAAGAAAAGAAGATGAAGTTGTGATTGTTTTGATTATGGAAAAGATGATGTGATTTGAATAAATTTAATATGAAAGTTTGTGTATGATGTGATGAGTATGATATATTAAAAAAATGTTATAGTGAATAATGTTAGATGTTTACCAAATTATCCTTAATAGAAATTGTGTTATAATTTTTAAAACAAATTAGTGAAAATTGTGTGAAAATAAATTTTAAATTTTTATTTAAAATTGGAAAATGTTATGCATAAAGGCACTGTATGAAGTCAGAAACTCTCGTGCAAAAAAAGTTGAAAAAAACCAAAATGAGGGGTTTCTTAAATATTTAGGGACATATGCGTAAAAGCACCCGTATGAGGTGATTTTCCCTTCTACTCTTCATAGTTTTGCAGGTGATAGAAGAGCAAACAAATTTGCATTTCTTCGCTTGCAATTCATCTCATTTCTCTACTCTTCACACTTCATTTTAGTCACGTTCAACAACTGCATATCAGTTTTCGTGAACAGTACTTCTTCAGAAGCAAACAGAGCGTTAAGGGATTCTAAATAATTTCATTTTTTTTTACTTTAGAGTTTGTTTATTATAATAACTTATATGATAATGAAGAATCACGTCAACAACACAGAGAAGATGGTAGAAGGATTTGGGAGGTTTAAAACAAATTTAAGAATGAAGTGTTTTTATTTATTAATAAAATAACTTATGTTAAAATATATTATAATTTTATTTAAAATTTATTTTTTAAATTTTTTGCGATGTAAAGTTATTTATTAATTTCTTCTAATTAAGCTTATTTAATATTTCTTTTTCAATAGATAAAGATCTGTCTAATTTTTGTTGAGATATTGTTGATTTCTTTTCTCTTTTCTATTGTTGCTTTCACTTATATTTATATTATTTTTATCTTTGTTGCTTTCACTTATATTTATATTATTTTTATCTTGTTCATTCAAAGAGCACTCCACATATACTAACTAATGTATCAGATTGAATTACTCATGTAATATTCAAAAAAAAAAAAAAAAACAAGGAGTCAAGTACTAAAATAAGTTTATAATTAATTGAAAAAAAAAAGTGTTAGCTCATTAAATAGCATTTTTATTACCAATAAAAGTTAGGTTAAATTATTCTTTTGGTCCCTCTATTTGTCATGAAATTTCATTTTAGTTCTCAGGTTTTTCATTGTCTCAATTTGGTCCTCATTTTTTTAAAATTTTTTTTAAAATTTTTTAATTTTTATAGAAATATTTAATAAAAACATTAATTTTTATAGAAATATTTAGTAAAAAAATTAATTTAATAAAAACATTAATTTTAGTAAAAAATTAAAAAAAAATGAGGACCAAATTGAGACAACGAAAAACTTGAGGACCATAATGAAATTTCATGACAAATAGAAGGACCAAAAGAACAATTTAACATAAAAGTTAACAGTCACTCATAATATTTTAATTAAATTTTAATTCTCAAACATAATTATAAAATTAATTTAATAGAGGTACTAGGGATGACAATATGAACGGGTTATGCAAGGCAGCTTGCAAGAAAAAGACTGTGACGAACTGAGTATTTTAGCTCGTCTTTCATAACTCGAAATTCGTTTGGGCCAACGACAGGTTGGTCCACATTTAACCCACATAACTCGCTTTACTTAAATTCCTAAAATCTAACAGCATGTCGTGTGTATTTCTTTTAAGTAATTTGCTCATTCGCTTTCTTCTCTGGTCCATCTAAAAATAACTCGCTCATTCGAGTCCAGTCCATCCAAAACTAGCCTCCTCACTTACATTTATTCCCTTGTGTCAATTCACTTCAAAGTCAATTCTATTTTTAATAAGCTTGTACTTTAGAGTTATAAATTATAAAATTATGAATATTACTTATTTTAATAAATAGGCCTATAAAAATTATTATTTCTACTAATTTAATTAAATTAAAAAAAATTATTAAATTCTTAGGCACTATGCGGGCCAAACGTTATACAGGACGAACCAAAGAAATTAGTTTGCAATTTTTATGCGGACAGGCCAACCCAATCCGCTTCTTGCGGACCAATTACGGGACAGGCAATAACAGGACGAGTCCATCTGCATTGCAACCTTTAATTAGTACTAAACAAAAAATTTTGGAAACAATTTTTTAGAAGACCTAAAACAAGGATTTGACTTGCTTGAGCCTTAAGCTGACTTGACGTATAGATAATATAATTACAATGAACAAATAGATAAAAAAAAATTAGGAAACAAAAATTAATAAAATTGGGAAGCAAAATTAAAAAATAATTACAAAAGATTGTAAGTCATTTTTGGCAACCAAAACTTGTTAAAGTTTTTTTTTTTCACAATTATAAAAGACCTCCAAAACCAAAATCTAACTCATTTGGATACTGACTTTATAAATCCACAAAGGTTAGCCTAAATATTGGATATATGAAACACATACAGGAAAGAACAAGTGTAAATAACTCAATTCCTTATCACTTTCTACTTAATATAATACAAGTTCACGTCTTCATCCCATATTACCGTACTCAACGCTAATGAAAGAGAATTAAAATGCCTCGTCAAAATTTCTGAAAGTGGCCTTAATGTGAAAATATTTGAGTTGTGTATAATTGTGATTATTGTACTAGTAATAGATACCATGTTACAACTAAGGCATAATATTGAAATTTAGTATGACAATAATCATTGTGACTAGGTTTATAGGACGAGAGAGTTGAGACATAATAGTTTTAATTGATTGGTAAGGTAAGGTTATATATATTATAACAATTTCTCTTCAAATTTGATTTTGCATTTATTGGATGAATTTTTAATTAGATACTTTTATGTTGGAATCATGTGTTTTGTAACCATGTGATGTGAGTGAAAGAATGCTAGAATATTTTTTAATAATTATTGTAGTTTTCAAATAAATTGTGACTTCTAGGTTTTCGAAAAATGACCTAATGTCACAATATTTGTAGATGATAATTTTCTAATGGGATGTACACCTATTTTTAATCCATGTGGACTATAATGTTTGCTTTAACCTTTAGACCATGATTGGTAGTGCTTTTATACATGGGACTTGGTGCCTTGCACCATCACAATAACTTGATCACATGCCCTACCCCTCTATCCATCAATAAGGTTTAGAGACTAACCACGCATGTAAAAAAACTTCACGAATTTGAATTTTTTATTGAGTTTTTAGTGTTTTTTTTAATTGATATATTAAAAAACGGCTTAAATACCTTCTTGTCCTCATTTTCGTAGTGTTTGTTGCGGATGGTCCTCATTTTGACAGAATGTTTAAAATGGTCCTCATTTTTACCGAATGTTTAAAATGGTTCTCATTTTCGCAATTCGTGTTTTATTTGGTCCTTTTCTGTAATGTCGTTTAAATCATTAACGGAACATTGTACAGGTGGCACAGTTTGTATTAGGGTGTGTTACGTGTACTGTACAAGTGGCTAATTAACATTAATTTTTCAATTTAGGGGAAATTTTGCAATTAGGAAATTTCTTCATCTTCGTCTTTCTTGAGCTCGGAATGAAGTGGAGAGTCAAGCATTGTACTGCATTTTGACTTTCCTTAAACTTCGTTCAATTTCACTTTTGTCAAACATTGATGTAGTGCATTTTGATGAGGATGAATTAATGTTATGAATTTAACTTCTTTCAGACTTAGATTAGTTTAATTTTTTCCAAGCTTACATCAATATCACTTACTATGCTCAGATTAAGATGTCATTTTAAACATGTTGGGACTAATATCAACATAATCAAACTAATTCATTTCTTCATTTAACAATAGTACAAAACAGATTGGACTTTAAACAGATTGGAACCACCACTCTGTAAATCAATAAACCAAAAATTAAAACCAATTTATTATTAACACAGAAATAAAAACAGATTGTACCCAAAATTTTCTACCAATATTCTTTGGAGTTTTTGCCATCCTCAAAGTTGCCATCTCTCCGCAGCTACAAATTGGGGTTAATCCATTTCTCGTTGAACCACCAACAGTGCACGAAGTGATACAACACGGTTGCCTCCAACGATTACAACCAGAGGTAAAGGAAGAAGATTGGGACTGTAACATACCTATATAATGGGATTGCAGGAAGAAGATTACAGCAACACCAATTGAGAATGGAGGAACAAGATTGCCAAAACTCACCAACTGCCCAAACATTCCTTACCAAAACCCTAGCTCACTTATTTAACCCCAAATATCTAATTACCACACCTGTATAGTACACGTAACACACCTTAATACAACCTGTGTCACCTGTACAATGCTCCGTTAATGATTTAAACTGCGTTACAGAAAAGGACCAAATAAAACATGAATTGTGAGAATGAGGACCATTTTAAACATTCGGTAAAAAGGAGGACTATTTTAAACATTCTGTCAAAATGAGAACCATTCGCAACAAACACTACGAAAATGAGGATCAAAAAGGTATTTAAGCCTTAAAAAAATTAATATATTTTAAAATATTAAAATTATTTTACATAAATGTATTTTTAAAAGTCCAACAGAATAATAATACTAAAAAAATCAACAGAATCTAGGCTCAAAATTGGATGTATCATCTATATCTTTAGGTGATTTGTAACCATGACTTCAACAAGTAAAAAAATAATATAACGTACTAATCTTGCATAATTTTAAAGTTATTTTGTGACTATTTTTCTTCAGTTCATTTGTTCGAAATAATTGAAACTAAAGAACAAAAATTTTTGATTGACATAGAGCAATAAATAGAAATGTAATTAATGGTAATAAGGTAACTACAAATAAATGTAACTTGTGTGACATAACAATAGTAGTTATTACAGATCTGTTGAAATAACAGCATACAAAATGAAAACGTACTATTGTCTAGCACATAAAATTGAAGAAATAAACAAATAATCTTCTTTTAGGTATATTTTAGGTATAGTTAATGCAATTTTATGGAGACAAACCATTAAAAGGAAAATACTTCAATACTTTTTCATAGGATAATTTGGAATCTCTTTGATACTTTCTCTCATGTTACTACTATTCCATGTTGTAATTATCAAATAATATTGTGTTAGATAGTGGCAGAATTGAACAAAAATTTTAAAGAGTCAAATTATATTTGTTATATATAAATTATTATTTTTAATTAAAAAAATTCATTTTCTCACATCATTTTCTATATTCAAAACAAGCACTCATGACAATATAATATAAAAAAAATATAAAAAAAATATATATATATATATATATATATATATATATATATATATATATATATATATATATATATATAAGAGTAACATAAAATTTATCATCAACAATAATATATTAAAAAAAATAAAAGTAATCTTTAGTGAGAGTGCTCATCTACCAGGGGCAAACCATAACTTTGTTAGGGGAAGCCATGATTCTCTCAACCATTTTTTTACTTTATTTTATTTTCTATATATTTAAAAAATATATATATATATATATATTATTACTTTATTTATATTAATTTCAAAGATTTTTTTAATTTTATTTTCTATATATTTTTTAAAAATATATATTTATATATTATTACTTTCTTTATATTAATTTAGTTTGAAAAAGCTTTTTGGAAATTTAAAAATCACATTTTTCCTCTCTATTATAATTTCTTATACTTCTTTATTTGGTTTTTATGTATTTCGTGTCTCCATCTCTTTCTCTCCTCTTATTTTCATCTCAATTTTCACCATCAATTCCTTATTATTTTCAAAATCAAATTGCACCAAGGCAAAATTGATGAGTATAACAATTTCTTCTTTTGAATAATTTCATTTTTTATCTATTTTTTTCGAAATAATATGTTTTTCTCTTGTATGTGACTTTTCTACGCTTTAGGCATATCTCTATCTGTTAGAGATCATAAAAGCATGCTCTAATTGTTGATCAAACTCTTCTTTGTGTAAATAGAGTTTTTTAGGCTTTGAAGTTGTGTAAGGGAAGAACAGGATTAAGAATCCACTCTAAGGTAAAGGAAGCTAATCAATTAGAAGTTATTAGTTTTCTTAAAATATTGAGTCTTGCTTTTAAGATTTAATTTGGGGATATTCATAATTTTATCTTGTTGTAAATAGGTGAGAGGTGATAAATTTATATTAGAAAAATTTTGGTAAAGAGTAAAAGAATTTATTCTTTTTTTAAGAGGAAGTCTTGTGATGAAGATGAAAAAAATGCATCTGCGTGATCTAAAATTGAGAAACTTCATGAGAATCCAAAAATTGAAGAAAATGAAAAATAACTCTTTAAGGTTCCTAAAGTTACATATAATGAATTTGAAAATGCTTTAGAACATGATCCAGGGAAGCGTATTCAAATTTGGCAATACCATCCAAATCAAATTGATGAGGTACGAATGACTTATCTAAAAGGGGGTTCAAATGCATTTAGAAAATTATTTGTTGTTTGGTAAAGATGATCATCCAAGAAGATTTCAGAACACATGGTTTAGCTTATTTCCTTCATGGTTAGAGTATTCGCTATTAAAAGATGCTGCATATAGATTACCGTGCTATCTTTTTAGTAAAAAACCAAGTGGACGACCTGACTCAGATGCTTTTATTGTTATAGGTAATTAAGTTGATTTTCATTGAATTCTAATTGGCAATGAGTTGATTGTCATCAACATGATTTAACTTTTTAAGTGTTTTTTTTAGGTTTAAAAGTTGGAGGAAAGTTAACAATGGAAAAAATTGTGCTTTCCTTAAACACATAGGAAAGGATCTTTGTTCACCACACAATATTGCAATGTCTGCTTGTTAAGACTTGTTAAATCAAAATTGCCAAATTAGGAATGTTATGGAAGTGCAAAGCTCAGATCAAATTATGAAGAATCGGTTACGTCTCAAGACTTCAATTGACACGATTCGTTTTTTATCACTTCAAGCTTGTGCTTTTAGAGGTCATGATGAAACTACTGAATCGAGGAACCAAGGTAATTTTCTTGAGATGATAAAACTCACAGCATCATACAATGATGAAGTTGCAAAAGTTGTATTGGAAAATGCTCTATACAATTCCTAATATACTTCACATAAAATTCGAAAGGAGTTATTGAATATTCTTTCTAATAAAGTTAAAAATTCAAATTAATCTTCTCTTGGAATACCCAATTTCCTCACGAATATGATTTTTCATTTTACTAGAAAAAATATTCACTATAAGCTATATGCAACATCTTTTAATGGTGAATACTCTAACCATGAAGGAAATAAGCTAAACCATGTGTACTAAAATCTTCTTGGATGATCATCTTTACTAGACAACGGATAACTTTCTAGATGCATTTGATATGGACCTCATTTTAGATAAGCCCTTCGTACCTCATCAATTTGATTTGGTGGGTATTGCCAAATTTGAAAACGCTTCTCTGAATCACATTCTAAAGCATTTTCAAATTCATTATATGTAATTTTAAGAACCTTGGAGAGTTGTTTTTCATTTTCTTTAATTTTTGGATTCTCATGAAGTTTGTCAATTTTAGATGACATAGATACATTTTTTTCACCTTCATCACAAGCCTTCCTCTTGAAAAAAGAATCAATTATTTCACTCTTTACCATAATTTTTCTAATATAAATTTGTCATCTCTCACCTATCTACAAAAAATAAAATTATGAATACCCCAAATTAAATCTTAAAAGCAAGACTCAATATTTTAAGAAAACTAATAACTTCTAAATGATTAGTTTCCTTTACGTTAGAGTGGATTCTTAATCTTGCTCTTCCTAAAATAACTCTATCTACACAAAGAAGAGTTTGATCAACAATTAAAACATGATTTTATGATCTCTAACAGATAGAGATATGCCTAGAGCATAAAAAAACCACATACAAAAGAAAAACATATTATTTCGAAAAAAAAAAGATAAAAAATGAACTTTCTCAAAAAAAGAAATTGTTCGATCCAAAATATTTCTTAACTCATCAATTTTGTCTTGGTGCAATTTGATTTTGAAAATAATAAGGAATTGATGGTGAAAATTGAGATGGAAATATGAGGAGAGAAAAAACTGGAAGCACGGAAGAGAGAAAAACCAGATAAAGAAGTATAAAAAATTATAATTAAGAGGAAAAACGTGATTTTTAAATTTAAAAAAAAAATTCAAACTAAATTAATATAAATAAAATAATAATATATAAATATTTTTTTAAATATATATAAAAAATATAAAAAAAAAATCGTTGGGGGAATTATGGCTTCCCTCTCAAAGCTAGTGTCAAAGCTATGGTCTGCCCTTGGTCCTAGATGTAGAAACACAAACATGGTGATTTTGTAGGCTGAATTTCCGGTTAGTATTCATGGTTATGATCTCCTTCAAAAATTCGTTAAGATATCTTTTAACAATCCATTAATCTGGGCATTAGTTACACATGTTGCTAATTAATATGATATTGAAATTTTCAATCAGTGTTGCTGAAACACCACACGGTACAATAGTAGGATGGAAATACTTTAAAATTTTGTATTAAAATATAGAGCTTATGTAAGCACATATATATATATATATATATATATATATATATATATATATATATATATATATATATATATATATCACTTAAATATAATATTATTACGAGAAAATGGCATTCCATATTTTGGTTGACACCTCATCCTTCAAAAATCATGTTTCATAAGGATATGTATATAGAAGAAAAGAAAAACACAATACAAACAAATATGGAACCGAACCTAAATCCAAATCCATGTAATCAAGAAAACATATATATTCACGTAATTCTAAGAAAATCTTGAGTGATACATGTAGAAAAAGTTCCAAACCAGACTTCACATCCAAAGTAGCTAATTTATCAACATACTTATTGCTTTAGAATATAAGCAATGAATCATAGTCATATAATATTTCCATATGCTTCCAAAACACCAATGTATAATACTAGGATTACTATTAAAAGAACTAACAACAACATAAATCATTTTCCAACTTTTCAGCCATAAGAAAGTTCAAGCAAATATAGCACCCATAACAACTCAGGCAATATCAATCTCAAGATAAGAAAAAAAAATTACATATATTTACTTCTACTTTCTCCACATTTAAAGTGGAAAACTAAATAAGGAATAACTTTCAATTATTGACACTCCCACGAGAATTCTTTAATATTTTTTTCAGTGAGAGTTTTTAAAACAAAGTCTTCTAAAACTATTTTAAAACAAATCCATATTTTAATGTTTTTAAAACAAATAGTCTAAAACTATATTATCAAACTATTGATAAGGCCTAGAAAATCACTCAAATATGGATTTTGTTCTAGATCTTTTATAGGAGCTTTCGTAGTCAAAAGTTTCTTCTAAATTGGACAATAAAAAGTTGTAGACTATTTGTTGTTCTTTATTTCTTTTTTGACAGTGTGGATTTTCGCCTGGAGATCGTGGATGATAACAGGTTTGGTAGTAGATTTTTCTAGCCTTTTGAGAATTGGCTTAAGATTGTACCTTTTGGTGATTATTGTTCGTAGTTTGTTCTAAGGTTTTGTTTGAGCTTATTCAAATAAATAATTTTTTTTGTGGAATTTAAAATGAAATTGATTGTTTTAAATAAGAGATCTTGCTCTTTTATTAAAATATTTACTATTGAAGTGTTGTCACATGATAAATCTTGTTCATCATTTTGTATTTCATTAAAAATTTCTTTAGAAGATTCTGGATTAGATTCCTCTTCCGAAGTTTCCACTAGATCTTCTTTTAACTTTGGTTTTAGATTGAAAGTATTGATTTTCTTTTTGAGTTTAAAGTATTTACTTGTGTGACGTGGTTTTCTTCTACTGTAACTAACAATGTTTTTAGACATTTGAGTCGTTGGTTTGTCTTCTAGATTTTCGAAACCATGTTTTATTACATATTGGTTCATGTTTTGCTATCTTTTTGGTTTTCTTTGTACAAAAACTTTCCAAGTCTTTTCTATTTTGAGTTTTTTCCTTCGCAAATTATATTTGGAGCTTATCGTTTTCACACAAAAATTTGAAACTCCTTTTTGTACATAGGATATTAGTTAACCGAAAGTCACAGATGACAACGAATAACATTATCATGGATTAGCTTTTAATTTTAGTCCTAACCTTATCTCCTACTATATATATATATATATATATAATAATAATAATAATAATAATAATAATATTTTATATAATATCATAGATTCTTAGAAAACCAGAGTGCGATTCTCGCCACATGGATGATAAATAATTGCGAGAATTTGCTTCATCACCAAAATCCCCTAAACGTGATCTATTTTTAGAAGTGTGTTTAGATGGGTAATCTTTTCTTACAGTACGCTAAATGCAATTTTTATGGCAACGTGTGCCAGGAACAAAATTTACACATGGAGACTTGTTTGTGTTCGACACAGAATCACGCTAATAGTTTTACCGTAACAGATAAAGGCGCTACAAAAGATTAATTGCGGCGGCGATGGCAAGTAATGCATTTAACTACAATCTGACAGAATGAGTTTTCTTTGAATGTGTTCCTCACAGTTCGCGTCCCGAATAAGCTTTTTTCCTTTACTGTCTCTGCAAATTTAAGAAAAATCAACGAAACTGGTTTCTTTCTTCAAGACCCATCAATTGCAGCCACTAAAACCAAGAGCCAAGAAGAATCAAGATCCTTTTTTTTCTCTCACCAAGAAGATTAGAAGATCTCGTCCTTCGTGGGTTCTCCACCGTTTCTCTTTTTGCTGAGCCTTTGAACCCTGCTTCAAGATTTTTGAACATAAAGTGAATTAATTGAGAAATTGAAGAGAACTTGAAACGCCCCAAAGACTCAGAGAGAAGAAACGATTCAACGACAGAGAAAAAGAGTGGAAATAACCAAACAAATTCTCATTCTCTTTCAACTTTCAACTCTTGAGACCGTTGATTTTGCTTGGAAGATTTTCATTCCCGAAGAACACGTTGCAGCCCCTTCGTTAGACCCATTCGCCGCGTAAACATAACCCTTCTCTGAAGTTAACCCCAAATCGCACCTTTATTTATTTTTTTCTCCTCTCGACACTTGAAACTTGGGAGATTGTATATAAAGAAACAAGATTTTAAGATTTGCAATGAAAATAATTCCCTTCCCTCTTTCTGCAAACTAAGAAATTACTTGCCTTCGACTTTGATAAATTGCCTTTTGGGATTCTAATATGAGTAGCAATGGCGAAACTCGTAATGGTAGTCTCGACATTAGGGCTTTAATTTGCCACGCTGCTGCTGGTGCCTCTGCAGGTAATTAACTTTGCCTTCGACCCTTTTCCTATTTTGGGTTCTTTATTATTGGGTCTGTGTCAATTTTGTGAATTTTGATTCTCAGTTGCTGTTTTGGTCACTTCTATGCCAATCTTTTCCAGAATGGCTTGTTTGAAAGCGTGACATTCAGTATTGATGGATTAACTATACAATTGCATTGTGCAGGAACAATAGCGGCTACATTTGTGTGCCCGTTGGATGTGATCAAGACTAGGCTACAAGTCCATGGCCTTCCTCAAGGGCAGAAAGGTATTTGTCTTTTGGTTGATTGTTTAGGCAGGGCTTTAAATTGTGTCCGGTGTTTTGTGTTGCAGTGGTGCAATTCAGATGTTGCAACTGCAACTCTTGGTGTGGTCTGAAATTGGAAACATTGACTTATTGCATGTCTGGTTCCACATTTTATGCTATCAGAGTGCTCCAATTTATAGTTTTTCCATCATATCTCATGATTTGTTGCAATTTCATTGGTGTATGAGGCAAAACCAAACTCGCAGTAAATAGGTCTCTGACAATGCTGTGGTTGAGGTTGAATTTTTGTTGAGATTAAGAAGTGTCAGATCATTGATAATTGACATAAGTTTATTGGTTCAATGTGTCCTTGAGAAGATTTTGCGAAGGTTTTATCGAAGTGCTTCTCCTTCTGAGTGTTTAGTGTTTGTGATTCTGTCATCAACATGTAGTCTAAATTTGGTTGGTGATCTTGGTTCAATTCAAAGTGTCAAAGATTTACAGCTCTATGTATGAATTATGTCTAGCATTTGTTAAGTGATTAATTTTTTAGCCTAACTTTTGCCGTTCTCCTAGGTAATGTCATTGTCACAAGCTTGCAAAATATAGTAAGAAATGAAGGCTTCAGGGGAATGTACCGTGGCCTTTCACCGACGATACTGGCGTTACTTCCAAACTGGGCAGTGAGTTTGTTTTCCTGTTGCCTCTAACTGATGGCTGTTGTAGTTAAAGATGGTTGTTTAAGCATTATTACCTCCCATCTTTTCATGTCTTACACACAAACTCTTAAAACATTAGCCCAAAATTTGGCGTAGCATGGATCATGTTTATAAAAAAACTAACGTGGTCAATTGTAAAAAGGTTTCCCACAATGCAAAGGTACGAGAGAGGGTCATCTATGCAGCTTTATCATTGCATATGCAAATAGATTGCTTCCAGATTCAAACCTATGACCAACCCATCAGCAATGTGCAACTTTCCCATTGTGCAGGGCTTGGTCTTATGCATATCTGATGATAGTCTTCATAAAAAATGTATTTGTCTCATAATTCTTGTCTGTGATACAGTCTTCACCTAGTTACTTGCTAATATATTCTTCATTATCACTAGTTTGGAAAATTCTTTGTCTCCTTAAGAGATGTTTTTTGTACTTCATTTTTATCTTCATTTTTGTAATACAATCTACTTTTATGTTCAGTCTTCTTTTCTGTTTATTTTTAGGCATAGCGATAAACAAGCTTTTCCATTTGTTCTTAAATATTAACTGATGATCTTTATAATCAATTCTTTTTGACGCATAATCCTGTCTAGATTACAGTCTTCATTAAGGTTCTTCCTAATATTGTTCGTTAATCATTACCACTGGTTTACAAAAGTATTGGTAAAAGAATGTGTTAACTTTCTTTATTTGCTTCATTTTATTATAGAATCTAGTGTTTATGTTAAGTCTCCAATTCTATTTGGGTCAAGAGATAAAACAAAAATTTGTGTCTGTTTTAGAAAAAATTATTTATTGCTCTCTTGTATGGTCATATTTTATTTGAAATAAATCTCGATGTGTTTAATCATTCACCAGTTGCATCTACTTTGTCCATGAGGATCCTTTTTCAAAGCATTGATTAATCGTTTCTTTTTATATTAGATTATGGATTATCTTTATTTTACTGTTGAATTCTATGATGTTGTCTTTTCAAATAATATAAAGTCTATTGCAGGTTTACTTCACAAGTTATGAGCTATTAAAAGGCCTGCTTCGTTCACGCGGTATATATTATCCCAATCCTCAGTACTTTTTACACATTTATGTTTTTCTCTTTAAGTATGAGTTCTTCAGATCTAATATTTAAATACTAAATTTGTCAAAAAAGTGATTTTTGGAAGTATTAGTTGTTCAGATCTAATATTTAAATTTGATAGATCAACTATATTTTTATTGATGTTCTTTATTTGAAATACTCCACCAGATGGTTGCAAGGAACTCACAACTTTTGGACATATGACAGCTGCTGCTGGTGCTGGTGCAGCAACGGCAATTTCTGTAAATCCATTATGGGTTGTTAAGACAAGACTTCAAGTAAGTTTCGATAAAGTTTACTCTTAAAACATTAGTTGTTTGTTTCATCTATTCATAGATAAAAGATACATTGTTTATTCTTTTTTTTTTTTCTTGATACCCATTAGACACAAGGAATGAGGCCCGATGTTGTTCCTTACAAGAGTGTTCTTTCTGCTCTGACAAGGATTACACACGAGGAAGGATTAAGAGGCTTATATAGGTCAGTTTCTTTGTCCTGGTTTCAAGTTTGATGATATGGGCTTATTAAATTGTGACAATAATCTTGAGACAAAACTTTTTGTGTCTAACTTTTTTGCTTTTTGCTTTTGGCACTATTATTTCTCAATGATCAGTGATCAACAGATTACACGTTAATTTCTTTTAACGCTTTTATTTTTGCTGGCACTCTGAGATGAAAATTTGCTTTCTCTTTTTATATATATTGTTAAAGGTTGGATCATTGAGAAAATTTTCTGTTTGAAATTGTTAAGTGGAGTCTGTTTTTGTGTATTTAGTTGACGTAGAGTATTTTGTTAATGTGAAACAGTGGCATTATTCCTTCATTGGCTGGCATAAGTCATGTTGCAATTCAATTTCCAGCATTTGAAAGGATGAAGTCGTACATGGCAGAAAAAGGTATGGATGGATGCCTACTGAATTAAGTGTTCATTCATTCAGCACTTCTTGAAATAACTGACTTTCTGTTTACTTTTGTACGTGTTGCTCATCAAATGAAACTTTCCAATATTTTAGATAACACAACTGTTGATAAGCTAAGTCCTGGAAGTGTTGCCATTGCATCATCAATTTCAAAAGTGTTTGCCTCTGTAATGACTTATCCACATGAGGTATGTATGACCTCTCTCTCACTAAATTTATATGGATGGATCATAACCTGAGTTCGGGAAAATAAAAACACTCTTTGCAATTTTAGAATTTATATATTAAGAAGTAGACTTTAAGCCTAACTTAACCTTACAAAATCGGCTTGTAAGGTGAGGGTTGTACCCACTTATATACTATGAAATTGTCTTATCTCTAGTAAATGTGAGACTTTCAACATTATCTTAAATATTCGAGATGTACATATTTTTCTATCAGGGAGAAGGTATTAGAGATCCTACATCGACTAGATATAAGATCTATTTACATTATATAAGTGAATGCAAACCTCATCTTTAGTTTTATACGAATATAAGTAAGTTTTCTAAGATTAATTTAATTTAAACTTAAAGTGTTGTAAAAATCAATTTTCTGAAAAAATAAACTTCTCTATGAGTGAAAAGTTGTATTTTATGATTAAAAATCGTATTTAAAATTTCAAAATATCAGGTAATACGATCCCGGCTGCAAGAGCAAGGGCAGGCAAAAAGTAATGGGATCCAATATACAGGGGTTATTGACTGTACGAAGAAGTTGTTTCAAAAGGAAGGCATTGCTGGGTTTTATCGTGGTTGTGCAACAAATCTCTTAAGAACAACCCCATCTGCTGTAATTACATTCACTAGTTATGAGATGATACACAGATTTTTGCAGGGAGTTGTACCCCAGGATAAGGGGTATCCACAACATGGCTCTTCTAAATCCAATGAACTGAACAAACCTCAGTCAAAAGCCGAAGCCAGTGGCACTGATATGGGGCATCCACCGTCTCAGTCTAACATGAAAGCTTCGTCAATTCCTCTCGGAAACAAAGAGCACCTAACAAGACATTGATTCAGTTATGTTTACATTTAGTTTCTAACTTAGAGGATCTCATATCTTTTTTGTCCAAAGAAATAAACAAGTGTGAATAAGGTCATGTTCTCAATCATAATAGAATGGAGGAATATACGTGCCATTTACATTTAAGCTTTTTGTGTTATTCAATCTCTTTTGCTAGTAAATAATAACTTTTTGGTTTGAAGTTGGTGCTTTAAGTTTTTGTATTTTTTATATTTTGATATTCAATAAATATGTTAATTTGTTGTTGAGATTACTTCCATGTTAACCCTGTCATTATGTAATTATCTTAAGGTAATTGAAAATGATATGTATTGTTTTAATTCCAACCTAAACTTAAGTTTGGAGAGATTAGAACGTCTTTTTCTTTAATTTTGGAGAACCAAAATTAAAATTACTCCAAATTTCACGTGAACATTCCTATTTATAGACCATAAATGAGAACACCACATTATTCTTCATAAGTCTTCTAATGCAGGGCCACACCAAGACACCAACACATATCGGGAATTAACTACGAGAGATTAGGAAAGGGACATCTCTCTGTATAAACATATCTCCCTTGTTCAAGTTATTTCTTTTCTATTTATTATTTAAAAGAAAACATTTGTAAAAAAATATTTTATTTTAATTAAGTTAAAAACCTATTAAATATTATATTGTCTTTTCAAATTAATACAAATTGTACCCCAATATCTATATACACTATATATATTTTTTTATATATTTACCTTCAAATTTAATAAATAAATTATTTAATCTAACTTGTAATAAAAAAAATAACTGATAATTTACAACAATTGCTAATATATTTTACAAATATTACCGATAAATAAAATACAAAAAATTTAATTCTTATTAAAATAATATAATATTCAAGTTTTTATCGTTAACTCAATAAATTTAAAAGACAAGATTAAACTAAAAATTAAAAAAAAACACTATGATTTTTTACTCTTTGGATTTGTCTCTGTTCTGTTATTTCTGGTGCCAACATATACTTATGTACCTTATACGGGTGTCACCTTTTTTTCTAAAAACAAATTAAATATTATATTATTCTTTAAAATAAACACAAACTGTACCTCAATATCTATATACTATATATATATATATATATATATATATATATAATATACTTTTCTATATATTTTCATTCAAATTTAATAAATTAATTATTTAATCTAAACTTATCATTCACAACAATTGCTAATGTTTTTTACAAACATTATCAATAAATATAATACAAAATATTTTACTTTTTATTAAAAAAAAATATGATATCACACTCTTTATGTATGTGAAAGATTGAAAGAGTGAAAGAGTAATCAGTAATCATATCATTCTGCACACAAATATAGATATAATTAAAAATTGAAAATCAATTATATTTAAGTGATAAGACATAGATAGTAAATAAATACAACTTTGATTCTAAAAACTTTATAGTAACGTTCAAAGATGTAAAACCCCCTTAATTAAACCATCTCTTTTTCTCTCTTTGTTAGAATCCAAAAACACATCTACTTCCACCCTCCCCCTCTGCTATCAAATTCTCCTCTAAACTTCTCCTATTTGATCAGTTCCCTCACCAAATTCCTTGCATTATGTGACCAGATTCTGGAAGAATAGACTCAACTGAACCCTCTGGTGCTTCAACCCTCAACTCCCTTCCTCCTCGGTAGGTTCCATTTTCGTTTTAGTTCAATTCCAGCTAGAATCCATCGTTTTGTCTCTGAATTCTGGGTTTAATTATGGGATTCTCTCTTCTCTATGTCTTGGTGATGAACTTCTAGGTTAATTTAAGATCTCTGCCTCCTTGATACCAATTTAAACCTCACCAAGATCAAATCTTAGCAAAAGAGGTAAGGGAAGCTAACCTCCACTTAATTTTCAAGTATTTAGAGCCTTTGTGTGCTTGAATGGTATGATTCTTTGCTTAATTGCCATTTGGAACTACTTGTGGTGTGAAATTGGAATGTGGCATGAATTTCGTAACTCTGCATGTGAAGAACAGTTTGGAAATCCTGATAATTTCGTCCAGGTGAGTAGCTCTCGCCTAAGCGAAAGTATCAGAGAGTTACCTCTGTTGCTGCGAGAAGTCTCGCCTAAGCGAGTTGGGGTCGCTTGAGTGAGAGATCCTCTCGTCTAAGTGAACCAGCCTGGCCTGAGCGAGAATTCGCTCAGGTTTTTGGGTTGCCCACTGTAAGGGGTCTCGCCCAGGCGAGAGTAATCCGCCTAAGCGAGATTATTCCCTATCCTAGGCGAGATTCTCTAGCTTAAGCGAATTTCACTGTAGAGTTATGTTTTCTTCTCTGTTTTAGATGCACAATAGCTTTATTTAGTGCGATAATGTGATGTTTGCTTATAGTATGCTGGATAATAATGATTTGTAGTATATGCACATAATTGTATGATGAAAGTTTAAGGAATGAGATTGTGAAGGGATGAGATGGAACTAGGATTTCATGGAAATCCTAGGAAAAGTACTTAATGTGTGTAAGCACTTAAGGACTCAGATTTGGTTGGCATCCTGACGCTCCAATAATCCATTAAGACTCATGTAGAGTGTGATGGGTTATGTCGTGAGGAGTAGCAAGAGGTCCAAGTCTATGGACCCGATCAGTCATAGACACGAAGGGGACTTACCTTGGGAGTGGTTGGGTGATAACCCCTTGAGCCTAAACTCTGTAGAGTTTGGGAACCTTCACAGGTGCAAGCTACCAAGAGATCCAATGTGCTTACATAATCCAGATATTAAGTTAGAGTCGTGTACTGGTGTGTCTTGTAGTGGTGACTTGATTAAATTCTGATAGGTGTGAAATTATTTATTTACTTATATTCATGACTTCACCTCTTAATGTATGTTTGGTTAGCTTACCCTTCTTGCCTGGCTTGTTTTTCTTATGAATGTCTTCTTTTGTGATGACCACCTACGACTTGGTGTGAGCAGAGAAGGATCCAAGTGATGGTACTCCTCCCTTGGACCAGATCTGACCCGCGACTTTTGGTGTTTATATTGTATTTTGGTTCGTGCTTTTAGAATAGAGCATTTTGGGATGTACATGTTATATCTTTCCTTAACATAGGTTCTGTGAGTAGTTGGAAGTTTAAAACAAGTTATTTGGGATGACTGTATGAAACTCATGTATGGCTTTTCTGACTATATGCTTTGCTATATCATAATATGATATTCTGTTTAGTAGCTTAAAAAAAACTATTAAATGGGATGTTACAAAAGATATACAATAAAGTCAACAAAATTGAATTAGTATTTATGAGAAAGATAGTGGACAAGTATAAAGAAAATATAAAGAAAAAATAATTAATCAATATTTAATAAATTATTTTATATAAACAAAATATATTATGTAATAAATTATTTTAACTAAAGTATTTCTTTCAAAATAATTAACACAATAATTATCATGTTCAACAAATCCATCAAGTATATATAATATCACAACATCATATTCAAGAATTTTATTACTTTTTTATTTATACAAAAACAAATAATACATTATTGTTATTATAGTTAAATATGATATTAAATAAATTTTTTTATAATATACTATATTTTCTTATACACCTTCAAGCGTTATTTCATCTGAATCCAATAATCAATGATTTTTAAATCCACACAAATTACATATATTACCTAGTGAACATAATCTAAGGTCATCATATACCATACGCGTACTCCGACAGCAAACATTTTTCCTACCGATCTCAATTTCATTTTTTTTTTGTGAATCTTCTAGTTTTTGAAGTATTTCCATCATTGATATTAAGTGGTATTTTTTTTAACTTCTCCCTTCAAGTTCTGACATGAATTTCTGTGCTCGGAGAGATTGGTCATGATGACGCTCTTGATATTTTTTAATGCCTATTCAACAAAAACAAGTAATGAAAGACTACAAGAAACAAAGTTAGTAAAGAAGGAAAATGTCACTCTCTAAGTGTATACCCTCTACTCTTTTAGAAAAGTGTACCCTCAATCACTCAATCTTTGAAATAAAGAGTTAACTTTTCTGTAATCTGGTTATTATATCTAAACATCAAATAAAAGATGAGAAACTCACTAAGCACTATACCAAACAAAGGGATACAAACTTACCAAGCACGAAACTCAAGAAATTTTAAAGACAATAAACTAAGCATAAAAGAAGTAGTTAAATCAAGAAAGTATATATGTGACAAAGCAAAGAATAGGAAAAATAGAAAAACACTTCAGAAGACAATAGTAAGAATATCAATATATTATACTTACAATTAGAAGCTATTCAACAAACTAACTAATTTCTAAATTTGATATTACTCAATCTCAGAATACAACAGAACCCGTGCAACAGCCTCAAATCCGCAACAGCCTCAAATCCTACTGCTCCGCAACTGAAAATTCATAATTAAATAATATTCTGTTTATAACAGAATCAATAGTTAGTTTCTTTTTTCTGCTATATAACTCCTTTCAGTGTTACTTTGTACATAAGCTTTCATAGTAATAAATTCAGTTCAGTTTTTTCTCTCTTCCATTTCCGTTGCATTCTGCAAACCTTCTCTTTCTCTGTCAACGTAAACCTGTTTTTGCATCTAAGTTTCTTTTGTCTTCATGAGGCTGCATGGGGTTTAAGATGGTATTAGAGCTCTTCAAATGAAGAGCTCTGCTGCGTTTTTCTTCACTCTGATTGTTATCACTTGTAACTATTTTTCTTTCACCGTTTCTTGTTTTTCATCTTTGTGTTTCTTTTCAACATGGCTAAAGAAGAAGCATCGACGACCTTAACCAGTGAAAGCTACCTCTACCTTCATCCTGTCGAAAGCCCAGCCGTGGCTTTTGTTTCTCCTGTTCTTGACTCTACAAATTACCACTCTTGGAGCAAATCAATGCTCACCGCCTTGAGTGCAAAGAACAAATCCCAGTTTGTCAATGGTTCGGCCAAGACACCAGAGAAGGAAAATTCTTTGTTCAACGCATGGCAACGATGCAATGATATGGTTGTGTCGTGGATCATTCATTCAGTGTCTTCTAACATTAGGCAAAACATCTTTTGGATGGAAAATGCAGAAGACATCTGGAATGATTTGAAGGCAAGATTCTTCCAGGGAGACATGTTGCGCATATAAGATCTTCAAACAGAGGCTGGCCAATTGAAGCAAAGCGACTTAAGCGTAAGTGAATATTTTACGAAACTCCGTGTAATCTGGGACGAGCTTGAGAACTTCAGACCAGATATGGGGTGCACATGCAAA
>Ga0214543_1004602_pt1 | contig 26016 bp, 25 predicted proteins | sample CNSS2metaG_FD_160094 | JGI IMG/M metagenome (GOLD analysis project Ga0214543, IMG submission 160094) | Root nodule microbial communities from cowpea collected in UCLA plant growth center, Los Angeles, California, USA - CNSS2 | ecosystem: Host-associated > Plants > Roots > Nodule | place: USA... | reverse complement strand
GGACATACGGTCGATTCCGGCAACGTCAGCAAAGAAGACTTTGGCCGTTTCCACACAAATATGACCAATGCAAACCGCACCGTTCAGCAGCCGAAGTTCCATTTGCCCGAAACTGAGGCGGCGCAGGACGCTGTCGCAGACATGAGGATGGGCCTGGCGGACCAGCCGGACATCAAGGCACCGAAAAAGAACGGCGGAGCCCTCATGCACGTAGTCGACCCCGCGCTGAAGGTGTGGTCTCAAGCGCTTGACTGGGCTGCAACGGCCGTGGGAGTGCTCAGCTTCATTCCAGGTATCGGACAACTGGCCGATCTCGTATCGATGACGCTTGCATGCGAGGCCCAAGCCGCAAATCTCCTGCGTACAGCCATTACCGGAGGCAATATGAAGCAGGCGCTGATAGAAGCTGGCATCGGGGTCGCGGCGCAGGCGGTCGGCCTTTTCTCGGGACCCGGGGTCAAGCTAGCGATTCGCAACGGGCTTGTGAGGAAGGCGATGGAAGAGGCCGCGACGGCTGGGATTAATCTGCCGCTTTCCGTGGCGCAGCACTATGCAGAAGGCTACCTGAACAACCTGCAGACACGCCTTGCAGGCGACCCTATGCAGACCGCCAGTCTGCCCGGCCAGATGAGCACCCCATTTCCCCAATACCTGGCCTGACAAACAAATGTGCGGTTCCTCGCCGCGCCTCGTCGAGTGATGTCGCTCGCACATAGACGGCCGCCTAGGCGGCGAATGCTCAGGAGACGAGACGTAAAGCAAAACCCGGCCACGAAGTGCCGGGTTGGCTGGGGACAATCGACTTCAATGTGTTCACCTCAATACCAGCTCTCAAATCGTTCAAAACCTCCGTCGGCGCTACAATCACTCCGATAGTGTTCGGCAGCACGTCGACGCTCAGATCGATGTCGTTGGTGATCGTGAGATTTTTTGTTGGTCGCAAACATACTGGGCCATGGACAGATGAGGCGAGGTTCTTGGCGCTCCAGCAGGCCACCGTTCCCAAGCCCACACCTAGTTGATAGCTCAAGTCCAGATGCGCTAGGAGCCGGGCGCCAGGTTAGATTTTTCCACTGCTTAGATCCTCCGCGATCGCGGAGGCGAGGCGCTGATAGGTCGGCTCACTAACCGCAGCGAGTCGTGGCTCCCAAGGCGATTTCAACAGTATACGGGCATCCAAAAGTGTCACGACACACAATAAAGATAGCATAAAATGTGTCCCATAGTGTAGATTCTGCGTAACCGTATTTAACTGTGGATCAAGTGCGTGAACATTATATATGAACAGAACGAAAATCGTCTCTCAAATAGGCCGAAGGATGTCGATTCGACCCTGCGCAAACTTGGCAAGAAGTTTTCTGACAGGCGTGATAAGCACCTAGGATACCCTTATAACCTCGACTTTGACCCTAGACCAATCTCTCAATTCGGCGAATTTCTAGTTAATAACTTGGGTGATCCATATGTCGGTTCACACTATGCGACCGAGGTCTGTGACTTAGAGCTCGAGGTGGTCGACTGGACAATGCGGGTCTGGGAGTGCGCCGATCCAGAAGAATACTGGGGAACTGTGGGCGCAAGTGGAACTGAAGGTAATCTATGGGCCATATACCTTGCGCGCGAGACTCTTGATAATCCTATTCTGATACACTCGACAGAGGCGCACTACTCGCTTCCAAAGGCAGCGAGAATCCTCCAGATCGAGGCTTTAACATGCAGGGCCGATCGTTCCGGCGCTATCTCTCTGGACGATCTCTCGGAGGTTATCCACGCAAATCGCCATCGCAGCATCATTCTCGCATTGACCTGTGGAACGACAATGAAAGGGGCTCACGACGACATCGCGTCCTGCATCGGCGTTCTGGACCAAGTCGGGATAGATCCGAGACGACGCTTTGTCCACGTCGATGGCGCTCTGAATGCGATGGTCCTTCCCTTTGTCGATGGCTTGCCGAGCGGCATCCGCCCCTCTTTCCGGCATGGCGTCGATAGCATTTCAACCTCAGGTCACAAGATGATCGGCACGCCGATGCCCTGCGGTATCCTCGTAGTGCGCCGTGACCACGTCCGTCGAGTGGCTTCCGTCGTCAGCTACTTGCGCTCAGATGATACGACCCTGATGGGATCGCGAAACGGCCACGCCGTTCTCGCGATCTGGAACCGGCTGATGCGCCTTGACATCGCCGGTTTCCGCAACAGTGCCCGAGCCTGCATCGAACGCGCGGAAGGCTTCGCAGGAGCACTTCGCTCCGCGGGCGTCCCGGTTTTGCTCAATCCATGGTCCTTGACGGTTGTGTTTCCGAAACCATCCGAGAGGCTTGTCAACGAATACCAACTCGCATGCCATGGCAGCTCCGCCCACGCGATCGTTATGCCAAACGTCAAAGCTGATCTCATCGAGCGCTTCGTCAACGCCTATACCGCAGAGTGGCGCTGCAATCCTCAGCAAAAGGTGATTTCATGAACGCTCATGCTCAGCCTCTCTATAATGGCATCGAAGCGCCCGGCCGGTACACTCACCACCGCTTCGATCGGTCCATTACTAACGACATCAAGGCGCTTTCAACTGACAATTGGCATGGCCCGCTTTATATCCTGAAGGACTATGCGGTGGTCGCTGCCTTCGCGTTGCTGGTGCTTAGGGTAAGCTGGTGGTTTTATCCCCTCGCGGTGATAATGATCGGCGCCCATCAGCGAGGCATCTCCACTATTTTGCACGATTCTGCGCACGGTGTGCTGACAAAGAATCGTCTGCTGAACTTCCTGCTCGGCACATTGCCAACTGCTTGGCCCATCTTTCAACGCCATTTTGCCTACAAGGAATCGCACGTCTATAGCCATCACCCCTTCCTCGGGCGAGCCGACGCAGATCCTGACCTGGAATTCTTCATCACGGAAGGTGTTTTCACACCACAAACGGATCGCTCCTTCGTTTGGAAGATCATCATCCTGCCCCTGCTTGGATCGAAAACCTACGCCTATCTGAAGTATCTGGTCCGCAACAGATACCAAATGATCCTCGATTCCCTCTCAAGCAAGGAGAGTTCAGCGCGGGTGAAGCGTGGGGGAAAGTGGCGTTGGGAATTCGATTGCTGGGGCTTCTACACATTCTGGACTTGTATCGTCATGCTTGCGCTAGGCTATGGCTACTTCCCGGAATTCGTTCTCCTCTGGATCGTTCCCTACCTCACCTCATTTCACATCATTGGTTGGTTTATCGAGATGTCTGAGCATTGCAGCTCCATCGACAACCAGAACGTGAACCTGCATATGGCCCGGAACCGCCAAAGCCGCCATATCGAGAAGTGGCTGACCGCGATCAACAACGACAATTATCATCTCGATCATCATCTGGATCCGACCACCCCATTCTGGCGTCTACCCGAAGCACATGCCATCCGCATGAGGGACTCCGCCTATGCGACGCACTGTTCCGAAACGGGCGGGATATTCCAGTCTGGCCCAAATGGCGAACCGTCGATTCTGAAACTGATCCGCGACCAGAATCGGAAGCGCTTCGCCAAACAACGCTGGATCGCCGGCGTGAACGCTACCTATAGAGAAGAACGTACCCCCGGAGCGACCCAATGTTGACCAAATCCCAGAAAAACGGACCTGCAACACAACTGGATCCAACGCCGGCCCTGCATGTGGAGACGGCAGTTCTGCATGGCAGCTATCGTTGCGATCCGGCGACCCTTGCAACGACTGTCCCTATCTATCTCTCGAACGCCTATGCTTTCGAATCCATTGAGCACGCATCGGACGTCTTCGATCTACGCCGCGAGGGGCGCACCTATTCGCGGTTGATGAACCCGACGACGGATATATTCGAGCAACGCGTTGCGGCTCTGGAGGGTGGCATCGCCGCCTTGGCAACTTCGTCGGGGCAAGCTGCGATTATGCTTGCAATCCTGAACATTGCTGCTGCCGGGGATAACATCGTGAGTTCCGCTCACCTATATGGTGGGACAATCAATCTGCTCGCCAGCACGTTTCAACGGCTCGGGATCGAAACGCGCTTCGTCGATCCGAGCGATCCCGAACGCTTCAGCGAAGCCTCGGACCACCGCACGCGCTGTTGGTTTGCCGAAGCGTTGCCCAATCCGAAGCTCAGCCCCTTCCCAATCGTCGAGGTTGGGGCGATCGCGCATGAACTCGGGATCCCGCTCATCATCGACAACACAATGACCCCTCTCATCACACGCCCCCTTGAACTTGGCGCCCATGTGACCTTGCACTCTACTTCGAAATATATCTGCGGCCACGGCACCACGATTGGTGGCATTATCGTCGATGGCGGTACCTTCGATTGGGCCGCTTATCCCGAACGCTTTCCGTTGATGACGTGTCCTGACATTTCCCATGGCAACATCCGCTGGCTCGATGCGGCGCGTGATCTGCCCGGCCTCTATGGATCCAGCCCGTACTTGCTCAAGATGCGCAACACACTCATGCGTGACTTTGGACCCTGCCCATCACCATTCGCATCATTTCTCTGCATTCAAGGCCTGGAAACGCTAACTTTGCGAATGCCACGACATTGCTCCAATGCTCGCCAACTCGCCGAGTATCTCAAGGCGCATACCAGCGTTCTCGACGTCACCTATCCGACTTTTGGCGGGACTGTCGAACGGCATCGTGCCGAGCAGAACATGGGCGACCATGGGGGCCCCATGATCGTCTTCGAGATCGCTGGAGGCATCGATGCCGGTCGCCGTTTTATCGAGCGCCTGCAGCTCATCTACCACGTTTCAAATATTGGCGACGCGAGGACGCTCGCCACACATCCAGCCTCGACGACGCATGCTTCGGTGCCACGCGAGGCGCGTCTGGCTGCCGGCGTTCGCGACGGAACAATTCGCATCTCCGTTGGACTTGAGCATATTGAGGATATCATCGCCGACATCGGGCAAGCCCTTGACCGAGCCTAAAATAGTGACAGCGGTGGGAGAATGTGGCCCGGCGATCGTTGGTGTCGTTACCGACCGCCGAACGGTGGAGGGCGTTGACTATGAGACCGTGCGCGTGCGTTATCTCGAAGCCCTACGCTTTACGGCGGGCGTCTTGCCAATCGTCATCCCAGGGGGCCTTACGGATCAGGATTTGCGGACCTGCTTGTCGGCCCTCAATGGCGTGCTGCTGACCGGAGCGGAGTCAAATGTATCACCTTCACTTTATGGGGGGCCAGAGGCTTGTTTAAAGACGCTCGATCTCGACCGGGACAGGACAAGCTTTGCTGCGATCAAGATTGCGTTATCATCGGGCATTCCCCTGTTCGGAATCTGCCGTGGGTTGCAAGAACTCAATGTCGCACTGGGCGGCACCCTCTCCAGCAACATCTCGGAAGGTGAACGTCGAATCTCTCATTCGGAAGACCTCTCTCTCCCGCGTGACCTTCAATATGCCCCCTCGCATGCAATTCTAGCTGAAGGCCACGGCCATATCGCCCAGTGCATCCGCCGGTCGCATAAGGATCCAGTCCTGGTCAACACCCTGCATCGGCAGGGAATCGCGCGATTGGCCGATGGCCTTGCTGTTGATGCGCGATGCGTGGACGGCGTCATCGAAGCCGTATCTGTAAAGGACGCGCCAACGTTTGCCGCCGCTGTGCAATGGCATCCTGAATGGTTTCACGCTGAGGATCCGCTCAGCGTCGAAATCTTCCGTGCATTCGGCGAGGCCTGCTGCTCGCACATGATAGCAACAAAGTTACAGCCATGAAGAATAAATATCTTTCGCCAATCCTTGGAGCCGTTTTTGCCCTTTTAGCAGCTCTGTCGAATGGGACCGTGGGGGTGCTTTCTCGGTCCGCCTTCAATGAAGGCCTCGACCACACCGCGGTCGCATTCTGGCGTTGCGGCATCGCGCTTTCGCTGCTGTCAATCGTCATCCTTTTGAGGCCTGCGGGCTTGGCCAGAGTAGGCTCCGAATTCACGGGGTCGTGGAAGATCGCCGTTTGCTCCGCGCTTGGCATCTTCACGCTTTATCATTTCGAAACCCGAGCTTTCGCTTATGCGCCGATCCCATTGGTTGCCATCCTTGTGTTCGCTGGCGGCCTTGGTGCAATCGCGCTCGACATCCTCATCCTGAAGGAAAGGGTAACGACGCGCAAGGCGTTCGCTATGACCATGGTCTTTCTTGGAGGCAGCTTCCTGATTGCTGGTGACGGCCTGGTGATTGGAAGCATTGCCGGCGTCATCCTCGCCCTTATCGCGGGGCTAGGTTACGCCAGCTTTATCTTCGCATGGAAGTTCTTTAAGCTCCGCTCATCCCTAGAGAATTTTTGGTGGTTCCTGGCTTATGGCTTTGTAATGCTCGCTGTTCCTTATGCTTGGAGTGGCGCACAAGTCCCGTCAGTAAACGCGCTACCAAGTTTGCTATCGCTGGGGGTTATCCCATCATTTTGTGGATTCTACTGCACAATTCTCGCTCTTCAGCGTATCGAGGCTTACAAGACGCAGGTCATCGAATCGAGCGAGCCATTCTTTTCCGCGCTCTTCGCAGCCGTATTCTTCGGCGAATGGCTGACAAGTTCAGGAATGTCTGCTGCACTGGCTATCATCGTCGGTGCGTTGATCACATCCATGCCTGAGCGCCGTGCCGTCTCCATGCAAGTACATCCAATTGGCGAAGGGGAGTAGGTCACCATGCTTATTGGCCCGGTGCGGATGTCGCTGCGAAAACGGCCAACTGAAAGAACAAACAGGAATATTCTGGTCGTGAGTTGAATGGGGGGTTAGATCTGCCGTGCAGATATGGACAGAACAAGCGGCATAATGACATAACAATGTCTTTATGTCATTGACCAATCTCTCTCGTGCTGCCATTGTTGCGGTATCGTGGTTCTGCGGATCGTCTGGTCCGGAGCTAAGAGGGAATCCGGTGACGGTGCGTGTTGCACCCATGCCGGGACTGCCCCCGCAACTGTAGGCGGAGAACTGTCATCCAGCATGTCACTGAGGAAGACGCCTCGGGAAGACGGATGGCGGTGATGACCCGCAAGTCAGGAGACCTGCCGCGATAGATAACGTCCACGGGCGGGGTGTCCCGGTGTGCCGCTTTTGCGAACGGCGCGCTTTTGACCGTCTCGCCGATGCGTCGTGCCCATGCCTTGCCCATAACCTTCGGGGTACAAGCAAATGAGCATCAAGACGGCAAACCTCGGCTTTCCCAGGATCGGCAGGAAACGCGAACTGAAATTCGCGCTCGAAACCTATTGGGCAGGCAAGAGCGATGAAACGGCGCTCCTGGCGGCAGCGTGCGAGCTGCGCCAACGGCACTGGAAACTGCAGCAGGAACACGGGATCGACGTGATCCCTTCGAACGACTTTTCGCTTTACGATCATGTTCTCGACCACGCGGTGATGGTCGGCGCCATTCCGGAAGGCTACGGCTGGACGGATGGACCGGTTGCGCCCGACACCTACTTCGCGCTCGCGCGAGGCGAGAGGGGCGGCAAGCAGGCCGATTGCGGCTGCATAAACCCGCACGACGCTGGCCGTCCGGCACTTGAGATGACGAAATGGTTCGACACGAACTACCACTACTTGGTCCCGGAATTTCAGGCGGGGCAGTGCTTCTCGCTCACCCGCAACAGACCACTCGACGCGTTCCTCGAAGCCAAGGAGATCGGCATTCACACGCGGCCCGTGGCCCTCGGTCCGGTGACCTTCCTCAAGCTCGGCAAGGCGCGCGACGGTTCGGACCCGCTCGACCTCCTCGACCGGCTGCTCCCGATCTACCGCCAGATCCTGGCGGAGCTTCATGAGGCCGGTGCGGACTGGGTGCAGATCGACGAGCCGTGCCTGGCTCTCGACCTGACCGACAAGGAGCGGGATTGTCTGACGCGGGCGTTCTCGGCTGTCGCCCTAGCTGTTCCGGACCTTTCAATCATGGTGGCAAGTTACTATGGCGCCTACGCCGACAATCTTGCGGCTGCCCTCGCACTGCCAGTGGATGGTTTGCATATCGACGGCATCAGGATCCCTGAAGAACTGAAGAGGATCGTGGCGGATGCGCCACCGCATCTCACCCTCTCGCTCGGCGTGCTCGACGGCCGCAACATCTGGCGTGCCGACCTGGATGCCGTTCTTCGCGACCTGGCCCCCCTGGTCGAGCAGCGGGCAGCGGACAGGCTGCAACTCGCACCCTCCTGCAGCCTGCTGCATCTGCCCTACGACCTTGCCGACGAGACGGCGCTCGATCTCGAACTCAGGGCGTCGCTCAGCTTCGCGACCGAGAAACTCGAGGAACTGGCAGTGCTGAAACAGGCGCTCTCCGGCAACCGGGACGCGGTCGAAACGCGGATCGGGGCGTCGGTTCGGGCCGTGGCCGCTCGCCGGGCATCCCGCGAGGCGCATGATCCACTGGTCGAGGGGCGGTTGAAGTCTTTGACGCCGGAGATGGCAAAGCGGGTAAGCCCATTCGCAGCGCGGAAAGATGTTCAGGCCCGCCATCTGTCCCTGCCGCCCTTGCCGACGACCACGATCGGATCCTTCCCGCAGACCGCCGAGGTCAGGGCTGCCCGTGCAGCGCATCAGCGTGGTGAACTCTCGTATATCGACTACCGTGCCTTCCTCGCGCGGGAAACGGAGGCGGCGATCCGTTGGCAGGAGGACATCGGCATCGATGTGCTGGTGCATGGCGAGTTCGAGCGCAATGACATGGTTCAGTATTTCGCCGAGCAGATGGACGGCTATGCCTGCACCAGGAACGGGTGGGTTCAGAGCTACGGCTCCCGCTGCGTGCGCCCGCCGATCATTTTCGGTGACGTGTCGCGACCACGCCCGATGACCGTGGACTGGGCCCAGTTTGCGCAATCCAAGACCTCGAAGCCCGTCAAAGGCATCCTGACAGGGCCGGTGACCATGCTGCAATGGTCCTTCGTCCGTGATGACATCCCGCGCGCCGACGTGTGCCGCCAGATCGCACTTGCCATCCGCGACGAGGTGTCCGACCTCGAGGCGGCGGGGATCGCGATCATCCAGATCGACGAGCCGGCACTCCGGGAAGGTCTGCCGCTGCGCCGTGCCACCTGGCAGCACTACCTGGACTGGGCGACCGAGAGCTTCCGCCTCTCGGCCTCCGGCGTTGCCGACCAGACCCAGATCCACACCCATATGTGCTATTCCGAGTTCAACGACATCATGCCGGCGATCGTCGCGCTCGATGCCGATGTCATCTCCATCGAGACCTCCCGGTCGAAGATGGAACTGCTCGATGCCTTCTATGACACCCGCTATCCCAACGAGATCGGTCCCGGCGTCTACGACATCCACTCGCCGCGGGTGCCGGGAACCGAGGAGATGGTGGAACTCCTCCAGGCAGCGGCCAAACGCATCGATGCCGCACAGCTCTGGGTCAATCCGGATTGCGGCCTGAAAACCAGAGGATGGGCGGCGGTCAAGCCGGCGCTCGCCAACATGGTGACCGCGGCCGGACTTCTCCGGAAGCGGCTCTCCGAAACCGACGGGTGGAGGATCAGCGCATGGAACGGGAATTCATGAGCGAAGGGGAGCCGGCCGGAGGGCCGGCTCCCACAACGCTGATCGACATCGTTTTTCCGGGCGCCACCAATCATATGGCACGCTCTTCGGCGGCGCGGGCCTCTCCGCCATGGACCGGGTTGCCTTTGTCGCTGCGACGAGACAGGGGCGTGTTCCCTTCGTCACCGCATCCTGCGAGCGGGTCGAATTCACGAAGCCGGCCCATGTCGGCGAGATCCTATCCTTTGTGGCGACCCCGATCTGGGGCTGGCCGGTGCTCGCTGACGGTAGAGGTCGAGATGCTCGCCGAGGCGATCAGCACGGGCGAGCGGCATCTCTGCACCCGTGGTGTCTTCCACATGGTCGCGTCGCTCGATCCGTCCCTGCGTGAGACCTGGTCGTTGCCGCCGCTGGCGACCACGCATGACGTCCATTCGCCCGGAGACGTCCACATGGCGGATGTCATCTTCGCCGACCAGGCCAACATTTCCGGCGCGATGTTCGGTGGCGATGCGGCCCTTGTCGCGGCGTCGAGATTGTGCCGTAGACCGGCCGTGCTCGCCTCGTCGGAGCGTCTCGACTTTCATCACCCGATCCGGGTGGGATCGGTCTTCGAGGCGGTGGCCCGAGTTGTTTCCACTGGCAGAACCTCGATGACAGTCGAGGTGGAGCTTTGGGCGGAAACGCTCCTGAGCGGTGAGCGCTGCCAGACGGCGAAGGGCCTCTTCGTCATGGTGGCCGTCGATGAAAACCAGAAGCCCGTTCCGGTTATCCCCGGGGAATTCGGCACAGGTGCATCATAGCCGTTGACGCGGATTTAACCTCGTCTACTATATCTAGTGTTCGAGGTTCCCTTCGATTCGTTTTCGGATTAGGGGCTAAGACGGGAATTCGGTAGCGGACATGAGGTCCGTGGAGCCGAGGCTGCCCCCGCAACTGTGAACGGCGAGCGCCTGCTCCATCATGCCACTGGGATTAACCGGGAAGGCGGAGAAGGCGCGATGACCCGTGAGCCAGGAGACCTGGCGCGGGCGAAAAGGTGGTCGTCGCCCGAAACTAACGTCCGATCAGCGCTCCGAAATCATCGGCATGCTGAATGACGGCCGCCCGGTGGCTGAAATCGCTCGCCTCTTTCGCGTTCATAGGGCACCGTCGGACGCATCGGCGCTGAGGCCAAAGTAGCGGTTCGCTGATTGTTCTTTCATTTGGCCATTTTTTCGCAGCGACGTACGCATCGGGCCTTCTTGTCTTTTCCGAGGATCAATATGCCCGAGAGCGCGGGCGAGCTATGGCGTGGAAAAACGGTGCTCTGGTTCCATGCACTAGGACGGCGAAAACGAATATCGCTGGCCTTCGCGCCGCGGGATCCGAGCGCCGAAGCCGATTGCGGTCCCGGTTCTTGAGACAGCTTGGAACCGCTGGAGCGCGGAGGGACGGCAAAGGGGATGCATTGCCTTCAGCAAAGGTCGGTTTGGACTGACAACTCCTCCTCTTCCGTTCTCAGGAGGGTTTAATGATACACAGGTCAATAGGTCCATCGAAAATCGCGACAAACGATGGATCTTAGCGATAGACTGTCCTCATTGAATACGCTACTTCAACATTCCGTGCTTCCGGAGACGGTATTCGAGTTTCGCCCGAGAAAGCCCGAGAGCCCGAGCAGCAGCCGACACATTGCCTTCGGCCTGTTTCAGTGCGCTGCGATAGAGATCCGCTTCGGCTATGACGAGCTCCTGCGCCGACCGTAGCATGTGGGTCTGTAGCGGCGTCGAGGCACCCCTCGCACTGGACAGAGCGGCAAGACGCCCCTCCGGTGTCAGCGACGGCTGGAATGACTGGGGGACTTCACCGGCGGTGAACAGGTGCTGAATATCGACCGACCCACCCGGATCGGCAAAAATGACCCCGCGCTCGATCAGGTTCTGGAGCTCGCGGATGTTGCCCGGAAAATGGTAGGCAAGGAGGGCATCCATCGCCCGCCGGCTCAGCCCGACGACATCGCGCCGATGCCGCTCGCGAAACAGCCTGAGAAAATGGTCGACGAGGAGCGGAATATCGTCGCGCCGCTCGCGAAGCGGCGGAATGGAGATTGGAAAGACGCAGAGGCGGAAATAGAGGTCCTCGCGGAACCGCCCCGCCCGCACCTCCTCCGCGAGATCGACATTCGATGCCGCAATCACCCGAACATCGGCAGGCACTGTCTTGATGCCTCCGACGCGCTCGATCACCCGCTCCTGGAGGGCGCGCAGGAGCTTTCCCTGCGCCGCATAGGCGAGCGAGGCGATTTCATCGAGGAAGAGCGTGCCGCCATTCGCACGCTCGAAGTAGCCCGGGCGGGAAGCGACCGCACCAGTAAAGGCACCCTTCTCGACCCCGAAGAGTTCGGACTCCACCAGCGTATCGGGAATGGCCGCGCAATTCAGCGCGACGAAGGGACCATCAGAGCGCCTGCTCAGCCGATGCAACTGCTGCGAAAACGACTCTTTACCGACGCCGGATTCGCCGACGAGAAGCACCGTCGCCTCCGTATCGGCCACCTTCTCCACCATCAGCCTCGCACGTAGGAAACTCGCCGACACCCCCACAACGGCATCACCGCCGACGACCGGTTCGCCGGTTGGCACAGCGGATGACTTTGCCGCACTCGGCGCGGCAGTATCATGGCTTCGGCGCCGCTGGCTCGGCCAATCCAGCCCGAGAAAGGCGCGCTCCGGCGCGTCCTCGCCCCATTCCTCCGCGTTCTGGCCGACGACGTAACACCGGGATGCGCCCATGCCGCTGCATTCAATCTCGCGGAAGATCACCGGTCGGCCGAAGAGCGTGCTGGTGTAACCGCTCGGATAGCCCGTCTGCATCCAGCAGACCGGTTCGCTCGCCAGCCCGTGAAGAGCAATGTGCTCTCCGGCTTCGGACGAGTCGTGCCAATAGAACTCCCCAAAGTAAGTCCCCTTTTCCCTGTCGAATTCGAAATGCTTCGTCACCACCTTAACGAAGCCTTCGAGTGTGTGGACGCGGGGCCCGGCCGCCAGTGCATGCGTCAGGTCTTCGCCTGGAAAGCGCTTCTGGATCAGCTCGGCATCGCGCACCCCCTGCATGTAGCCCACCCGCATGAAGATGCCCTTGGCGACCTCCATGCCGAAGGCATCGATGATCTCCTGCCGCAAGCGGCCGAGAACCTGGCTCTGCATCAGCACCATGCGCTGGGCGTTGAGCCAAATTCGCCCGTCGCCCAATGCGAAATGCAGGGCCTCCGTCAGTTCCGACAGGGTCGGCGATGCGCCCGTGTCGAGTTCGCTGAACGCGCCCCTGGATAGCATTTTGCCGGTCGTTGTCGACACGTCGGCCAGGGACACGAGATGAGGCAATCCATTGTTAGGCATGAGCGATCTTCAGTTTTTGATGAACTCATCTGCACAATTTCATCATTTAAAGAAAATCGCAATCACCCGATTGGGTCGCTTGCGGGCGCGGTTCAAGTCGAAAAAGGACAATGATTTCAATGCACCATTCGGCTCTGACTGCAAAGGGCAGCAATGCGGCGAGAACTGGCACGGCAATTGCGATCTAGTTTCCGAGTCACTTGAGGAGGACTACGCATCAGGGATACGTGTTGTGGGCGGCCTCGCTATGGCGAAGCCATGCCTGCGACCTCCCGAACCAGAGAGATGGAGGCCCGAAACGTGAACATGCATGCAGAAAGATTTCTAGACACCGCGCGTTGGGGCGGCTTGGCCTATATATCCGATTGGCAGGAGACCTTGGCCGGGACCATCAACGTGACCGACCCCGCCAATGGAAACGTCCTCGCCTCCGTCGGCTTGTGCGGCGCTGCTGATGTCTCCCGCGCCGCCAAGCAGGCCCGCGCCGCCCAAAAGGACTGGGCCAGGACGCCGCCGTCGCGACGCGCCGCGATCCTGAACCGCGCCGCCGATCTACTGGAGCAGCACGGCGCCGAACTGGCGAGCTGGATCACGCAGGAATCCGGGTCGATTCATTCGAAGGCCATGATCGAGATCGAGCATGGCGCTCTCTTCATCCGCCACGCCGCCTCACTCGCCTTGCAGCCGACAGGCATGTTCCTGCCGGGCATGGACGACCGCACCAACTATGCGCGGCGCGTGCCGCATGGCGTAGTCGGCGTCATTTCACCGTTCAACTTCCCCCTGGTTCTCTCACTCCGCTCGATCGCGGCGGCGATTGCGCTCGGCAACACGGTCGTGCACAAGCCTGATCCGCGCACCCCGATCTCCGGCGGCATCATCATCGCTCGGATCTTCGAGGAAGCTGGACTGCCGAAAGGCGTGCTGCATGTCCTGCCGGGCGGCGCGGATCCGGGGGAAGCGCTCTGCAGTGATCCCAACATCGCCATGGTCTCCTTCACCGGATCGGCCCGCGGCGGCGCCAAGGTCGGCGAGGTCTGCGGCCGTCACTTGAAGCGCGTGCAACTGGAACTCGGCGGCAAGAACGCACTCATCATCCTTGATGATGCCGATCTCGACATTGCCGCATCGAATGCCGCTTGGGGCGCTTTCCTGCATCAAGGCCAGATCTGCATGGCGACGGGCCTGATCCTGGTCGATGAGAAGATCGAGCAGGGCATCACCGAGCGTCTCGTCGCCAAGGCACAACACCTGCCGGCCGGCGACCCCTCCACGAACCGGGTGGCTCTCGGCCCGATCATCTCGGATACCCAGGTCGAGACAATCCAGAAGATCGTCGATGACGCCGTCGCCAAGGGCGCCCGTCTGCTGGCCGGAGGCACGCATGAGGGCCACTTCTATGCCGCGACGGTTTTGTCCGGCGTCAAGCCGGGCATGCTGGCCTTCGAGGAAGAGATTTTCGGACCGGTCGCCTGCATCGTGTCGTTCGACACCGACGAGCAGGCCGTCGAGCTTGCCAACCGATCCGAATACGGCCTCGCGGCGGGTGTGATCTCGGCCAATCTTGGCCGCGCCGTGACGCTTGGTGACCAACTGAATGTCGGGCAATTGCACATCAACGATCAGACGGTGAATGGCGGACCCTACGCCCCCTTCGGCGGACGCGGCAAGTCTGGCAACGGTACCCGCGTCGGCGGTCCGGCCGACATCGAGGAATTCACCCAATGGCAATGGGTCTCGATGAAGAGCGCCGCAACCCCCTACCCCTTCTGATCCAACCGTCAGCTAACCCAACCATCTGGTGTCACCGTGCGCCATTAGGCGGACGGACCGCACAACCAAAGGAAATTCGATCATGAATCTTGCAGGAAAGACCATCGTCATCACGGGCGTTTCGTCCGGCATCGGCGGCGAAGTGGCCCGCCTCGCTCGCTTTCGGGGCGCGACCGTCATCGGCGTCGACCGCAACGACGCCATGCTTACGCTCGACGGATTCATCAAGCTCGACCTCGGCTATCCGGCAGCGATCGATGCGGCACTCGCGCAGTTCCCCTCCCGCATCGACGCGCTGGTAAATGCGGCCGGCGTACCCGGCACGGCGGACAAGGATGTGGTGGCCCGCGTTAACTATCTCGGGCTCCGCCATCTGACAGAAGCTCTGATCGATCGCATGCCCAAGGGTGCCGCGATCGTCAATTTTGCCTCGATCCTTGGCGCCGAATGGCCCATGCGAGCCGACTTGCACAACACGCTTGCCGCAAAAACGAGCTTCGTCGAAGGGCAGGCATGGCTCGCCGCCAACCCGGTGCCTCAGGAAACCTGCTACCAATATTTCAAGGAGGCCCTGATCGTCTGGACAATGAAACGCAGCCGCTCGCTATTCATAGAGCGGGACATCCGCATGAACTCGGTGGCTCCGGGCCCGGTTTTCACGCCGATCCTCGGCGATTTCGTCACCATGCTTGGCGAGGAGCGTGTTCAGGCCGACACCCACAAGATGAAGCGCCCGGCGCTCGCCGATGAAATCGCCGGTCCGGTGCTGTTTCTCTGCTCCGATGATGCCCGCTGGCTTGCCGGTATCAACCTGCCCATCGACGGCGGTCTTGCCGCAGTCTATGCGTAGTAAAAAGTCTTAGCGGCCTGGGATGAAATCGACGATGTCGGTTAAATAGATGTAGCGAAATGCATCCATGATGCAGATGCCTTCGATCCGAAGAATCTATTAGCTCAATCAGTTTCTCTCAAGGCAAAAATCATGGGCTGGCCGACCGGTCTATTTCAGCTCGTCAACAGGCTCTCACCCCCGCTATTGCAGGTGTTTGGCTTACATGCTCGTCCGATTAGCCGTCGCAAAGAGCGGGTACGAATACTGTGACCAGTTGCGCGATACTGCTGTCCTCCCGGTCATAGCCCGCGGTGACGTGCTCAATTGGCTGTCTTCCCTTAATAGGAGATGAAATGCGAACGTTGCTCGTGGATGCGGATCTTACACGCTCGGTCCGAGGCGCGCTCGGTGAAGGCGGTTTTGCCGTTGATGTAGTTGGTACTCTGGAACAGGCGTCGAGTGCATTTTTTTCGGCGAGCTATGAAATTCTCCTGCTGGAGTTGGCTCTGCCAGATGGCAATGGATTGGATTGGCTGAGGCAGCTAAGAAACGACGGGTATTCAGTTCCTGCCGTCATGATGAGTAGCCGCGACGATCTCGAGAAGCGAATTTCGATATTCAATGGTGGCGCGGACGACTTTCTGCGTAAGCCCGTCTCTACGGATGAGCTCATCGCCAGAATGCGAGCCGTTCTGCGCCGATCGACACAGATGACTTGCCCCATCATTGTATTTGGCAATCTGCATTTTGATCCGATCGGCCGGCAGGTGTCGGTCGCCGGTCATCCGTTAGTGATCGCGCGTCGCGAACTATGTATTCTAGAGCATCTGCTTAATCGCGCGGGTCGCATAGTGCCGCGTACACGGTTGGAAGATCAAATCTATTCGTTCAACGACGAAGTTTCTACCAACGCGCTTGAAGCCGGAATTTACCGCTTACGCGGATATCTCAGTAGGTCAGGTGCGACGCTACGTATCAGGACCGTGCGCGGCATTGGCTACACTCTTGAATTGACTGACGCGTCACATAGTCGAATTTGAAGGAAGGACTGCCTTGAAAGCCATTCCAACTGGTCATGGTAGCGCCGATCGGTGGCCGACTCTCATCGCGGGTCGGAGGCCAACTGTTCCTTACTGGAGCAGTCTTCTCTGCGCGCTCGTTCTGTTGTCTCCAATGTCCGCCGTTGCCGAATACAACGGGGATAAAGCGGTGCCTCGTGCCGCTCCCAACAGCATCAACGCAACGCTGAATCTTGACTCTTCGCTTGGCAAGACAGTTCATTTGCCCGCGCCGGCCGCAACCATCTTTGTGGCCGACCCAACAATTGCTGATTATCAGGCACCCTCCAATAAGACAATCTTCGTCTTTGGCAAGAAGTTCGGGCGGACCAGCCTATTCGCCTTGGACGAAAACGGTGAGGCTCTCGCCGAGTTGCGTGTTATAGTAACGCAGCCGATCGCTGATCTGCGTGCCATGTTGAGAGACCAAGTCGGCGACTACCCGATCCACGTCAGCTATACGCCGCGCGGCGCAATCCTCAGCGGCACAGCGCCCAATGCTGAGGTCGTTGACACTGCGAAAGGAGTTACTGAGCAATTTCTCGGTGACGGTGCGCCGGTCGTCAACAACATCAAGGTCGCCGGCTCTTTGCAGGTTAATCTCAGTGTGCGCGTAGCGGAAGTCTCCCGTAGCGCCATGAAGGCACTCGGCATTAACTTGTCCGCCGTCGGTCAAATCGGCACTTTCAAAGTGGGCCTGTTAAACAGAGATGCCGGACTTGGTTCGGCAACTGGTGGCGGCGGCACAGCAGAAATCGGAGTCGACAACGGTGCTGTCAACGTCAGCGCGGTCCTCGACGTGCTTGCCAAGGAGCACATAGCTTCCGTCTTGGCCGAGCCGAACCTCACCGCTATGTCCGGTGAAACTGCCAGCTTCCTCGCCGGCGGCGAATTTCCCATTCCTGTCCTGCAGGAAAATGGGCAAACCTCGGTTGAATTCCGTCGGTTCGGCGTCGGCCTTGAATTCGTGCCAACTGTTCTCGACGACAACCTAATCAACATTCACGTAAAGCCGGAAGTCAGTGAACTATCGTCACAGGGTGCCGTTCAAAGCAACGGGATCTCCGTGCCGGCAGTTTCCACGCGCCGTGCCGATACAGTCGTCGAACTCGCCAGCGGGCAGAGCTTTGCGATTGGTGGTCTCATCAGGCGTAACGTCAACAATGATATCAGTGCTTTTCCCTGGCTCGGCCGAATACCGATTCTTGGCGCCCTGTTCCGTTCGTCCTCGTTTCAAAAAGAAGAGTCGGAATTGGTTATTCTGGTTACTCCTTACATCGTCAGGCCAGGCTCCAGCCCCAACCGGATGAGTGTACCCACGGACCGGATGGCGCCTTTGGACCGGGCGACCACTCCGCCGCGGGGCCACGCTACTGCCAGCACCGACTCACCAGGTGGCACGGGCGACCTCGGTTTCATCATCGAATAGGGTCACCGAATGACGTTGCGGATCATAGCTCTCCTGATCGCTCTGGCAGCAAGCGTAGCAGGCTGCACAAGCACTGCACCGATCTATGTAGAGCCATCGACACAGATTTCTGTCCGACAGGATGCCACCGTCCTGACGTTGGAGAGCCTTCACGCTTCCGAACAGCAGCGTTTGCTTGCCTTCCTGTGGAAGGCCAGTCGCGGCCGGAGCGATGCCCTTCACCTCCTTATCCGCGGGTCGTCCCGGCTCAGCGCAGAGGCGGCCCATCAGGCTAAGCAGCTGGGCATCGACGCTGCCAACATCCATTTGTTCGACCAACACGACCGCGGCCCGGTGCGAATAGAGGCCGTTGTCTATCATGCTCGCGCTCCTATCTGTCGGTCGCTTTCTAGCCCGTTACTCAACGACGAATCCTTCGACCAGCCGATTGGCTGTTCGACGAGCCACAATCTGGCAGTAATGATCAACGATCCGCGCGATTTGCTCGACAATAGAGCTGTCAAGCTCAGCGGTGGTGATCGTGCGGCCATACCAGTTGCCACGTACAGGACATTCTCGGCGGGTAAAGGTGGCTTATGATGCCAGGACCGCGACGTTACACGATCATCGCTTCATCGAGGTGTGTGTCCCTCACCTCACTACGACGCTCCTGAGCGGCGCGGCTCTCCCGACTTTGTTTGATGAAACGATGAAACAGCGGTGTGGGCGAGATCGGATGGGATCACTTGCCGGCGTGTCAATCGGCACGGAAATGTTGAGCGGCTATCGGCGCCCGTCCACAAGCGGTCAGAATAAGAACTGTTCCCCCAGACACGCCAAGACCGAACGGAGCGTGAACTTTCATCCCGGACGCGACATGAACAACGCCCCCAAACGCCTCCACGTCAGCTTTTTGTCAGCCAAGCTGATTAACAGCAGCAGTAGGGGTTGGGCGCAAATCAATGGTACGCATCGGAACCTAATGTGGAATGATGTCTGGCAACAATGGCTTATCCAACATCGGATCAACAGTTGGTTCCAGCGACTAGTGGATGGAGTCTAACACATGGTGCGCGCGTTTGACGGCAGCGATTTTGTCGGGATCGGCGGTCCAAGTGAAGGGGCTTGGGAATGTTGGTTGTGCTCTGCCAGGAAGCGGTTGATGGGGCGTGGAGGTCAAGGAGCGAGTGAAAACGCCGCGCCTGAGGCGACGCTTCGACGGTTTAGAGAAGAAGCCCGCGACGGTGTTGAGCCGCGAACGCGAGGTCGGCGTGAACTGAAAGGTGAAGCGCTGATGGCTGTCGAGCCAGGCGCGCACGTTGAGATGCTCGTGGGCGGCATAGTTGTCGAGGATGACGTGGACTGCCTTGTCGGCCGACAGCTGGACGTTGATGGCATCGAGAAAACGGATGAACTCCTGATGCCTGTGACGCTGCATGTTCCCCCCGATGACGGTGCCGTCGATGACGTTGAGGGCGGCAAAAAATGTCGTCGTGCCGTGCCGCATGTAGTCGTGGGTCGTGGCGTCGGGCCGCCCTTTCTTCAGGGGCAGACCGGGCTGGGTGCGGTCCGGCGCCTGGACGTGGCTCTTCTCATCGACCGACAGCACGGTGGCACCAGCGCGGTGCGCCGCATCTGGAATTTGCAAAGTCTTCAGCCCCACCGTTGGCGGATTGTAGCTCTCCAACGACCCGCAGTTCGGCCCATGGCTTATGCCCGCTGCGGCCGGCAGTCCAGTGCGTCGTCTCGGCCGGCGGTTCAGTGAGCGTCAGCGCCACCACCCGATCGCTGATCTCCGGCCCGAGCGGAGCAATGCGCGAGGGGCGCGTCTTGTCGCCAAGAGACCCTCGATGCCTTCCGTGGCGAAGCGCTCCTGCCGGCGCCACACAGATCTTCGACTTGCCGGTCTGCCGCATGAATTCAACGGTGCCGACACCATCTGCACTCAACAGGATGATCTCGGCGCGCCAGACGCACCTTTGCGGCGTATTGCGATCGCTAATAGGGCTCTCAGGCGTTGGCGATCGGTCGGCGAGACGTTGAATGATATTCCTGTGCGCATGCGCCACACTCGCATACGCATGCATCGAAGGGAATCCCATATGGACTCTTATGACAGGCGAAAACCAGTAGAGCAACTTGAAGTAGATACAAATGGATTCTCCGGTGGGTTGTCCGGCATTTGCAGTCCGCGACCAACAGGCCGTTAAGCTTCTGAATGTCCAATCGGGGTCTAGTCTTTCCCCTGCAAAAGAGATTTGGGTCGTTTACTTCATCTGAAGGGAAGGATTGTTAGGCTGGCAGCACTGATCCTTCGCAAAGGTCAGAACCATACCTCAACCGCATGACGGGATATGAACTTTGCATAGCGCTTCCCGATCGATACGCACTAGTATCCGCCATCGCTTCGTCTGGTTACCAGAAAGATGCTATTGATGTACTCAGGAAGGTTAAAGCGAGGCGGCACGCCCGCTCAAGACAATCTTAGCGAGGACAAGGGCAACTGCGTTCATTCTACAATATCACTATGTATCCACGCTTTGGTTGCATCAAAACATGCGTTTTAAGGGCCTTGATCTTAATCTTCTCGTAGCGCTTGACGCTCTGATGACAAAGCGAAGCGTTACCGCAGCCGCGCGCAGTATCAACCTCAGTCAGCCGGCCATGAGCGCCGCCATCGCCCGCCTACGTACCTATTTCCGCGACGACCTGTTCACGATGCGGGGTCGCGAACTTATCCCAACTCCGCGTGCGAAAGCGCTCGCCCCCGCAGTCCGCGACGCCCTGCTGCACATTCAGTTCTCCATCATTTCTTGGGATATGTTCAACCCAGTTCAGTCAGAGCGACGCTTCCGGATCAGCGTATCCGACGTCATGATGCTGGTGTTTTTTGAAAGGGTCGTGAAACGGCTCGCGCGAGAAGCGCCCAGCATCGGTTTCGAGTTGCTGCCTCTCACTGAGGATCCCGATGAACTTCTCCGGTACGGTGACGTCGATTTTTTGATCCTTCCAGAATTGTTCGCATCGAGCGACCATCCCAAGGCGAAACTGCTCGACGACACGCTGGTATGCGTAGGTTGCCCCACAAACAAGCAGCTAACTCGCCAGCTTTCTTTCGATACCTACGTATCGATGGGGCATGTTGCGGCTAAGTTTGGAAGTACGCTGAAGCCCCCCATCGAGAATTGGATATTGCTTGAGCACGGACTAAAGAGGCGCATTGAAGTCGTCGTGCCGGGCTTCAGTCTGATCCCGCCTTTGCTGACGGGCACCGATCGCATAGCGACGATGCCATTACGGCTGGTGAAGCATTTCGCAAAAACAACACCCCTGCGGATCGTCGAACTTCCGCTGCCACTTCCACCATTCGCCCAAGCTGTCCAGTGGCCCACTCTGCACAACAGGGATCAGGCGAGCATCTGGATGCGGCAGGTATTGCTACAGGAAGCGTTGCGCATAACAACTCTGCGCGAGGCCTCTGGACCATAGCCGTTCGCAACCGTCGATTGACTACTATTGAGACACCCTGCTCACGGTCAATGACACCGCTCTGCCATGGCGATGGAGCGAGACCCGCATAAGCGCGACTTACCTCGAGTATCGAAATGTGGGAGAAGGCCTTCCGAATCCAGGAGCCCCGCAAACTCCGGAACAATTCCGTTGATGACCGCCACTAGGGCCAAGGGCAAGAGGGTGTTGTCGCCGAGCCACCAAGGCATTTCGCTCTACTTCCACAGCCTTGATGTATTCCAGCTGCGTCTTGAGACGGTTACGATCACCCTGACACCGGGAACCGACAACAAAGCCCAGCATGCAAAATTGGATTTGGCGAAGGCGGCAAGCTCTGCATTGATTCCTTAGGCGTGTCCCCTGGGAGACACTCGGCTCAACGTGGGCGCGGTCAAGTCGAGTATTTCGACCCCGGCTGGTCATGCCGTTAAGTGAGGAAAACTGGCACACGGCCCCGGCCACAAGTGGGCTTGGATGTGAGATTAGTGCATCCATCCCCTCGTGCTGCTGATCTTGGTTATTGTTCCCTTCAGCCTGTCAACATAGGCCTGGACCTCAGTTTGACTTTCCGCCGAAAGCCGGCGTAGTTCGGCGCATGCCGCCGCCGGCGGCACTACTCCTAGAGGGGCCGCTACCGAAATCCAGTCAATTTGTTGGAAGAGGCTCTGCCATCCGCTTCCGACATACGGTTGGATATCGATAAAGCGCGGTGTCCGTTTTTGGAAGCAGGCCCTCAGGTCAGCATATCCCTCCGGCAACTCGGCTCCGGCAAGATCCCGCCAAAACGGTGTGTCAATTCCCTTGCAATCGTAGTGCAGCCTAAGGAAGTCGCGAACACCCGTCCAGCACCGTGCGTTCGCGCTATTATAGGCTTCGATGGCCTGAGCGGGAACGATGCCGCTTCCGTTGGCGAGAACGCACTCCAAATTCCTCAACTGTTCGAAGGTGTGGGCGGCAGGTGCAGCCTCCAGCGGCTCGACGAAACCGGAGGCCGTTCCCAACGCCACGAAATTGTTTATCCACGCAGTTGAGAAATAACCTTGATCTAGCGAAAGCTCGTGCTTCGCCTCCACACGGTATCCATACTGATGCTCAAGCTCTGCGAGTGCCATCGCAGCATCCGCATGTCTGCTGCTGAACACATAGCCGGCACCGATCGAGCGATTCAATGGGGCTTCCCACATCCATCCCGCTTTCATTGCGGTAGCACGGGTAACGCATTGAAGGGGCGGTTCTCGCGGCTCGAGCTCAAAGATGATCGCATGATCAGTTGGCAAGACATTTGCAAACGAACACCAGTGCATATTAAAGACTGTGCCAAGCCCGACTCTGGCAAATCCGGAGGCATCGACAGCGAAATCGACTTCAAGCTCTTCGCCTCCGAGCTGCAAGGCGCTTACATGACCTCGGTCGTCGAGCCTCATGCCATGTACCACAGTCGCGCGGGAAGTGATCCCACGTGCCAGTCCGACACGCCTCAGGCATCGCTCGAATTCGGCATCATTGAAATGATAGGATGGGTACAGCCCGGACTCACCTGTTGCAAGCAACTCGTCGATTTCGTTTTGGGATGCCCTCCTCCTGATTAACTCAAAGCCAGGGATATACGTGTGAAGGTTCTCACCTGCGGCAATTCTCGCCGACAGCAGGGGGAAGAAGCCCTCGACGCGACACTCGATTTCGGGTATGCTCGATCCCCCGAACATGCGGTAGTAGTGATCCGAGATTCCTCCACCCCTCCAATTCTCATAGAGCACACCAAGCTTGTGGGTGGCGTCGGCTTCACCAATGAAAACGTCCACGTCGATCCCATTGCGGCACAACGTGTCAGTCAGGTTGAGCGAGCCCCCCTCCCCTGGGCCAAGCGGAAATACCGTCGGAGCCTCTACGACCGTTACATCGACGTCAACGTCGAAGATGCGTCGAAGCGCTATCGCTGCAAGCCAGCCGACAGTGCCGCCGCCGATAATTCCTATGCGCCTCGCATTCGTCAGATCCAGCATCACTTTTTCACTATAATTGCGATTGAGTTAAGAAGCGGCGCTTCCGCAGAGAGAAGCAGCGCTAAGATTCAATGTTGAATTAATCTGAAGACGGTGCCGTTCCCACCTAGTGCCGTCGGATCATCCAGCAATCCCGCCAGCGCCGGCCTGAGAAGAATTGCCAAACGTATTCTCGTGTCTACATGATTTAGCTCCAGCGATTGGGAGGTCCTCGGCAACGTCATGCAATTTCATCCTCGCTTTCCGGCACGGGCTGCAGCTTACGCACACTCTTGTTCCGCGCTTCAAGGTCTGACACCCGTCGCATTCCGGACCGCGAGATCGCAGGGCGCTGTTTCTCCGTGACAGTGAAGGCGGCCAGAACCCCAGCGGGGACTTGTCCTTGCATAGGCGATAGCAAACCTCAGCGAGGACCAGCCGCAAGAGGCATTTCATGAAACGGGTAGCAACGGGCCCCTTCAACAGTCAAAGCACGGATCCCCATCAGGGCGCCCGTGAGTGCCCTCTGTACCAGGGTCCCCAGGCCGGTCCACTCCATGCAATTGCTCGGCCCCTTGAACAGCTCTCCGGGCGCCGGCAGCCCGCCAGACCAGAAGAAGTACGCCTCCAAATAAGCTAGCTGCAGAGACAGCGAACCAACCATTGTCGTCACGACTGCGCTACGGATGGAACCGGATACGAGGTAGACAATAAGGGCATTGGCGCATAAAAACAGCCATAGGATGCGATGAAAGATACTAAAGGACAACGCCGTTCCCCTGGGTTTTGTCTGTCGAATCATGTGGCAATCTTGTCGGCTGCGACATGAGCCTCGCAGTTCTTTGGGCAAACGCTGGCGTCCCCCGCAGCCAATGCATCGACATCGATGGGATCAGACTTCCGGCATCCCATCTGGAACCGTCGGGGGTCACGAAAGAGCTTGTCATCGAGAATTCTCCAACGCGGCGAGTTTTCTTTTGGCAGCGTCCAACTGAGCAAAGGCGTCGAACGTTTTCTCGGCGACGACCACTATTTCCGTCCAATGGTTCGGTAGGCACTCGGCAAGATCGTGCAATTGTGTCTTCGAAGTCGCAGCGCGCGACTGCAGCCTTCGAACCCTCTGCTTCAGCTCTTCAAGATCTGTCATGGTCTTGTTCCTTGAATACCGGCCCATTACGCCCGCGCTACGTCCGGATAAGCTTCGATGCTCATCATCGCATCCTTGACCAACGCCGTGCCGGTCTTGGCGCATTTGCCAAGTGTATTGAAGCCGAACCGGTGAACGTCGCGCAGGGTCTTTGATAGCACCACCAGCCGTCTGGTTGTGAAGAGCACTCGGCCGATGCCCTCATCGCTGATCTCCATCGTCCGCGAGATCAAAAGCCCCGAGCGCTCCTCGATAGCGGCGCCGACGGCGGCGTAAAAGAGGTCAAGCCTCCACAGCACGTCCGGATCGGGGTCGCCAATGACGGGTATGGCACGCCGCTGTTCCTCCGTAACCGTGAAGTTGGCCAGCAACTCGGCGTCACATTTGCCCTTCCAGAATCCGTAGGAATCCCGAGCGCGGACCAACCGCACGAGGCATTTCATAAAAGGGGTGGCCAACGACCCATCGTCACTGATAGCCATCATTTAGTCCTCGTCCTGAAGCGCGGGCCCTCTTTAGTCGAGGCGATACTGTGAGGGGCCGCATACTAAGGTCAGCTGTCTGTCGCTCTCCATGCAAAAATCATATGCCGCTATGCCCCTATGCCCCCCTTGAGAATGATACGATTACTGTCCGATCGCCCTTCCGGGCGGAGTTCCGATCGCTCATAAGCTAAATGATCAAACTCATTTCAACGTTTGCGCGAGTATTGATAACTCCGAAAGCAGGCACACCTTACCGAGGGGTCACCTGCGCCGAAGTCTATTAGCGATACCGTTCTCGTCATGGGAATCGCATTGCTCAGTTCTTTGAACAGCTCTCCGGGCGCGGCCAGCCCGCCAGACCAGGAGAAGTACACCTCCAAAATAAGCTAGCTGCAGAGACAGCGAACCAACCATTGTCGTCACGACTGCGCTACGGATGGAACCCGATACGAAGTAGACAATAAGAGTATTGCCGCATAGAAACAGCCATAGGATGCGATGAAAGATACTAAAGGACAACGCCGCCCCCCCGGGTTTTGTCTGCGGAATCATGCGGCAATGTTATCGGGATGCCAGTCATCCTCTTTTCCTCAATGCTCGCCAGAGTTGCCGCCGGCCGTGCCGAAGGATCTTCTCAACTCAACCACAGCCTCCTTGACGCCCTTTATGCCCGGCAGCTCTTCCGCGACAGGCTCGCGATCCCATGATGCCCGGGCCGGTCCTTGCCGGCAGCGGCATTCAGCGCGTGAGGTCGTAGGAATAATCCGTCACGGCTGTCTGCATGGTTTCGCGATCGAGCCTGTCGAAGATCTTGTCGAGGATGGTCGTCATGAGGCGCAGGCCGCCCTGATAGCCGATGAGCGGAAAACGGTGGTGATGGTGCCGGTCGAAGATCGGAAACATCAGCCGGATCAGCGGCGTGCCGGTATCGCGCTCGAGATACTTGCCGTAGG